>Ga0196977_1000207_pt1 | contig 36077 bp, 32 predicted proteins | sample S3v_1013CmetaG_FD_148634 | JGI IMG/M metagenome (GOLD analysis project Ga0196977, IMG submission 148634) | Soil microbial communities from Anza Borrego desert, Southern California, United States - S3+v_10-13C | ecosystem: Environmental > Terrestrial > Soil > Desert | place: USA: California... | reverse complement strand
GGCGAGGACATGGCGCGCGCGCGCGATCTCATGCGCAAGGCCGGCGGCAACGCGTTCATGATCGCGAAGATCGAGCGTGCCGAAGCGATCACGGCGCTCGACGAGATCCTCGACGCGTCCGACGGCATCATGGTGGCGCGCGGCGACCTCGCGGTGGAGGTGGGCGATGCCGTGGTGCCCGCGCTCCAGAAGCGCATGATTCGTCTCGCCCGCGAGAAGAACCGCGCCGTTATCACGGCGACGCAGATGATGGAATCGATGATCACGAACCCGATTCCCACGCGCGCCGAAGTGTCCGACGTCGCCAACGCGGTGCTCGACGGTACCGACGCCGTGATGCTCTCCGCCGAGACGGCGACCGGACAGTATCCGGTGGAAACGGTGGCCGCCATGGCGCGGGTGTGCGTCGAGGCCGAGAAGGAGGACCTCGTTTCGCTGGACCGGCGCCGCGAGACCGGCCCGACCGAAGTCGAGGAGGCGATCGCGCGGGCGACGGTGTTCACCGCGAACAACCTGAACATCAAGGCGATCGCGGCAATGACGCAGAGCGGCAAGACCGTGCTGCTGATGTCGCGGCTGCCCGGCAACGTGCCGATGTACGCCATGTCGTCGGTGGTCGAGACGCGGCGGCGCGTGACGCTATTCCGCGGGGTGTATCCGATCAGGTTCAAGGGCGCGCGCGACCCGGAGAAGGCCCTCCACATGGCGGAGGACGAGCTGCTCGCGCTGGGCGCGGTCCAGCACGGCGACTACATCGTGCTCACGATCGGCGAGCCCTACGGCAAGGCCGGCGGCACGAACACCATGAAAATCGTGAAGGTAGGTGAGCACCGGCACGCGTGACGCGTGCCGCGCACCGGTAAAGCTTCTTTCCTTCTAAAATCTTCGCCGTCCCCCCAGATATATCACCGCAGGAGAACCGTCATGCCGTCCAATGATCTTGCGTCGATCGCAAAAGCCATGGTCGCCCCCGGCAAGGGCATACTCGCCGCCGACGAAAGCACGGGCACGATCGAGAAGCGCTTCAAGAGCATCAGCGTCGAAAACGTCGAAGAGAACCGCCGCGCGTATCGCGACATGCTGTTCACCGCGAAAGGCCTGGGCGAATACATCAGCGGCGTCATCCTTTACGACGAAACGATCAGGCAAAAATCGGCGGACGGCACGCCGTTCGTCGAGCTCCTCACCCGCAACGGCATCCTGCCCGGCATCAAGGTCGACACCGGCGCCAAGGCGCTCGCGCTGTGCCCCGGCGAGCAGATCACCGAAGGCCTCGACGGTCTTCAGAAGCGCTGCGCCGAGTACGTGAAGATGGGCGCGAAGTTCGCGAAATGGCGCGCGGTCATCAATATCGGTAGGGACATCCCGAGCGCGACCTGCGTCGAGGAGAACGCGCACGCGCTCGCGCGCTACGCCGCGATCTGCCAGGAAGCGGGGCTGGTGCCGATCGTCGAGCCCGAAGTGCTGATGGACGGCGACCACACCATCGATCGTTGCGAGCAGGTGACCGAATGGACGCTGAACGCGCTCTATGACGCGCTTTACCTCGACCGCGTCGTGCTCGAAAACTCGGTGCTGAAGCCGAGCATGGTCATCTCGGGCAAGGACTGCTCGCAGCAGGCGGGCGTCGACGAAGTGGCGGAACGCACCGTAAAAGTCCTCAAGCGCACGGTGCCGGGGGCGGTGGCGGGGATCGTTTTCCTCTCCGGCGGGCAAAGCGACGAGGTCGCGACGGCGCATCTGAACGCGATGAACCGGCTGTTCAAGGACAACCTGCCGTGGCCGCTGTCGTTCTCGTACGGACGCGCGCTCCAGCAGCCTTCGCTCAAAGCGTGGAAAGGCAGTGCGGCGAATGTCGCGGCAGCGCAGGCGGCGCTCATGCACCGCTCGCGCATGAACAGCCTCGCGTGTCTCGCGCGTTACAGCGCCGACTCGGAGAAACAGGCGAAAGCGGCATAGCGGCGCAGGGGGTGCGCAGCCCGCCGGCCGGTGGGTTACGCTATCGCTACACCCACCCTGCGCACATGCAAGTCCCCGTCACGATCGTCACTGGCTTTCTCGGCAGCGGCAAGACCACGCTGCTCAACCGCCTGCTCGCCCAGCCGGCGCTCGCGGGCGCCGCGGTCATCGTGAACGAGCTCGGCGAAATCGGCATCGACCATCTGCTGATCGCCGCACCCGCGGAAAACATGGTGCTGCTCGACACCGGCTGCCTGTGCTGCACGATCCGCGGCGATCTCGTCCAGACGCTCTCGGATCTGCGCGACAAGCGCGTTTCGGGCGCCGTGCCGCCGTTCAGTCATGTCGTCATCGAAACCACGGGCCTCGCGGACCCGGTGCCGCTGATACAGACCATCGCCGCCGATCCCGACGTGGGCGGCGCTTATCGACTGCACGACGTCGTCACGATGGTGGATGCGGTCAACGGCGCGGCGCAGCTCGACGCGCAGCCCGAGTCGGTGAAGCAGGCGGCGGTGGCCGATGCGCTCCTCGTCACGAAAACCGATCTCGCCGCGCCCCAAGCCGTGCGCGCGCTGCGCGGGCGGCTCGAGGCGTTGAATCCCGGAGCCGACGTTCACGAAGTCGTGGATGGACGCATAGACGCCGCGGTCCTGCTGCGCGGCAACGTCTACGATCCCGCGACGAAATCCGTGGAGCTCGAGCGATGGCTCAAGGCCCGGCGATTCGCCGCCGAAGTGACGCCCAAGCTGACCCTGCCCCTGAGGGAGAGGGCAGGCTCTCCTGCCCTCTCAGGGGGACGGTCGGAATTGGGGTCTCCCCACGCCCACGACATCCGCTCGTTCGCGCTCTATCACGACCGACCGATACGCCGCGCCGGCCTCATGATGTGGCTCGACATGCTCGCGGGCCTGAAGGGCGCGAATCTGCTGCGCGTGAAGGGCGTGCTCAATGTCGAAGGAGAGCCGGTCGTGGTGCACGCCGTGCAGACGGTGGTTCACGAGCCGGTGCAGCTCGAAGCATGGCCGAGCGACGACCGGCGCTCGCGCCTGGTATTCATCACGCGCGGCATGGAGCGCGAGGAGATCGAGCGCACGTTCGAAGCGTTCGACTACGCGCCGCGCTCGCGTGGCATCGACGCGGCGGCGTATGCGCAGTTCGTCAACGCCATGAAAGGCTTCGGAAAATAACCTACGATGCGCCGCGACGCTTCGCGTCACGTCGCGGAAAGTAGCTTAGCGCGGCAGCCGCCGCGTCTTTCGAGAGAGAACCGCAGGATGCGCTGGTAGCGCACCGCAAGGAGAGCGATTTGAAATCGCAGGAATTCCTGAGCGAAGCCGATAAAGGCCCGGTGAAGGTCATCAGAGGCGCGGCGCTCATCGACGGCCGCGGCGGCGCGGTGCTGAACGACCCCGTGATCGTGGTGCAGGGGAAGCACATCAAGAGCGTCGGCCCGCGCGACAAGGCCGAGGTCCCGCCGGATGCCGAAATGATCGACGCCGAAGGCTGCACGCTCATGCCGGGAATGATGGACCTCCACATTCATACGGCGATGTTCAACTGCATGACGTTCCACAACCACCGCGTCGCGCAGTTCGAGATCATGCCGCACCTGCAGCAGATGTACGCGCTGTTTCACGCGCAGAACTGCTTCGACATGGGCTTCACGACGCTGCGCGACCTCGGCATGAACGGCCCGCGCGGGCTGCTGGTGGACGAGATGTGCGCCGTGCGCGACGCGATCAATGCGGGCATCGTCGAAGGGCCGCGCATGCTGATCGGCGCCTTCACCACGATGACGGGCTCGCACCTCGATCTGATCCAGCCGCGCGCGATGTATCGCTGGGGCTTCAACACCGCGGACGGCCCGTGGGAGCTTCGCAAGCTCGCGCGCAAGAACCTCCTGTCCGGCGCGGACGTCATCAAGACCTGCGCATCCGGCGGCGGCGGCACCGACAAGGAAGAGCCCGACATCCGCAACATGACGCAGGAGGAGCTCGACGCGATCGTGGACGAGGCGCACGCGCTGCACAAGATCGCGGCGGTGCACTGCTTCACGACGAACGCGCAGAAGATGGCGATGAAAGCCGGCGCCGACACGATCGAGCACATGGTGTTCAGCGACGACGAGACAATCGGGATGATCAAGGAAGCGAACGTGCCGGTGACGCCGACGCTCTCGCACCGCACCGATCACGCGATCCAGCTTCGGCGCGAGCTCGGAACGTCCGAGTTCGTCCTGAAGAAGATGAAATACCTGCAGCCGTTCTGCTTTGAGACTTTCCAGAAGATGTACAAGGCGGGGATCCGCATCGCGATGGGCACCGACATGGGTTTCGAGCCGCACATGGGCACCAATGCCGCCGAGCTCGAGATCTACGTGAAGCTCGGCATGAAGCCGATGGACGCCATCCTCACCGCGACGCGCAACGCGGCTGAAGCGATCAAGCTCGGTCACGAGCTCGGCTCGATCGAAGCCGACAAGCTCGCGGACATCATCGCCGTCGCGGGCGACCCGCTCGCCGACATCGCGTGCCTGCAGGACAAGAAGAAGATTCAGATCGTGATGAAGGAAGGCCGCATTTATGCGGACCGCAGGCCGGGCAAGAGCAAGAACGTGGTGAACGTCAAGCCCGGCGAATGGAAGATCGTGGATTACCTGTAGAGCCGTTCATCCTTCGACAAGCTCAGGACGAACGGGCACATGCGTAGGGTGCGCTGATAGCGCACCATCGAAAGCACCGGCGAAATTAGCGTGCGCTGCATGCGCGCCGCGCTTCAGGGGCGGCGCACCGGTCGCGCACCGCGACAAGGAGGCAGTATGGCAGCAGCGAAGAAGAGCGCGCAGACCAAAACCGAAGGCGCGGTGAAAGGCGGTGGCGATCGTTACCACTATCCATTCAACAAACTGAAGAAGGTGCCCGCCGGTACCGGCTACTCGACCTCTCACGGCGGCGTCGTCGAAGGCGAGCGCATGCTGGTCGGCTACATTCACAAACCGAAAGGCACCGGCTCGCGCATGCACACGCATCCGAACGAGCAGTTCAATTACGTGGTGCAAGGCACGCTGAAGGGCTCGGTTAACGGCAAGAAGGTCGTGGCGCCCGCGGGCACGCTCATCTACATCCCCGCGAACGCGCCGCACACGCTGGTGTCCACGCCGGACGAGGACGTGATCTTCATCGCGATCAAGGATCTTTCGCATGGCATCATCGGCAGGGCCGTTGACGGCACGATGGCCGGGCCCGCGTACTTGAAAGGCTACGAACCCAAGCAGCGCCCCGCTGCGAAACGAGGGTTGACGCGGCGGTGATACCCTCAGCCCCGACACCTCTCCCTTAGGGCGGGGGGTGGCTCAACCTGCCTCTCGCTTGCTCGAGAGGCAGCAAATTCAAACGGAGGAGGAAGGTCAATGAAACGCGCGTTTTGCATCACCGCAGTCGCTTTGGCATCCGCATGCCCTGTTTCGCTGTACGCCCAGGCGTACCCGACCAAGCCGATCCGCTTTCTCGTCGGATTTCCACCCGGCGGCACCAACGACATCGTTGCGCGGATCGTCATGCCGAAGGTCTCGGAGCAGATCGGTCAGCAGATCGTGGTGGAGAACCGCGGCGGCGCGAACACGGCGATCGCGACTGAGCTCGGCGCCCGTGCTGCCCCGGACGGCTACACGATACTGATGAATGCGCCGGGACACGCGACCAACCCGGCGCTCATGAAGCTGCCGTTCGATCCCATCAAGGACTTCGCGTTCATCACGACGTTTGCCGAGTCGCAGAACCTGCTGGTCGTGCACCCGTCGTTCCCGCCGAAAACGGTGAAGGAGCTCATCGCGTTCTCCAAGAAACGGCCGGGGGACATCAATTTCGGCTCTTCCGGCGTCGGCACCACCGTGCACCTCTCGGCGGAGCTCTTCCAGTACATGACCGGCGTCAAATGGGTGCACATTCCCTACAAGGGAGGCGGACCCGGGCTGGTGGCGCTGCTCTCGGGCGAGGTGGTGATGTATTTCGGCAACGTGCCCACCGTGATCCGTCAGGCGCGTGAAGGGAAATTGAGGGCGATCGCCACCACGGGTGCGAAGCGCACGCCGGTCGCGCCCGATATTCCGACGATCGCCGAAGCGGGCGTGCCCGGGTACGAAGTGACCACCTTCTACGGCGCGTCCGTGCCGGTGAAGACGCCGCGCGCGATCGTGGAGCGTCTCCACGCCGAGTTCGTGAAGGCGCTTGCTTCTCCCGAAGTCAAAGAGAAGCTCCTCGGCCTCGGCGCCGATCCCGTCGGCAACACGCCCGAGCAGTACACCGCGTTCATGCAGGCCGAGATCGCCAAGTGGACCAAGGTCATCAAAGCCGCCGGCATCAAGGGCCAGTGACGATGAAACCGTCACTGTCCTTCGGCCAGCGGCGCACGAACAGAGGGAAACCGGTCATGCATGGCGCCTTGTTGGCGCCGTGTTCCCTCCGTTACCTCCCTTCCTTCTGTTTGGCATTCGCGGTGACCGCAGGTACGGCGGCTCATGCGGCAAGCGCCGATCCGGCGGCCAGCTATCCGACACGTCCCATCCGCATCATCGTCGCTTACACGCCGGCCGGCACCACCGACATCCTCGCGCGCCTCGTCGGCCAGAAGATGACCGAGCGCTGGGGCCAGTCCGTCATCGTCGAAAACCGGCCCGGCGCGAACGGCAACATCGGCACCGAGATGGCGGCGCGGGCGACGCCCGACGGTTACACGCTGCTGATGGCGACTTCGGCCACGCACGGCATCAATGTCACGCTGTACCCGAAGCTCACGTGGCACCCGCAGCGCGATTTCGAGCCGATCAGCCTCGTCGCGACGGTGCCGAACCTGCTCGTCGTGAACAATGCGCTGCCGGTGAAAAGCGTGAAGGAGCTGATCGCCTACGCGAAGACGAATCCGGGCAAGTTGAGCTTCGGCTCGCCCGGCATCGGTTCCACCGGCCATCTTTCGATGGAGCTTTTCAAGACGCTCACCGGCACCAACATGGTCCACGTGCCGTACAAGGGTAGCGCCGGGGTGCTCGCGGACGTGACGGCGGGTCAGATCCAGCTCACGATGGACAACATCCCCGTGTACTTGCCGCAGGCGAAGGCCGGCAAGATTCGCGCGCTCGCGCTGTCTTCGTCGCAGCGCGTGCCCGCCGCGCCGGAGATCCCGACGGTCGCGGAAGCCGGCGTTCCCGGATTCGAAGCGGGTGCGTGGTTTGCGCTCTTCGCGCCGGCGAAAACTTCCAAAGCCGTCGTGCAGCGGATCGCCGCGGAGACGCAGCGGATACTGAAGCTCCCCGAGGTAAGCGAGCGCCTCGCGAGCCTCGGCGCGCAGCCGGTCGGCAGCACGCCGCAGGAGCTCGCGAAGTTCAACGCTTCCGAGATCACGAAGTGGCGCAAGGTGATCCAGGACGCCAACGTGAAGCTCGAGCAGTGATTCGCGACCCCGAAAGCTTCAGGATCCTCGTCGGCACCGTCGAGCGCTTCGCCCGTGACAAGCTCGTGCCGCGGGAGCGGGAAGTCACCGACGCGGACGCTATTCCCGACGACATCGTCGCGGAGATGCGGCGCCTGGGGCTTTTCGGCCTCACGATCCCGGAGGACTACGGCGGGCTCGGCCTCACGATGGAAGAGGAGGTTCTCGTCAATTTCGCGATGTGTCAGGCCTCGATCGTGTTCCGCTCGTACTTCGGGACGAACACCGGTATCGGATCGATGGGGATCGTGATCGACGGGACGGACGCGCAGAAGAAGAAATACCTGCCGCGGCTTGCGACCGGCGAGCTGATCGGCTCGTTCGCGCTGACCGAGCCGGGGAGCGGCTCGGACGCGGGATCGCTCACCACGAGCGCGCGCCGCGAGGGCGATCGCTACGTGCTGAACGGCGCCAAGCGCTACATCACGAATGCGCCGCAGGCGGGCGTATTCACGGTGATGGCGCGCACCGATCCGAAAACGCGCGATGCGAGCGGCGTCTCGGCATTCATCGTCGAGCGCGATACGCCCGGACTGACGGTGGGCCAGCCCGACCGCAAGATGGGCCAGCGCGGCGCGCACACCGCCGACGTGATTTTCGAGAACGTCGCAGTGCCGGCCGAGAACCTGATCGGCGGCCGGGAAGGCGTCGGTTTCAAGACGGCGATGAAAGTGCTCGACAAGGCACGGCTCAACATCGCCGCGGTCGCCATCGGCGCCGCGACGCGGCTCCTGAACGACTCGGTCGCGTATGCGCTCGAGCGCAAGCAGTTCGGCCAGCCGATCGGCGAGTTTCAGCTCGTGCAGGCGATGCTCGCCGACAGTCAGACGGAGCTCTACGCCGCACGCAGCATGACGCTCGACGCTGCGCGCAGGCGCGACGAGGGCCAGTCGATCACCCTGGAAGCCTCGTGCTGCAAGCTCTATGCGACCGAGATGGTCGGGCGCGTCGCGGACCGCGCGGTGCAGATCCACGGCGGCGCGGGCTACATGCAGGAGTACGCCGTCGAGCGGTTCTTTCGCGACGTCCGGTTGCTGCGCCTCTATGAAGGCACGAGCCAGATTCAACAGTTGGTGATCGCCCGCCAGATGCTGCGGGCAACACGGGGGCGGTGAACGAACAGAGGGAAACCTAGGTTTCCCTCCGTAACCTCCCATCCTTCGGCGATCGTGCGATCGCGCCGCCGCAGGAATCGGAAGAAAAGGATATGGATTGGCACACGAAGGACTGATCGAGGAACTGAAGCGCCGCGACGCGGAAGCGCTCGCGATGGGCGGACCGGACAAGCTCGCGAAGCGCAAAGCCGAAGGCCATCTCAACGCGCGCGAGCGCATCGACTACCTGCTGGACCACGGGAGCTTCATCGAGTCCGGCCGCTACGCGCGCAGTAACCGCCCGGAGGTGAAGCACAAGACGCCCGCCGACGGAAAGATCGCCGGCTTCGGCCGCATCGAGGGCCGCGAAATCGCGCTCGTCTCCAACGACTTCACGGTGCTCGGCGCGTCCTCCGCCGTCATCAACATGAAGAAGATCAAGCACGTGAAGCAGATCGCCGCCAGGCGCGGCATGCCGCTCGTGCTGCTGGGGGAATCGAGCGGTGCGCGCATGCCCGATCGCATGGGCGCCGCTGGGCGCGCGATCATCGCCCAGGACCCGACGGAGTATCAGCGGCTGCGCGAGACGCCGTGGTGCTCGGCCCTCCTCGGCCAGTGCTATGGCTCGTCGACGTGGTATTCGGCGATGTCCGATTTCGTTGTCATGCGCAAGGGCTCGGTCATGGCGATCGCGAGCCCCGGCGTGACCTCCGTCGCCATCAACAAGCCGATCACCGCCGAGGAGCTCGGCGGCTGGAAGCTGCTGACCGGTGTCTCCGGCCTCGCGGACATGGCCGTCGACACCGACGAGCAGGCGCTCGATGCGATCAAGCGGTTTCTCTCGTACCTGCCGAGTCATAGCATGCAGGCGCCGCCGGAAGCGCCGGTGCCCGAAGGCTCCGACGACGCATGCGCGAAGATGCTCGAGATCGTGCCGGAGTCGCGCAACAAGGTGTACGACGTGCGCAACGTCATACGCGCGATCGCCGACAGCGGTTCCACGTTCGAGCTCAAGGAGCGTTTCGGGAAGTCGGTCGCGACGGTGCTCGCGCGCATCGACGGGAAAAGCGTCGGCTTCATCGCCAACAATCCGCTGTTCAAGGGCGGCGCGCTCGACGCGGATGCGTGCCAGAAGGTCACGAGCTTCATGGTGCTGTGCGATTCGTTCAACGTGCCGCTCGTCTATCTCGTGGACGTGCCGGGGTTCCTCATCGGTGTCGAGGGCGAGATCCGCGGCATGCCCGGCAAAGTCATCAACTGGATGAACGCAATGACTCTGGTGACGGTGCCCAAGATCACGATCATCATGAGAAAAAGCTACGGTCAGGCGTTCATCAACATGGCCGGCGGGCGTAACGCGGACGAGGTCGCGGTGTGGCCGACGGCCGACCTCGGGTTCATGGACCCGGCGGTGTCCGTGAACGTGCTCTACGGCGTGCGTTACCAGGACGATCCGAAGCGGTTCGAAGAGCTCAAGGCGGAGGTCGAGCGCGACACGTCCGCGTGGGGGTTGGCGGAGCTCTACGAAGCGCAGAACGTCATCGACCCGCGCGATACCCGCGATTATCTGAAGCGCACGCTGGAAGTGCATCGGCTGCGCATGAGGAACGGCGTCGGCGAGCACTTGCTCCGCAACTGGCCTACGAGCTACTGAGTCGCGGCGCCTGATCTCGTCGCCAGCGCTCTCCTGAACGCCGTATCCGAGGTTCTCTTCGCTCCTGCCGCGGCGTAGCGAGCACCGCGAACCGTACTAGTACGTATTTCGCGGCGCGATCGCGCCCCGTACCCTTCGCAGGTCGTGCTAATTGCGGAAACTCCGTAGCTGAACGAATACGCAGCGAGCTCGCGCCGCGTCACGGCTGCGCGCCCGTCCTTTGCGAAAAACAGGGTCTCACAATGCCTGCTACCTACAATCTCTGGCTGGTTCTCCTCTCGGTGCTGGTCGCGGTCGTCGCGGCTTACACCGCGCTCGATCTGACCACGCGCATCACGCTGACGCAGGCCGCCAAAGCACGGCGCGCGTGGCTCATCGGCGGCGCGTTTTCGATGGGCGCGGGCATCTGGTCGATGCACTTCATCGGCATGCTTGCGCATTCGCTGCCGGTGCCGGTCGGCTACGACGCGGGCGTGACCATCACGTCGATGTTGATCGCCGTCGTCATTTCCGGGTTCGCGCTCTTCACGGTCACGCGTCAGACGCTGACCTGGCGCAGGGTCGGCGCTGCGGGCGTGCTGCTGGGCCTCGGCATAAGCGCGATGCACTATACGGGCATGGCGGCGATCCGGATGGATCCGCCGATCGTCTATGACGATACGCTGTTTACGTTATCCGTATTGATCGCGATCGTAGCTTCGTTCGCGGGCTTGTGGATCGCATTCAATCTGCGGCGCGCGTCGAGCTGGATGCGCAGCGCAAAGCTGGGCAGCGCGCTCATCATCGGCCTCGCGATCATCGGGATGCATTACACAGGCATGGCCGCGGCGCACTTCCCCGCGGACGGGGTTTGCCTGAGCGCGCCGTTGGGCGACAACCTGTGGCTTGCCGGAACGATCGCGGGCGTGACCCTGGTCATCCTCGGGGCGACGCTCGGTATGTCGCTCATGGACGCGCGAATGGCGCGCGACGCGAGGTGGGCTGCCTCGCTGAAACAGTCCAACGACGAGCTGCAACGGCTGGCGCTGCACGATCCTCTCACCATGCTCCCGAACCGGTCATTGCTCGAAGACCGCATCCAGCAGGCGATCGCCCGGGCCGAGCGCGGCAAGTTCATGGTCGGGGTGCTGTTCATCGATCTGGACCGTTTCAAGCTCGTCAACGACTCGCTGGGCCACCACGTCGGGGACGAGCTTCTGCGCGCCGTGGCCGCGCGCCTCACGGCGGGGGTGCGCGGGGAGGATACCGTCTCGCGGCTCGGCGGCGACGAGTTCGTGGTGCTTCTTCCGCACACTGCGACGGTCGACGGTGCCGCAACGCTTGCCACGAAGTTACTGGCCGCGCTGGCCGAACCGTTCCTGATTCAGGAGCACGAGCTTTACGTCGCGGCGAGCATCGGTGTGAGCGTTTTTCCGCGCCACGGCGTCACGGCGCAACTGCTCATCCGGCATGCGGATGCGGCCATGTACGCCGCGAAACGGGCGGGCGGCTGCAGGTTCCAGATCTTCACGCCCGAGATGAACGCGTGCCTGCCGCAGCGACTTTCGCTGGAAAACGACCTGCGACGCGCGATAGCACGCCGCGAGTTCGAGCTTCACTATCAGCCGAAAGTGAGCGTGCATGAGGGTCGCGTCGTCGGCATGGAGGCGCTGGTCCGCTGGCGGCACCCGACGAAAGGCCTCGTGCCTCCGCTCGACTTCATCCCGCTCGCCGAGGAGACCGGGCTCATCGTGCCGATCGGCCGCTGGGTGATAGAGGAAGCCTGCAGTCGCAACAAGGCATGGCAGGATGCCGGCCTAGCGAAGGTGCCGGTCGCGATCAACATCTCGGGCGTCCAGTTCAGGCAGAAGGAGCTGGTGCAGTGGATCGCCGAAGCGCTCGCCTCGACGCAGCTCGCGCCCGAGTACCTGGACATCGAGATCACGGAAAGCGTGGTCATGGAGAACGCCCCCGAGGCGGTCTCGACGCTCGAGACGCTCAGCGGCATGGGCATTCAGCTGTCGATCGATGATTTCGGCACGGGCTATTCCAGCCTGAGCTATCTCAAGCGCTTCCCGATCGACCGGCTGAAGATCGACCGTTCGTTCATACGCGATATTTCGTCAGACGGCGGCGACGCGGCCATCGTGCGCGCGACGATCGCGCTTGCCCATAACCTGCGGCTGCGAGTCGTCGCGGAAGGCGTCGAAACCGGAGCTCAACTGGAGATCCTCCAGTCGCTCGGCTGCGATGAATACCAGGGTTACTACCGGAGCAAACCCGTGCCGGCCGAGGAATTCGAAGCCTTCCTCGGTGCCGATGCGAGATCGTCGGCCTCGACGCCGGCCGCACCTTGCGCGCTGCTGGCCGCAGCGTAGCGCGCGGCCCGTACGGCACCGTTACGCAGGCTGTTGTCGTGTCATCATAGGCAGGCGCTGCGTGCTCGCGGCGCACCGCGGCCGTTTCCCCGGCCGCCGGGCTTTCTTCCGGGAGGCTGCGCATGAAAACGGTACTCGCTGTTTTACTGGGCGTTTTCGTGGCGTCCGGTCCCGCGCTCGCAGCTGAAGGCAAGAAAAAAAGCAAGGCCGACAAACCCGCAACCGGCGCTGCCTGCAAGGCGCCGGCGGTCGGGCGCTGCGCCGCGTGCAGCATTACCTGTCCGCCGGCCGAGACCGCCATGTGCAGCCCGGGCCAGGCGGTGGCCGAGGCGTGCCACGTCCAGCCTTCGTGCAAATGCACGAAATAGCCCGGCCGGTATGTTGCTTTACAGCGGGTTCCTTCCAGTCGCAGCATAGCCATCGATGAAACGCGTTTCCCTCTACAGCAGCTCCCAACGTCCGCGCGTCCCGCCGCCGGCCGCGGCGCCGGCCCCGGCAGAGCAGGCGCCGAAACCGCCGCGCGCGCCGTCCCGCCGCGCATCGGTGTGGCGCGCGCGCGCGCCATGGATCGTCGCCGGTGCCGCGCTCCTGGCGCTCGGCTGGACGCACGCGCAGCTCGGCCTCGCGCCCGCCGAGCAGAAGATCACGCAGCGCGACATCGATTCGGCGGTCCTGCGCACGCTCGAGACGAAGCCGCTGCCTTCGCGCGCGGCGACCGCGTACGACCTTATCAAGAACTCGGTCGTGCGCGTGCGCGGGCTCGGGGGCGAAGAGGAGGCCGACAAGGACGAAGAGCGCAGCGTCGGCTCCGGCGTCGTCATTCTGGACAACGGCACCATCCTCACCAATCTGCACGTGGTGTCGGGCGCGAAGCGCATCGGCGTCGTGTTCGCCGACGGCCACGAGTCCGACGCGACCGTCGTCGGCGTACGCGCCGAGCACGATCTGGCGGTCATCCGCGCGAAAAGCATTCCGGACGATCTCATGCCGGCGACGCTGCGCTCGACCGCGGAGCTGCGTCTGGGTGACGAAGTGGTCGCCGTCGGCTTTCCGTTCGGCATCGGCCCGTCGGTATCCTCGGGCGTGATCTCGGGCCTGCGCCGCGAGTACCAGTCGCCGGAAGGCAAGCGCCTGCTGACGAACCTGATCCAGTTCGACGCGGCCGCCAACCCGGGGAGCTCGGGCGGGCCGCTGCTCACGGCGGATGGCGAAGTGGTCGGCATCGTCACCGGCATACTGAATCCCAACAAGGACCCGGTGTTCATCGGCATCGGCTTCGCGGTGCCGATCGAGAACGCGGCAGCGGCGGTGGGGCTGTCGCCGTTTTGAGGCTGGAATGGGGTGCGCAACCTGCGCACCCTGCGGTAGCGCGTAGGGTGCGCTAGTAGCGCACCGCGTCGGTGGGTCATCCACCCACCCTACGGGAGTCGACAAAGGGAGCGCATGGAATCAACGGAAATCACCCGCGGCGAAATCTCCGGCCTCATGGAGCGCATCCTCTACGAGGTCAAGAAAATCGTCGTCGGGCAGGATCATTTTCTCGAGCGCGTGCTGGTGGCGATCCTCGCGCAGGGCCACCTGCTCGTCGAAGGCGTACCCGGGCTTGCGAAGACGCTTACGGTGAAGACGCTCGCGCGCACCGTGCGCGGAACGTTCCGCCGCATTCAGTTCACGCCCGACCTCGTGCCCGCCGATCTCATCGGCACGCGCATCTACAACCAGAAGACCGGCGAGTTCACGACCGCGCTCGGACCGATCTTCACCAACCTGCTCCTCGCCGACGAGATCAACCGCGCGCCGGCGAAGGTGCAGAGCGCGCTGCTCGAAGTGATGCAGGAGCGGCAGGTGACGATCGCCGGCGAGACGCACCGGGTGCCGGAGCCGTTCCTCGTGATGGCGACGCAGAATCCGATCGAGACCGAAGGCACGTACCCGCTGCCGGAAGCGCAGGTCGACCGCTTCATGATGAAAGTGCTCGTCGGCTATCCGACGGAAGAAGAGGAGTTCGTGATCGTCGAGCGCGTGACGGGGGTGGCGAAACAGGTGGCGTCCGTCGCGACGACGGAGCAGCTCTCGGCGCTGCAGCGCGACTGCCGCAAGGGTTACGTGGACCCCTCGCTCACCCAATACGCGGTGCGGCTCGTCGCCGCGACCCGCGATCCCGACCGCTACGGCATGAAAGACCTGAAGCGCTACATCACGTTCGGCGCGAGCCCGCGCGCCTCGATCAACCTGATCGAAGGTGCGCGCGCGCTCGCCTTTCTGCGCGGGCGCGACTACGCGCTCCCCGAGGACGTGACCGACGTCGCGCCCGACGTGCTGCGCCACCGCCTCATCCTCACCTACGAGGCGCTCGCCGAATCGATATCCGCGGACGAAATCGTGCGGCGCGTGATGGAGCAGGTGCCGGCGCCGGAGAAGCCGCTGGAGACGCATGTCAAGTTTGCCGGCAAATCCTGAGCATCTCCTGCGGCGGCTCGAATGGACGGTGATCCGCCGGCTCGACGGGCTGCTGCACGGTGACTACCGCACGCTCTTTCGCGGCTTCGGTCTCGATCTGGCGGATCTTCGCGAATACCAGTATCACGACGATGTCCGGCACATCGACTGGAACGTGACCGCGCGGCTGCAGACGCCGTACGTGCGCGAGTACAACGAGGATCGGGAAGTCACCGCGTGGTTCCTGCTCGATCTCTCGCCGTCGGTCGACTTCGGCTCGAACGAAGTGAAGAAGCGCGCGCTCGCGATCGAATTCGTGACGGTGATCGCGCGGCTCCTCACGCGCCACGGCAACAAGGTGGGCGCGCTCTTCTACGGCGACAATCTCGACACCGTGATTCCCGCGCGCAGCGGGCGCACGCACGTACTGCATCTCGTGCACCGCATGCTCCAGCGTCCGGAGCGCGCGCAGTCCGCGCCGACCGATCTCAAGGCGTTCCTGAAGTCCGCGTTCGAGATCATGCGCCGCCGCTCGCTCGCGTTCGTCGTGTCAGACTTCATCAGCACGCCCGGCTGGGACGAGCCGCTCGCGCAGATCGCGCAGCGGCACGAGCCGATCGCCGTGCGTCTCTACGATCCGCTCGAGATGGAGCTGCCCGACCTCGGGCTGGTCGTGGTGCAGGACGCCGAGACCGGCGAGCAGCTTTTCGTCGACACGCACGACCGTGGTTTTCGCCGGCGCTTCGCGGCGGCCGCGCGCGAGCGCGAGCAGGCGTTGCGCGAGGCGTTCCGCCACGCCGGCGTCGACGCGCTGGAGCTCGCGACCGACGGCGATCTGCCGGACGCGATCATGCGGTTCGCGGATCTGCGCAAGCGCCGCAGCCAGCTCGCGACGGGCGGCGCCCTTCCCGCCCATCTGGAAGCGACCACGTGACGTTCATCTGGCCCGAGATGCTGTGGCTGCTCGCCGCCGTGCCGGTGCTCGTGGGGGCGTACCTGTACCTGCTGCGGCGCCGGAAGAAGATCGCGCTGCGTTACGCGAGCCTCACCATGGTGCGCGACGCATTGAGCGCGGGCCAGACGATGCGCCGGCACGTGCCGCCGTTGCTTTTCCTGCTCGCGATCGTCGCGATGATCGTCGCCGTGGCGCGGCCGGCGGCGGTGATCACGATTCCCTCACAGCACGATGTCGTGATCCTCGCGATCGACGTCTCGGGCAGCATGCGCGCGAAGGACGTCGAGCCCAACCGGCTCGCCGCCGCGCAGGCGGCCGCGAAAACCTTCGTCGAAGAGCAGCCGCGCAGCACGCGCCTGGGCATCGTCGCGTTCGCGGCCACCGCGCTCGTCGTGCAGCATCCGACGCAGAACCGCGAGGACATCACCGCCGCGATCGACCGCCTGCAGCTTCAGCGCGGCACCGCGGTCGGCAGCGGTATCGTGGTTTCTCTGGCGACGATATTCCCCAACGCCGGCATCAGCCTGCAGTCGATCGAAGGCGCGAAGGCGAGACCGGACCCGTGGCGCAGCGCCACCGACCCGTTCAAGACCAAGGAGCCGCCGAAACCCGTGCCGCCGGGCTCTTACACCTCGGCGGCGATCGTGCTGCTCACCGACGGGCAGACGACGACCGGACCGAATCCCATCCAGGCGGCGAAGCTCGCGGCCGATCGCGGCGTGCGGGTCTTCACCGTCGGCATCGGCACGCCGGACGGCGAGATCATGGGCTTCGAAGGATGGCGCATGCGGGTGCGGCTGGACGAGGAGACGCTGAAGACGGTCTCCTCGATGACGCGCGGACAGTACTTCTACGCGGGCAACGCGGCGGATTTGAAGAAGGTGTACCGCGGGCTCAACTCGCGCTTCGTGCTCGAGCGCAAGGAGACCGAAATCAGCGCGGTGTTCGCGGCGGCCGCGGCACTTCTGGCCGTGTGCTCCGCGGTGCTGTCCCTGCTCTGGTTCAACCGCATCCTTTAGCCGCGGCGAGAAGCTTGCGGGCTACGCCCGCAGCCGCGGCCCGGCGAACGAAATCTCCATTCCGCCCGGTCAGCGGCCTTCGGCGGCCTGCAGGCGCTTGCGGGCGGTTTCCACCGCGGCCTCGAGGCTCTTCTGCCGCTGGTGATAAGCGTCACTCAAGCGCGTGCCGCCGCCCGCGAGCCCGAGCCGCTCGCCGGGCAGCGGCTCCTTGCCCGCTTCGCGTGCGGCTTCGGCGGCCTTGAGCTGCTTGCGCGCCTCGTCGAGCTCGCGCTGCTTCGTCGCGCTCGCGGCGTTCTCGGCGGCACGCTGGCGCGTGAGCTGCTCCGCGCGTGCCCGCTCCTCGGGCGTGAGGCCGGTGACGCCCGACTTCGGCGGCGGCGCTTCGACCTTGTCCACGCGTTTCGCCCCCGCCTCCGGCTTCTCGCCGTAGATCACGCGGCCGTCCGGCATCGTCGATTTGAAAATCGGCTGCTGCGCCAACGCGCCGGCGCTGCACAGCGCCAGCGCCAGCGCGCAATGGATCGCGGATCTCATGACGGCTCCCATGATGCAGTTAACGCGTGGCGGCCATTCTAGGCATACACGCCTGGGCTGCAACGGGTCCGGTTCTTGCCGGAAACCGGCACTATGGCCCCAGCACGCATCATGCGGCAGCGAAACACAGGGCGCTCGCGCGTTGCGCATTTACATACCGGCACGCGCGGGTTCGTCGTTTCCTACTCGGGTGCGCCGGAATGCGATCCGCGCAGCCACGAGGCCGTGACGCTCAGGGAAATCGCTCAACGCGTGGCGGCGCTGAAAGGGTGCGAATACGCGGGCGAGTACGACGCGGACGGGCGTTACGGCGCGCCGCTTTATTTCGTTCCGGACGACACGCTGGCACTCGACGCCGCACGCGCGCTCGGCATCGCCGGCGAGCATGACCTCTTCGGCGGCGTCGTCCCTTACGAATTCGTTGGCACCAAAAGCATCACGCATCCGGTCTTCAGCGAGCGCGCGCACGTTCCGCGCGGCTGGTCGCGCGAGTTCGACCGGCTGGTGCGCAACGCGGTGCTGCCGGGTTTTTCGGCGTTCGCGAGCGAGGACGCGCTGGCGGCCGGCGAGCGCCTGCTCGCGCGCGGCCCGATACGCGTCAAGCCGTCGCTCGCCGTCGGCGGGCGGGGCCAGACCATCGTGCGCGACAGCGGCACCCTCGCCGCGGCGCTCGCCGGGCTCGATCCGGCGGACCTCGCGCGCTGCGGCGTGGTTCTCGAGCAGAACCTCGAGGACGTGACGACCTACAGCGTCGGTCAGGTGCTGGTGCACGATCTCGTCGCAACGTACGTCGGCACGCAGAAGCTCACGCCGAACGGGCGTGGCGACGAGGTCTACGGCGGTTCGGACCTGACGGTCGCGCGCGGCGGATTCGACGCCCTGCTCTCCCTCGATATCGACGACATCGCGCGCGATGCGATCCGGCGCTCGCGCGTGTACGACGCGGCGGTCGGTGCCTGCTTCAGCGGTTTCTTCGCTTCGCGCCGCAATTACGATATCGCGCGCGGCCGCGACGCGGACGGGCAGGTGCACTGCGGCGTGCTCGAGCAATCGTGGCGCATCGGCGGCGCGACGCCGGCCGAAGTGGCCGCGCTGGAAGCGTTCCGCGGCGATCGTTCGCTGCGCGCGGTACGCGCGGAGTGCAGCGAGCGGTACGGACGCGCCGTGCAGGTCCCGGACGGCGCGATCGTGCACTTCCAGGACGACGATCCGGAGGTCGGATTCATCACCAAATACGCCACGGTCGAGCGGTATGTCGACGCGTGATCACCACGTCGATATCGCCGTCGCGGGCCAGCATATCGCCGGCACGCTGGTGTCACCCGCCACCTCGATCCCGGGCGTGCTGTTCGTCCACGGCTGGGGCGGCAGCCAGCAGCAGTACGTCGCGCGCGCGCGCGAGATCGCAGCGCTCGGCTGCATCGGCCTCACGTTCGACCTGCGCGGCCACGCGCGCACCGACTCGCAGCAGGAAACGGTCTCGCGCCAGGACAACCTGGAGGACGTCTTCGCCGCCTACGACGAGCTCGTGAGCCATCCGAACGTCGATGCCGACTCGGTCGCGGTCGTCGGCAGCAGCTACGGCGGGTACCTGGCGGCGCTGCTCACGGAGCATCGGCCGGCGCGCTGGCTCGCGCTGCGGGTGCCGGCGCTTTACAAGGACACCGGATGGGAGCTGCCTAAAAAGCAGCTCCACAAGGACCCGGATCTTCCCGCGTACCGGCGCCGGCACGTGCGGCCGCAGGACAACCGTGCGCTCAAAGCGTGCGCGGCGTTCAGGGGCGACGTCCTCATCGTCGAATCGGAAAACGACGACACGGTGCCGCACCGCGTGATCGAGAACTATCGCGAGGCGTGCAAGCACGCGCACTCGCTCACCTACCGCATCATCGAAGGCGCGGATCACGGGCTTTCCATGGAGCCCGCGCAGCGCGCCTACACGTCCATACTCGTCAACTGGCTCACGGAGATGGTGCTGGGCGCCCGCCAGCAGGCGCCGGTCGCGCAGGGCAGCGCGCGCGCCGGTGCGGCGCCCGTCGAGGCCGAGCCGCACCGCGGTTAGAGCGGAGGAACCCCTGAATGACGCTTGTCGCGCGTACGCTTGCCGCGCTCGTGCTCGTCGCATCGGGCATGAGCGGCTACGCCGGGGAGGCTAAGCTCACGAGCAACGATCGTCATTTCATCACCGAGGCGGCGGAAGACGGGCACGGCGCGGTCGAGCTCGGCCGGCTCGCGCAGCGGAACGCGTCGAGTGCCGAAGTGAAGTTTTTCGCGCAGATGCTGGTGGACGACCATGCCCGAGTGGGCCGGGAGCTCGACAAGATCGGTGCAGCGCTCGGCGTCAACGTGCCGAAGGAGCCCGGCACGCGCCGGGCGGGCGACGCCAACAAGCTCGCGAAGCTCGCCGGCAGCGAGTTCGACCGTGAGTTCGCGGACCACATGGTGCGCGAGCACGAGAAAGCCGCCGCGCTCTACGAGAAGCAGGCGACGCGCGGCGATGCCGAGGAGCTGAAGGCGTTCGCTGCGCGCGTGCTGCCGATGCTGAGGGAACACCTGAGACTCGCGCGGGCTCTCGCCGGCCGCAAGTGACGCGCTGTCCTCGCGCCGCTCGGACGGCGCGGTGTAGGCGATTCGTCGACCCTCATGGTGCCGCAAAAGCGTGTCATTACAGCCGGAAACCCGCTTCGCGGCGGGCAGTGGAAACACGACTACCCGCACACGAAGCGCCGGCTGCAATGACTGCGGCACAAATCGGCTCGCCGAATCACCTCCACCGCGCGCTGGGTTCCAAGCTTATGGAACCACGGGTCTGAGGATCGGCTCTGCCGCCGCACCGCCCCAGAGATATGGCGTTGAATTCAGTTCTGCTGCAGGATCCAACCGACGAGCTGTTTCAGCTCGGCGTCGGGCACCTGCGGATGCGGCGGCATCGGCACCTGTCCCCATGCGCCCGCGCCGCCTTCCTTCACTTTCGCGACGAGTCTCGTCGTCGCCGCGGCGTCGCCCCGGTACTTCTGCGCGACTTCGCGGTACGACGGGCCGATCACGCGTTTGTCGAGTGCGTGACACGCGATGCACCCCCGCTCGGCGAGCAGGCGCTCGGGCGCGGGCGCGGCGCCGGCTGCAGCGGCCGCCGGATCGGCGGCCGGCGGCGGCTTATCGCGGTTGTAGTAGGTCGCCAGATATTCGAGGATCTGGCGGTCTTCCTCGGGCTGCGCGGGCATGCCGCGCGCGATCATCACCTTGATGTTGTCTTCCCACTCGTCGCGCGAGAGCCGCGAGCGCGTGACGTGCGTGATGTCGTGGCAGATCGAGCACTTCGCCATCGTCAGCGCTGCGCCTTTTCCGGGCATCAGCGTTTTCGACGGCTCTTCCTGCTGCGCGCGCAGCGGCGCGATGGAGACACCCGCCGTGACGCACATCAGGGCCGCGAACGCGACCGCGGCGCCGCGCACGCGCTGAAACGAGGTCACGCCGTGACCGTGAAACCGACGCGATGCCAGCCGTTCCAGAAGTAGCCGAGCGGATTCCAGGCCGCGACGAGCGGCTGGGTATTGCCGGCGTCGTCGGTCGCGCGCGCAAGCACGGTCGTATAGCCCCCGCGCGCGGGCGTGTACGCGAAGCTGAAGGTGCGCCACGCGTACTTGTCTCCGGCGGGATTCAACTGGGCGTTGCGCCACGTGCGTCCTTCGTCGAACGAGAGCTCCACGCGCGCGATGTCGTGCTCGCCGGCCCAGGCCTTGCCCGCGATCAACATCGGCTTGCCCCTGCTCACCTGTGCGCCCGGCGCCGGATGGGTGATGATCGACTTCACCGGCCACGCTTCGGTCATCAGCGCGTCGGGCGGCATCTTGCTGCCCGGCTCGACCGGCTCGCGCGGGATGCGATAGCTCGCGTCCATGTAGGGCCCTTTGAGCGGCGCCGGCAGCACCTCGATGCGGCCGATCCACTTGATCGAAGCCGATCCGGCCCACGACGGCACGACCACGCGCATCGGATGGCCGTGGATCTTCGGTATCGCGCCGCCGTTCATGCCGTACGCGATCAGCGTGTGCTGCTCCATCGCCTTCGCGATCGGTACGCTGCGCGCGACTTTGGGGATCGTCGGCAGCGCGCCGAAGTCCGCCCCGGTGAATGCGACGTGCACGGCATCGGCGCGCACGCCGGCGGCACGCAGCACGTCCGCGAGCCTTGCGCCCGTCCACTGCGAGCAGCTCATGCCGCCGGTCGTCGGCCACGGCGTGCCGCGCGGCCTCGGTGTGTAACCCGTGCGGCCCGAGCCTGCGCATTCGAGCATCGCCTGCGTCGTCACCGCGGGAAAACGCGAGCGCAGCTCGGCGACTGTGAGCGTCATCGGCTTGTCGACGAGCCCCGCGATCTCGACCTTGTGCGTGGCCTCATCGAAATCCGGCGTGAGCAGGTTGTTGCGAACGAAATGGCGGTGGGTCGGCGTCACGTCGTCGCCGAGGTATTCGGCCGTCACGCTTGCCGTCAGCGGGCGCTCGGAGTGCGGCTTCATCGCCGGATCTTTTTCGGCCAGTACAATCTTGTTCGGGATCGTGCCGGGCGGATCGGCCGGCGGCTTCGGCGCGTCGGCAGCCCATGCCGCGCGCGGCAACCCCGCGGCCAGAACCACGCCGGCGCCGGCGACCAGAAAGTCGCGTCTCGCCTGATCCGTTTCGTCGTGGCTCATGTCAGAACCTCCGCGTGATCGAGTAGCGGCCCGGGTTCATGCACATCAGCGCGAACGCGGTAAAAAGGAACATGCCTTGCAGCTCGAGCGCCCATCCGCCCTGCTTGGTGAGCTGCGTGAGCTCCGGGATGTGCACGAGGAAGATCGCGACGATCATGTTCGCGAAGATGAAGAACGCGCCGGTACGCGCGAAGAGCCCGAGGATCACCATGACGGGACCCGCGACTTCGCCGATGTATGCGCCGTAGGAGAGCCATGCCGGAAGACCGGATTTCACCAGCATCGGCTCGAGGAATCCGACGCCGCCTTTCAGCTTCGCCACGCCATGGAGTAACACGAGGATGCCCAGGGTGAGGCGCAGGACCAGCTTGCCGAAATCGTCACTCATGTCACTCTCCTCGAAAGCCCCCGGCGATTCTATCAAGGTGGGCGTGATCTCGGACACGCACGCTCTCGTGCGCGACGAGGCGCTCGCCGCGCTGCGCGGCTCGGATTTGATCGTGCATGCCGGCGACATAGGCGGTCCGGACGTGCTCGATGCGCTGCGCGCGATTGCGCCGGTGTATGCCGTGCGCGGCAACAACGACCGCGACGCGTGGGGCCGGACCTTGCCACACACCGAAGTGGTCGAGGTCGGCGGCCATCTGCTCTATCTCGTGCACGACATCGCGGATCTCGATGTCGATCCCGCCGCGGCAGGCTTCGCCGCGGTGATCTACGGGCATTCGCACAAGCCGGTGGCGGAGCGTCGTGACGGCGTGCTGTTCCTCAACCCGGGAAGCGCGGGGCCACGCCGGTTCAGGCTGCCGATTGCGGTGGCGCGGCTGCGGGTGACGAGGGATACGCTGGAACCGGAAATCGTCGAATTGATTCCGTAGGTGCGCTACCCGCGCACCCTACGGTTGTCGCGCAACCTTTACGAGTACGTCGGGATAATCCGAAATGATGCCGTCCACGCGCCACTCGATCATCCGGCGCATGTCCGCTTCGGCATTCACCGTCCATACGACGACTTTCAAGCCGAGCGCCTGCGCTTCACGCACCCGCGCTTCGGTGAGATCGCCGTGGTACGGCGACCAGATCGCGCCGCCGGCCGCTTTCACCATGCGCGGCACCGATCCGCCGTAGTTCGCGATGTCGTGTCCCGCCGTCCACGGCGAGCCCGGCGCCACGTTGCGCGGCGAGGTGCGCTGCGCGGTGAGATACGCCGTCGGAATGCCCGGCGCCACCTTCTGCACGATCGCGAGCGTACGCCAGTCGAACGATTGCACAGTGACGCGCGATTCGATCCCTGCTGCGCGGATGACCTCCAGCAGCGCCGCGACGAACGCGTCGGGCGCAAGCGATTCGTCCGGCGCGAGCGGCGAGATCTTGGTCTCGATATTGAAGCGCGTGCGCGTATCGCCGCGCTGTTGCAGCAAGGCGAACAGGTCCGCGAGCTTCGGGATGCGCGTGCCGTCGATCGGCTGCTGGCGTGCGAAGCGCTTCGCGTACTCGGTGCCGGGCCTGAGCCGGCCGACGTCGTAGCGCTGCAGCTCGTCGAAACGCATGTGGTGAATCGCACGCGGCGCCTCGATCCAGCGGCCTTGTGCGTCCCGCGTGAAAGCGGGATTCAGCGCGCGGTCGTGCGCGATGACGACGACGCCGTCCTGCGTCACGCCGCAATCGAGCTCGAGCGTCGTGACGCCGAGATCGAGCGCACGCCCGAATGCGGCCAGCGTGTTCTCCGGCAGCAGCCCGCGCGCACCGCGATGACCCTGCAGCTCGAGGGCGTGCGCTGACGAAATCATCAGGCAGAAAATAAATGGGGTCAGGTTCACATTACGCGCCAGATGCGTAATGTGAACCCGACCCCATTTATTCACTCGCCGCCGGCCGGCGCGAACGCCGTCATGCGCCAGCCGCTGCCGGTTTTCACGAAGCACGCAGCCTGCTCGATCGGGCTGCGCACCTGCTCTTCCGGCACGAAGCCGTCACGGCCCTGCAGGCGGATGCGCACCCATTTCTGCTTCGGGTCGGACTTGTCGTCGACCTCCCAGTCGACCACGCCGACGATGTCGTACGAGAGCCGTCCGAGCGCCGGCGACGATATCGACGGTTCGGACTGCACCGCCGCGTCGCGCGAGATGACGACCGCGTTCTCGATCGGACTCACGTCGTCGGGCCAGCGGCCGAGGAGGTACGGCGCGCAGAGCTCGCGGCGCTTGTCGCGGCGGATGAACGCGCCGCCGAGCTGCAGCGCCTGGGTGAGCTCGCGCCACAGCGGGCTGTCGTCGGTGTCGAGCTCCCACTGCTTGCGAAACGTCGCGATGCCGCGCGTGCGCTCGTCCTGGTTGCGCACGTTCTTGTCGAGTATCGACAGTATGAACTGCTTGTCGCGCTTTTCGACCGCAGCCAGGAGCTGACGCTTGAAGCGCAGCCACGACGCATCGCCCGCGGCTTCGTCCACCCGCGGAAGCTTGCGCTGCGCGTAGGCGGGACTGTGGAGGAGCGCAGCCGCGAGCAACGCGGCGAGAAGGAGAGAACGCATCGGGCTATCTTAGACGATTCCGCGAACCGGAATCGGCGGGCGGCGAGAGGCCCGATGCTATACTCGCCTCACCTTCGCGCCGCGAGCTCTCGCGGCGAAATCAGCCTGAAAAATATCCGCGAGACCAAGGAGCGCTCATGGCACGTATCGAAGTCAAATCCGAGATCACCGGCACCGTATGGCAGGTCAAGGCGAGTCCCGGAGACAAGGTGGAAGCGGGCGATACGCTGGTCGTGATCGAGTCGATGAAAATGGAAATCCCGGTGATCACCGAGGATCCGGGCACGGTCAAAGAGATCCTCGTCAAAGAAAAAGACCCGGTGGCGGAAGGACAGGTGGTCGCGGTCCTGGAAGACTAGGCGCTCGCGGGGGACGCTCATGCGTGACATGGCGATCGCGCGGCGCAGGTAATGTCCTGGCGCGCCGAAATCGAGGAGATTCACCGCCGCCGCGCGCTGGCTGAAGCGTGCGGCGGACCCGACGCCGTCGCGAAACATCACGCGGCCGGCAAGCTCACCGTGCGCGAGCGCATCGGGAAGCTGCTCGATGCCGGCACGTTCCGCGAAGTGGGCAAGCTCGCCGGGCGCGCGAGCTACGACAAGAGCGGCGCTGTCACGGCGTTCGAGCCCGCGCCCTATGTCATGGGCATCGGCAAGATCGACGGCCGTGCCGTCGCGGTCGGCGGCGAGGACTACACGATCCGCGCCGGCACCGGTTTCGGATCCGATCGTCGCAAGGGGGGCCAGGGCGGCTTCATCGAGGATCTCGCGTACGAGTACCGCATTCCGCTGGTGAACCTGATCGACGGCACCGGCGGCACGGTCAACACCGCGAAGCGCAAGGGCTACACCACGGTCCCGGGTTACGGCCAGGACGGCTGCGAGCGCTCCACCGAGCTGCTCGGCGTCGTGCCGGTGGTGTCGGCCGTGATGGGCACCACCGCAGGCGGGCCGTCGATGCGCGCGATTTTTTCGCACTGGTCGATCATGGTGAAAGGCACGGGGCAGATCTTCGCCGCCGGTCCGCCGGTGGTCGAGCGCGCGTTCGGCGACAAGCTCACGAAGGAAGCGCTCGGCGGCACGAAGGTCGCCGTCGATACCGCGGGCACCATCGACAACGTCGCCGAGGACGAGCTCGACTGCCTCGCGCAGATCCGCCGGTTTCTGTCGTACATGCCGGGCAACGTGTGGGAGCTCACACCGCGTGTGAGCGTCGGCGATTCGCCGGACCGCGCAGAAGACACGCTCGCGGAGCTCATTCCGCGCTCGGGCCGCCAGGCCTACAACATGAAGAAGCTGCTGGAGCTCGTGGTCGACCGTGGGTCGCTCTTCGAGATCCAGCCGACGTTCGGCCGCGGCGTCATCACCGCGCTCGCGCGCATGGACGGCTACGCCGTCGGCATCGTCGCGAACAACCCCATGTTCGGCGGCATCGTGGATTACAAGGCCGCGCGCAAGCAGGGCCACTTCGTGGAGCTCTGCGACATGTTCAATATCCCGCTCGTCTTCTTCGCCGACGTGCCGGGGCTCATGGTCGGCGTGCAATCCGAAGCGGACGCGATCCTGCGCGAAGGCGTGCGCGCGCGCTACATCGGCTTCCAGGTCACGGTGCCGGTGTTCACGGTGCTCGTGCGCAAGTGTTACGGCGTGGCCGGGGGCGGTACGATCGATCGCGCGGGACTCAATTTCAAGATCGCGTGGCCGTCGGGCAACTGGGGCTCGCTGCCGGTCGAAGGCGGCGTGAAAGCGGCGTACCGGCGCGAGATCGAAAGCGCCGAAGATCCGGAGGCGCGCGAGCGCGAGATCGAGGCGGAGCTGAAAAGTCTCGCTTCACCGTTCCGAACGGCTGAGGCGTTCGCGATCGAGGATCTCATCGACCCGCGCGAAACGCGCCCGTACCTCTGCCAGTTCATCGAGGCGCTGCAGCCGCGGCTCAGAACGCAGCTCGGCCCGAAGTTCAAATCAGGTGTGCGACCTTAAATGTAAAGACGCGCCGCAAGGCGCGATAAGGGGTGCAGTTGCGCCCGGAGCGAAGCGAAGGAGCGGAGTAGATTTTTATGCCAAGACCGGAAATCGAAGGCGACTGGGTGATGGGCTGGCCGGACCGCAAGCGGCCGACCATCATCGCGGGCAAGGATTCGCAGGGACGCGTCATCAACGGCCGCGCGCCGATCACCGAGCTCGAAGGGCTGATCACGCCGACCGACGCGTACTACGTCGTCAATCAGCTCGAAGTGCCCGATCCGATCCATCCTGAAGACTGGATATTCACGATCGGCGGCCTCGTCGAGCGCCCCATCGAGCTCTCGCTCAAGGACCTTCAGAAGCTGCCGGGCCGCACGGTGCGCGCGGTTACCGAGTGCGCCGGCAACGACGCGGGCTATTTCGACTACGTCGAGAAGGGCGCGCGCAAACCTTCGCGCATCAACCAGCAGGACATGAACGCGCGCGCGGCGATGCGCGAGAAGAACGCGGTGCCGTCCACCGAGGACATCAGCAACGAATCGACCACCACCTGCGCGATGAGCGCGGGCGAGTTCACCGGCGTTCCGCTCATGGAGGTGCTGAAAAAGGCCGGCATCCGGTCGAACGCCGTGAGCGTGCGCATGCAGGGATTCGATCGCGGTCAGCCCGACCTCGCGGTGCAGTACCGCTCGGTCGGCCGCTCCGACTTCAAGCTGGTCGATCCGGGCGTCATCAATTACGAGAAAGGCCTTCCGATCGCGAAGGCGATGCACCCCGACACGCTGCTCGCGTGGTCGATGAATGGCGAGTACCTGCTGCACATCCACGGCGCGCCGGTGCGCGCCGTGGTGCCGGGCTGGTCCGGCAACTGGTGGGTGAAGTGGCTCGACCGGATCGAAGTGCTGGACCATCTGCCGCAGTGCTACTACCAGCATCACTACTTCGTGTACGGCAAGGGACCCGACGATCCCAGCAAGGAAATGATCACGTCGATGGGCGTGCGCTGCATCATCGTCGATCCGCTCGACGAAGATTCGCCGCTTCCGCGCGGCGAGCACAAGGTGCGCGGCCTCGCGTGGAGCGGGATGGGCATGATCACGCGCGTCGAAGTGAGCACCGACGACGGCAGCACGTGGCGCGAGGCGCATCTCGAGGAGCCGCGCGAGCGCTGGCTGTGGGTACGCTGGTCGTATCTGTGGGACGCTAAAGAGCCGGGGCAATTCCGCATCCGCGCGCGGGCGACCGACGAGACCGGCCGCGTGCAGCCCGTCATTCCGTGGAACTACCAGCGCAAGCACTTCGACGGCATCGTGCCGACGGATGTGACTATCGTCTAGTGATGCAGTGACGCAGTGACGCAGTGACGCAGTGATACTTCGTCACTTCATCACTTCATCACTTCATCACCCCGTCACCCCGTCACCCCGTCACCTCGTCACCAGGCCCTCATGCACATCGTCGTCTGCGTCAAACAGGTCCCGAATCCCGAAGCCTCTTTCAGCATGCTCAAGGTCGACGAGCAGGCGAAGCAAGTCGTTCCGGTCGCGGGGCTGCAGCTCGTGATGAGCCCGTTCGACGAGCAGGCGCTCGAGGCCGCGCTGCGCGTGCGCGATGCCGGGGTCGAGACGAAGATCACCGCGCTCTGCGTCGGTCCGGAGAGCGCACGCAATACGCTCAAGCACGCGCTCGCGATGGGCGCGGACGAGGCGGTGCTCGTCAAAGACGACGGGCTGCCGGACGGCGCGGGCGAAGCGACAGCGTACGTGCTCGCGCGGGCCGTTCGTCAGCTGCCTGCCGCCGACCTCGTTCTCACCGGCCGTCAGGCCGCGGACTGGGATGCGGGCATCGTCGGCTGCGGCATCGCGGAGCTGCTGGGGCTGCCGGTCGTCACACTCGCGCGCCGGGTCGACATCGTCGATGGCCTCGCGCGCGTCGAGCGCGTGCTGCCCGACGGATTCGAGACGATCGAAGCGACACTGCCGGCCGTCGTCACCGTCTCCAACGAGCTCGGTGCGGCGCGCAAGCCGAGCCTTCGGGAGACGATGCGCGCAGCGCGCAAGCCGCTCGCGGTGCGCGCATTGCCTGAGGCCGGCATCGAGCCGCAGGCGCTTCAGGCCATCGCCGCACGGCGTACGCGCGAGCGGCTCTACGTGCCGGTCAAGGACACGCGCTGCGAGGTCGTCGAAGGCGTCGATGACGCCGCGCAGGCGGCCGCGCTGGTGCAGCGCCTGCGCGACGCGCGCCTCGTGTGATGTCGGCAGCGGTGCTCGTCATTGCGGAAACCCGTGACGGCGTCGTGACGCCGCTCACGCGCGAGCTGCTCGGACTCGCACGCGAAATTCAGGCTGGGGTGGGGGTGGTCTCGTTACTGTTCGCTCGAACCGACGCCGCTGCGAAGGACCTGATCGCCCACGGCGCGGACCGCGTGTACTGGTGCGAAGGCGCCGAAGACTACGACGCGGCGCTCTGGCTGCCCGCGGCGGAGCAGGTCGCGCGCGAAGCGGCGCCGGACGTGATCGTCGCCGGCCACACGCACAGCGGCGCCGAGCTGGCGGCGCGACTCGCCTTCAGGCTCGAGGGCGCCGTCGCCACGGGTTGCACCGGTATCGCGCGCGAAGACGGGAAGCTCCTCTTCACCCGCGCGTGCTACGGCGGCAACGTGCGCGAGACCGTGTCGTTCGCGGCTGCACCTGCGCTCGCAACGGTCAAGGCGGGCATCGGAGAGCCGCGACGCGATGACGCGCGGCAAGGCGAGATCGTCATGCTTGCCGCGCCGCCGGTCGACGCGCGCACGCGCGTGGTCGCGCGCGAGCGCGAAAGCGCCGGGCCGTCGCGGCTCGAGGACGCGCGGGTGATCGTCGCCGGCGGCCGCGGCCTCGAGGGACCGGAAGGTTTCGGCGTGATCAAAGCGCTCGCCGATCAGCTCGGCGGCACCGTGGGCGCGAGCCGCGTGCCGTGCGATCTCGGCTGGTGTCCGCATTCGTGGCAGATCGGCCTCACCGGCAAGACGGTGACGCCGGATCTCTACATCGCCGTCGGGATTTCCGGCGCGGGACACCACCTCGCCGGCTGCGGCAACTCGAAGACGATCGTCGCGATCAACAGCGATCCCGACGCGGCGATCTTCAGGGAAGCGCGATTCGGCGTCGTCGGCGACTACCGCAAGGTCGTGCCGGCATTGGTGGAGGCTTTGAAAAAAACGTAGGGTGCGTCGACGACGCACCGCGGTGCGCTACTGGCGCACCCTGCGATGAGATGAGGACGACATGTCATTCGAAGCGTTACTGAAGGAATACGAAGCGCGCCGCACCAGAGCGCTGGCCGGCGGCGGCGAAGAAAAGTACGCCAGGCGCACCGCCGCGGGCGTGTGGAACGCGCGCGAGCGCATTGCTTACCTCGTGGACAAGGACTCGTTCATCGAGTCCGGCCTGTTCGGCACTTCCGGCGTCTATCCGGAGCAGGCCGACGAGACGCCGACAGACGGCAAGATCGCCGGCTACGCGAAGATCGACGGCCGCGACATCGCGCTGGTCGTGAACGACTTCACCGTGAAAGGCGCGTCCACGAGCGCGACCAACAGCAAGAAGATCGCGCACATGAAGCGCGCGGCGACCGAGCGCGGCATGCCGCTCGTCGTGATCGGTGAGTCCACCGGCGCGCGCTTGCCGGATGCGATGGGCTCGCGCGGCATGGGCCAGCTCCTCGGGAACGACCCGACGCAGTTTCGCCGCACGCGCGAGACGCCCATGGCCGCGGCCGCGCTCGGCCCCTCGTTCGGCTCGTCCACGTGGCTCGTGTGCTGCTCGGACTTCAGCGTGATGCAGAAAGGCGCGACGGTCGCCGTGTCGAGTCCGCGGCTCGTCTCGATGGCGCTCGGCGAGAAGGTGAGCGCCGAAGAGCTGGGCGGCTGGCGCCTGCACGCGGAGGTCACCGGCCTCGTCGATCAGGTGGTCGATCGCGAGGAGGAGGTGTTCGACGCGATCCGCAGATTTCTCTCCTACCTGCCGAGCCATCACAACGAAGCGCCGCCGGATGCGCCGGTGCCGGCGGGCTCGGGCGCGGACGCGGACAAGATCTTCTCGATCCTGCCGGAGCGGCGCACGCAGGTGTACGACATGCGCCGTCTCGTGCGCGCGGTGGTGGACAAGGACACGATGTTCGAGCTGAAGCCGCGCTTCGGCCGCAGCGCGCTCACGTGTCTCGCGCGCCTCGGCGGCAAAAGCGTCGGCATCGTGGCCAACAATCCGCTGCACCGCGGCGGCGCGCTGGACGCCGACGCCTGCCGCAAGATCGTCGATTTCCTGGTCCTGTGCGATTCGTTCAACGTGCCGGTCGTGCTGCTGGTCGATACGCCCGGCTTCCAGGTCGGCACCGACGCGGAGCGCGCCGGCGCGCCCGGCAAGATCATGAATTTCATGAACGCGATGACGCTGCTCACCGTGCCGCGCATCTCGGTGATCGTGCGCAAGAGCTACGGGCGCGCGTACGTGTGCATGGGCGGCGGCCGCCACTCCGACGAAGTCGCCGCGTGGCCGACCGCGGAAGTGAGCTTCATGAGCCCCGAATTCGCGACCAAGATCGTGCACGGCGTCGGCGTCGGCGACGCGGGCTTCGAGCAGGCGTTCGAGACGATCCGCAAAGGCTCCGACGTATGGGGCCTCGCCGAGGTTTACGCAGCGCAGACCGTGATCCGGCCCGAGCAGACGCGCGAGTACCTGATCCGCATGCTCGATGTGTACAGACTGCGTATGACGCGCGGCGTCGGCCAGCATCTCATGCGCACCTGGCCCACGAGTTATTAGAAGTGACGCAGTGACGTAGTGACGCAGTGACGTAGTGACGTAGTGATGCGGTGGCGCGGTGACGCGTCACGGTGAAGATGTTCGCAGGGTGCGCTGATCGCGCGCCGCGCAAGGAAACAACTCAATCTCATGTTCAACAAAGTACTCGTAGCCAACCGCGGCGCCGTCGCCGCCCGCGTGCTGCGCGCGCTCGACGCGCTCAACATCCATTCCGTCGCCGTGTACTCCGATGCCGACGCCGGCGCGCCGTACCTCGCCATGGCGAGCGAGACCTACGCGATCGGTCCCGCGCCCGCGCGCGAGAGCTATCTCAACCAGGACGTGCTGCTCGACGTGCTGCGCAAATCACACGCTGACGGTCTGCACCCGGGCTACGGCTTTCTCTCGGAGAACGCCGGATTCGCACAGCGCGTGGTCGATGCCGGCGTGTGCTTCATCGGCCCGTCGCCGCGCTGGATCGACGCGATGGGGCACAAGACGCGCGCGCGCGAGCTCGCCGCGCAGCACGGCATGCCGCTCTCGCGCGGCTCGGACGTGCTGCCGGCGGAGCCCCAAGCGATCCTTGCGGCGGCGCGCGAGATCGGCTTCCCCGTGCTCGTGAAGCCGGCCGGCGGCGGCGGCGGCATCGGCATGCTGCCCGCGAAGGACGAGTCGCAGTTGATCGAGGTGGTCGAGCGTTCGCGCTCGCTCGCGAGCCGCGGCTTTGGCAACGCCGAGGTGTATCTCGAGCGGCTGGTCGAGCGCCCGCGCCACATCGAGTTTCAGGTGCTGGGCGACCGTCACGGCAACGCCGTGCATCTGTTCGAGCGCGACTGCTCGACACAGCGCCGCAACCAGAAAGTGATCGAGGAAGCGCCCGCGCCCGCGGTTTCGCGCGCTGACGTCGACTCCGTCGCCGACAACGTGGCGCGCATCGTGCGCGAGATGGGCTACGACAACATCGGCACGGTCGAGATGCTGCGCGGCGCCGACGGCTCGTTCAGCTTCCTGGAGATGAATACGCGGCTCCAGGTCGAGCACGGCGTCACCGAGGAAGTCACCGGCGTTGATCTCGTGCAGGCGCAGGTGCGCTGCGCCGCGGGCGAGAAGTTGCCCGACATCCTGCCGCCGCAAATCACGCTGCGCGGCCATGCGGTGCAGGCGCGCGTGTATGCGGAAGATCCCAAGAACTTCTTTCCGTCGCCGGGCAGGTTGAACGTGTTCCGTCCGCCGTCCGGCGCCGGGGTGCGCGTCGACACCGGCTTCGCGGAAGGACGCGACGTGACGCCGCACTACGATCCGATGATCGCGAAGGTGATCGCGCACGCACCCACGCGCGACGCGGCAATCGACAAGCTGATCGAGGCGCTGGACGCTTTCGAGATTCAGGGCGTAAAGAACAACATACCGGCCGTCGTCGCGGTGCTGCGCTCGGAGCCGTTTCGCGCCGGCGACGTGCACACCGGCATCATCCCCGAAGTGTTGAAGAAAAAGTGACGTAGGGTGCGCTGGTAGCGCACCGGCCGGTGCGCCATTGGCGCACCCTACGAAGGTAGGCAGAGGCATGACACCACAAGACATCATCACCGAAGCGCGCCGGCAGGGCCGCAACGCGCTCGACGAAGCGAGCGGCAAAGCGCTACTCGCGCACTTCGACATCGCGGTGCCGAAGACCGTCGTCGTGAGCGGCCCCGCTGAAGTGAACTATGCCGTAAGGACGCTCACGCCGCCGTTCGTGGTGAAGGTCGTCTCTGCGGACATCCTGCACAAGAGCGACGCCGGCGGCGTGAGCGTGGGGCTCAAGAGCGCCGCCGAGATCAGCGCGGCGATCCGCGCGATGCTCGCGCTGCCGAAGATCAGCGGCGCGCGCGTCGAGGGCTGGCTCATCGAGGAGATGGCGCCCGCCGGACACGAGCTCGTCGTCGGCGGATTGCGCGACCCGCAGTTCGGGCCGTTGCTCATGCTCGGACTCGGCGGCGTGTTCGTGGAGATCCTGCGCGACGTCGCATTTCGCATCTGTCCGATTCGCCGCCTCGACGCGGAGCAGATGATCGACGAGCTCAAGGGTGCCGCGATCCTCGAGGGCGCACGCGGGCGCGCTCCGGCCTCGCGGCAGGCGATCGTGGACGTGCTGATGAAAGTCGGCGGCGAGGACGGGCTGCTGATGCGGCACGGCAACGACATTGCGGAGCTCGATGTCAATCCGCTGATCGTGTCGGAGCAGGGCGCGGTGGCGGTGGATGCGCGGTTCATTCTCCAGGGACAGCCCCACCCTATCCTTCCACCGTCGAGGGGAAGGGCAGGCTCTCCTTCGCCCTCGACGGGGGAAGGTGGGGATGGGGGTGAAAGCATCGTCGAGCAGTTCACGCCTCTCTTTGCACCCAAAACCGTCGCCGTCGTTGGCGCGTCCACCAAAGGCACCGCGCTCCCCAACGTATTCATCCGCCGCATCCGCGAGTTCGGCTACGCAGGCGCGATCTATCCGATCCATCCGAGCGCACCGCAGATCGACGGCCTGCCCGCGCACAAGAGTCTCGCCGATACGCCGCAGCCGATCGACTACGCGTACATCGCGATCGCCGCCGCGCAGATTCCACCGCTGCTCGAAGGGGCGCGCGGGCGGCTCAAGTTCGCACAGGTGATCTCCAGCGGCTTCGGCGAAGTCGAAGAGGGCCGCGCGCTTCAGTCGCAGCTCGCCGCCGCCGCGCGCGCGGGCGGCGCGCGTCTGATCGGTCCGAACTGCCTGGGCGTGTACACACCGCGGGGCAAAGTGACCTTCGCCGAGATCGGCTCGAAAGACGTGGGCGGCGTCGGCGTGATCTCGCAAAGCGGCGGCCTCGGCACCGACATCATCCGCCGCGGTTTCGCGCGCGGCCTGCACTTCTCCGGGCTGGTCACGGTCGGCAACTGTGCGGACGTGACGCCGAGCGAGCTGCTCGAGTTCTATTTCGCCGACGACACGACGCGCGTGATCGGCATGTACATCGAGACGGCGCAGGACGGGCGGCGGCTCTTCGAGATCCTGCGCGAGCACGGCAGCCGCAAACCGGTCGTCGTGCTCAAGGGCGGCCGCACCCGGCAGGGTCTCGCCGCGGCGGCGTCGCACACCGGATCGCTCGCGGGCGACGATCGCGTGTGGGTCGCGCTCTCGCGGCAGACCGGCTGCATCCTGGTAGACACGCTCGATCAGTTCATCGACACGCTGCTCCTGTTCCAGGCGCTCAGGCCCCGGCCGGCGCACCCGACGCAGCGTGTCGCGCTGTTCGGCAACGGCGGCGGCACGAGCGTGCTCGCAACCGATTACTTCGCGCGGCTGGGTCTCGACGTGACGCCGTTCGATCAGGCCACGATCGATGCGCTCGCGGCGCTCAAGCTACCGCCCGGCACCAGCATCACCAACCCGGTCGATTGCCCGGTCGGAACGCTGCAGCAGGAAGAAGGCCGCGTCGCCGAGAAGATCCTCGATTTGATCTACGGCAGCGGCAAACCGGACGCACTGGTGATGCACCTCAACCTCTCCGCATTCGTGGGGCGCACCAAACCCGAGGTGCTCGACAACCTCGTCAAGGCCGCGCTGCGCGTGCAGGAGCATTACCCGGGTCAGGCCCACTTCATTCTCGTCCTGCGCTCCGACGGCGATCCGCCGCTCGAGAAGCGCAAGCGCGAATTCCGCGAACGCGCGGTGGCGCTCGGCGTCCCGGTATACGATGAGATGTCGAACGCAGGCCATGCGCTCGCCGCGCTTCGCGAATACGAGCTTTTTCTGAACCGTTCTTCCTCTCCCCGCGCGACGGGCAGAGGATAGGGGTGAGGGGCAACACATGAGCTATCGCACCGATTTCCGTGCCGTCGGCTACCCGCTGCGCCTCTACAGCGGCAAGGATGCGCTGTCGAACCTGCCTGCGGAGCTCAAACGCCGCAACGCGAAGCGCGCGTTCATCGTGTGCGGCCGCACGGTGTCGAGGAAGACGCCGCTCGTATCGCGCATACGGGATCTGCTCGGCGCTTCGCTCGCCGGGGTGTACGACGAAATGGCGAAGGAGTCGCCGCTCTCCGCGGTGATCGGCGCACGCGACGCAGCACGCGCCGCGGACGCCGACCTGCTCATCGGCATCGGCGCCGGCAGCGTCATCCAGGCGACGCGCGTGGTGGCGATCCTGCTCGCAGAGAAAGATCCCGTCGAAAAGCTCATTACGCAGTACCCGGAGAACGCGCCGGCGGTGAGCCCGAAGCTTCTCGCGCCCAAGCTCCCGATCATCAACGTGCTCACGTCGGCGACTTCGGCGCAGAACCGCGCGGGCTCCGCCGTCAAAGGCGAAGGCCTGGACCATCGCATGGAGTTCTTCGACCCCAAGACACGGCCGGTTGCCGTCTTCTGGGACAGCGATGCGCTGCTGACCGCGCCGCTGTCGCTCGTGCGCACGTCGGCGGCCTCGGTGTACTGGCGCTCGGTCATGAACATGGGCGCCGAGACGATGTCGCCGCTCGTCGAAGGCGACCGTCTTCAGGCGCTCAGGCTCGCGGAAGGCGCTCTGCCGCGCATTGCCGACACCTCGGACCCGGCGCCGCGCATCGAGCTCTGCGCCGCGGCGTTCCTTCAGAATCGCGATG
>Ga0196977_1000206_pt1 | contig 36397 bp, 20 predicted proteins | sample S3v_1013CmetaG_FD_148634 | JGI IMG/M metagenome (GOLD analysis project Ga0196977, IMG submission 148634) | Soil microbial communities from Anza Borrego desert, Southern California, United States - S3+v_10-13C | ecosystem: Environmental > Terrestrial > Soil > Desert | place: USA: California... | reverse complement strand
TTCCGATCTCGCCAGTGCGGTTGCATCCCCGCAGCGATGCGTTGCGGTTGGCCTCCATCGGGAAACGGAGTGACGAACAACTGGACCGTCGCTCCTTCGGCCGCGGTGTAGGCGAGCCAGCGGCCGTCAGGCGAAATCTCCGCCTGCTGTTCCGCGGCCGGAGAGGTGACGACCGGAAACGGCTTTCGGCCTGCCTCGAGCGGAAGCGCCCAGAGGTCGTAGAACGTCCTGGCATCGAGACGGCGGAAGAGGATGTACCGGCCATCGGTGGACCAGTCCACAGGCACATCCTCTCTGCCTGCGCTCAACAGCAATTGCTCCTCGCCTCCTCGGGCAGGACGCACACAAATCTCGCGCAGGGAGCGGCGATTGCTTCCGTACGCGATCGAACGCCCATCGGGCGACCAGAGCGGAAAGTCGTAATCCGCGGCTTCGCTGGTCACGCGCACCGTCGAGCCGTCGGCCACGTCGTAAACGACGACTCCGTTCGCCCGCGACTCCGGGAGTCGGCGTGTGACGGACACGCGTGTCCCATCCGGCGAGATCGATGGATACAAGAAGGATCCGACCTCGGTCAGCGGACGGGTGATCTGCCCACGTCGATCGGCCAGCACGAGCCGTGTCTTCTGCACGCCGATCGCGGTGTACGCCAGCAGGCCGTTTGCCGAGACCGTGAATTCCGCGAGACCCGCATTGGCGTCGAACGTCATGGGCTCCGGAACCAGCGGGACGGCGGCGCCGCTGATGTCGAGCCGCACCGGATCGAACCGCTGCACGACGAGATTCTGCTCGCGAGCGAAGACGAGATGGTGGGGCGCGACGAACGCGGCGTTCGACGCGTTTTGCGCCACGAGCTTGCGTTTCTCCGGCGCGCTGACCGATGAGACGTACAGATTCTTGCCGAGCGCCTGCCCTTCCCGCGACGTCAGCGCAAGGTAGAAAAAATGATCGCCGTCGGGCAGAAACGCCGGCCACACATGCCCGATCTCTCCCTGTCGCGCGTCGAGTTTCGTGAGAGGGGTGGCAGCGTTTCCATCGGCCGCCAGCCGTTGCACGACGCCATTCGGACCACTGATGAAGAGGATGTCGCCTTTGCTGCCCCACGTGGCTCTTCCTCCGATGCCGTCGATGTCGGTCACGCTCTGTACGGACTTGGTTACCGTGTCGAATTTCTTGATGCGTTTTTCCTCATCGATGAGGAAGAAGCCGACGTAACGGCTGTCCGGCGACCAGAACGGAAAGCGGGGATGTGCGCCCGCGGCGACGACCTCGTGACTAGTGCCGTCGAGCCGCTGCACATGCAGGCGCTCGCTGTCGCCATCCTCGGTGAGGAAAGCGATGGAACGACCGTCGGGAGACAGCGCGATCGCTCCGAATTGTCCGACCGTGATCTCCGGGGCGGCGACGAGCAGCGAACGGATGTTGGCCTGCGCCGCTGCGGGAGGGGAGCGGCGAAGCAGAACACCGGCCGCGATCAGGGCGGCGAGGAGGAGCGCGGCGAGACCACCCACCATCATCCAGCCGGTCCGGCGAGCGACCGGCAGGCGAGCTGTCGGCCCTGTGTTTGGCGACTGCAGCACGAACGCGATGTCACGCGCGCTGTGCCAGCGATCCTCCGGTTTCTTGGCCAGCGCGATCCGCACGACGCGATCGATCACCGGCGCGGAAAGCGGCCGCAGGTCCGACACCGGCGTCGGCTGCTCTTCGAGGATCGAGGTCATCAGGCGGACCCTGCTCGGCGCATCGAACGCGCGGCGTCCCGTGGCCATCTCGTACATCACCGCTCCGAACGCGAAGATGTCGGTGCGGGCGTCGATCTTCTCTGCCAGCAACTGTTCTGGCGCCATGTACGCCAACGTCCCCAGCACGGTCCCCTCCGAGGTCAGAGGGTCGCGACGGGTGACGTCGTCTCCGCCGGCGACGTTCATGTCGGCCAGTTTGGCGAGACCGAAGTCGAGCAGCTTCGCGCCGGACTTGGTCAGCATGATGTTGGCGGGCTTCAGATCCCGATGGACGATGCCCTGCTCATGCGCGCGGTGCAGTGCGTTCGCGATCTGCGTGGCGTAGCGGATCGTCTCTTCATCGCTCAGCGCACCCCGCGTAAGACGCGCGGCGAGCGTCTCGCCCTCGAGATGCTCCATGACCAGGTAGAACGTCCCATCCTGCTCGCCGATATCGTGCAGCGTGCAGATGTTGGAGTCGTTGAGATTGGAGATCGTGCGCGCCTCGCGCTCGAAGCGTTCGCGCATCTCGGGACTGCGGGCGATGTTCGAGGGAAGGATCTTGAGGGCGACGGTCCGGCCGAGACGAGTGTCGATGGCGCGATAGACCTCGCCCATGCCGCCCGCGCCGATCGGTGCCACGATCTCGTACGGCCCCAGTCGCAGTCCCGCGCTCAACGGCATGTGGCGCAAGGATAGCGGGTCGGGCGGCTGCATGGGTCGCGCGTAACGCGTTCGCCGGGTTTGGAGTGCGGCAGCTCGCGCTGCCGCACTCCAAAGCGGGGCCCTTGTGGGCCCCTCCCATCATGCGTTACGGCTTCACCGCGAAGTGGAAGCTCGGATCCTGCGTCACGTTGTCGGTCCAGACTCCATAGAAGAACGCGGCACCCTCGAGCACTTTGAACGTCACGCGTTCGTCGCCGGTGACGGTCATGTTCAGCAGGCTGTTCGCGCTGGTCTGGAAGAAGTACGTGCCCGGATACGACAGCTCGACGGTCTTCAGCACCGCGCCGTCGCGATCCTGGACCGTCGCCAGAATACGCGCGCCCGCTTCGAGCGTGCGGATGCCGATGTTGAAGCGCGCCGTCCCCGGAGAGTGCGCGCCGATCACCGACGCGCGCTGCCCGGCACGCACCGCATCCCGCGGCTCGAGCACCTCTTCCGTCATGCTGCTCTGCCCCTCCTCGCCGTCGTGGAAGACGCGAACCACCGCGACCGGCCGAACGCTCGACGTCACGATGAGGTCCATCGTGCCGAGACCTGTGTGGCCGAGGCGGGGGAGGATGTCGTCGATGGCGAAGGTGGCGTGCGGGTCGACGGTCACGGCGAGCGAAGAATCATTTGACGTGCCCGGCGTACCGGCCGGGTGATAGACAAAGACCGCGTTCATCGGTGCGTCGGATGGATTGTGCAACTGCGCGCCGGTCTTGAAGTTCGAACCAAACGCGCCACTGGTCGAACCGGCCACGGCGATGACATACAGCGAAGTCGGCGCGATGCTGTCGCGGACGAGCGACGCCACCTGCATGTTCGGATCGTTCGTGCGGTTGTCGGTAGACGCGCCGTACACGACGCCGGCGCCTTCGAGGATCTCGAACGTGAGCGTGTCGCTGGCGCCCGGTGCGCGCTGCATGAGCTCTTCCGCGGTGATCTGCGAGAACACATTCGCACCGAATGAACGGTCGACCGTCGTCAGTACGCTGCCCGCGGCGTTGCGGACGGTGAGACGGAACGTCAGCCCGTTTGCCAGCGCGCGAATTCCGACATTGAAGCGAGTGAGCGCGCGATCGGCCGGTGCGATGAGGACGACACGATCGCCGGCCTGCGCGGCGTCGGAAACGCGGATAGCGCGCTCGATGAGACCGGACGTGCCGTCCACACCCTGATCATCGAACACGTGCGCGAACGTGAGTGGGAGCGGTCCTTCGCGCGGTACGGTCGTAGCGGTCGCGAGGCCGGTGAAGCCCGGCGGCAGGAAATCGGTGACGTAGCGCGTGACGCCCGGCGCGAGGGTGTACGGGTAGGTTCCGATGAGCTCACCCGACTGATGGAAGTGGATGTCGCCGCTCATCGCCGACGTTGCCGCCGCACCGATCGACTTCTGCTGCTGCACGGTCTCGAGATCGGTCTGATTCGACATCACCAGCACGGTCTTGAAGTTCGAGCCGTTCGCACCCGCGGTCTGGCCGACGACCGGCAGCACGGCATCATTCGAGAGCGAGATCGGGAACGGCGCGGACTCACCGATGCAACCGGCGTTCGTGACGCGAACGGTGTACTCGCCGACGTGATCTTCCGTGAGCGCGTCGACGGAGTACGTGCTGCTGTTTGCACCAGCGATCGGATCGCCGTCGAGGAGCCACTGATACGAATCGAAGCCGCTCGTTGCAGTAAGCGTGAACGGCTGGCCGAGGGTGAACGCCGACGGCCCGGTGATGGTCGGTTGCGGCGCGGGCAGAACCGTGATGACCGCGTCGCCGCTCGAGGTGCCAACGGCCGCGGTGCCGTCGGAGATCGAAGTGACGGCGTATGTGGTCGTCAGGAACGGCGAAACGACGCGGTTCGCAGGCGAGGTGGTCGCGGTTTGTGCGAATCCATCCGACCATGTGAGCTGCCATGGGCCGACGCCCGTGACCGACGCCGTGATCGTCGCCGAGTTACCGGCGCAGATCGTGGCATCACCGCTGACATTGGCCGTCGGCACGCCGGCGACGGCGGTGACGGTGATCGTGACCGTCACGATGTCGCTGAAGACCGACCCTTCGCTCGCGCGGTACGTGAAGGTGTCGGTGCCATTGAAGTCTGCATCCGGCACATACACGAAGCCGCCGTCGGACGCGAGCGCGACGTCGCCGTGCTGCGCGTTGGCGACGAGCCCTGCGAAGAAGGAAGCGCTGTCGATGTCGGAGTCGTTGACCAGCACACCGCTCGCCGCCGGGACCGTGAGCGTGGTGTTTTGCGCGGTCGCGTAATGGTCGGCGATCGCCACCGGCGCGTCGTCGGCGGAGGTCACGTTGACGTGGACCGTGGCCGTGCCGCTGCCGCCGTTGCCGTCGCTCATCGTGTACGTGAAGGAATCGGCGCCGTGGTAGTTCGGATCGGGCGTGTACGTGCACGAAACCGCGACGCAGGTGACATCGCCATGCGCGCCGTTCGTGGAGCCGGTCACCTCGAGCAGGTCGCCGTCGGGATCGGTGTCATCCGCAATCACATTGACGCTTCCACTGCCATCCTCGGCCACCGTCAGGTTGTTATCGAACGCCGACGGATCGTCGTTGACCGGATTCACGGTGACGGTGACGGTGGCGGTGTCGGTGCCGCCGTTGCCGTCGCTGATGGTGTAGGTGAACGAGTCGGTGCCGTTGAAGTTCACGTCCGGCACGTACGTGCAGCGCGTGTTACCGCTGACGGTGCAATCGACAATGCCATTGGCCGGCGTGGTGCTGCTGGTGATGGTGAGCGTGAACGTCGGATCGACGTCGGTATCGTTGACGAGCACGCTGATGGTGAGCGCGTCTTCTTCGTCGGTGACCGTTGCGTCATCGACCGCGTCGGGGTTGTCGTTGACGTTCGTGACGGTGATGTTGACGGTGGCGGTGTCGCTGCCGCCGGCGCCGTCGGTGATGGTGTAGGTGAACGAATCGGTGCCGGTCGCGTTCGCGTTCGGCGTGTACGTGCAGTTCGCGGCCGTGCAGGTGTACGAGCCGATCGTCGTGGGCGTGTTGGCGACGGCGGTGACAGTCAGCGTGTTGCCTTCGACGTCCGTGTCGTTCGCCAGCACGTTGATGACGTTCGCGCCGCTGTCCTCGGCGACCGTGACCGGGTCATCGATCGCGTCGGGGTCGTCGTTGATCGCGTTCACCGTCACAGCGACGGTGGCGGTGTCGCTGCCGCCGTTGCCGTCACTGATGGTGTAGGTGAATGAATCGGTGCCGTTGAAATTCGGATTCGGCGAGTACGTGCACTGCGTGTTGCCGCTGAGCGTGCAATCGACTGTGCCGCTCGAGGCCGCGGTGTTGCTGCTGATGGTGAGCGTGGTGCCGGTGTCGACGTCGGTGTCGTTCGACAGCACGCTGATCGTGACCGGCGTGTCTTCCGGCGTGGAGGGCGTGTCGTCGATGGCGTCCGGATCGTCGTTGAGGTTCGTGACGGTGATGTTGACGGTAGCCGTGTCGCTCCCGCCCGCGCCGTCGGTGATCGTGTAGGTGAACGAGTCGCTGCCGGTCGCATTGAGGTTCGGCGTGTACGTGCAGTCGGCCGCGGTGCAGGTATACGAACCGATCGTCGTGTGCGTGTTGGCCACTGCGGTGACGGTCAGCGTGTTGCCTTCGACGTCGGTGTCGTTGGCCAGCACGTTGATCGTGTTCGCGCCGCTGTCCTCGACGATCGTGACCGGGTCATCGACCGCGTCGGGATCGTCGTTTACGGCGTTGACCGTGACTGTGACCGTGGCCGTATCACTGCCACCGTTGCCGTCGCCGATCGTGTAGGTGAAGGTGTCGGTGCCGGAGACGTTCAGGTTCGGCGAGTAGCTGCACTGCGTGGCACCTCCGACCGTGCAATCGACCGTACCGTTCGTCGCCGCGGTGTTGCCGGTGATGGTGAGCGTGTTGCCTTCGACGTCCGTATCGTTCGACAACACGCTGATGGTGATCGGCGTGTCTTCCGGAGTAGAAGGCGTGTCGTCGACCGCGTCCGGATCGTCGTTCACGTTCGCGACGGTGATGTTCACGGTTGCTGTATCGCTGCCGCCGGCGCCGTCGGTGATGGTGTAGATGAACGAGTCGCTGCCGGTGGCATTCGCGTTTGGCGTGTAGGTGCAGTCGGCCGCGGTGCAGCTATACGAACCGATGGTGGTGGAAGTGCTGGCCACGGCGGTGATGGTCAGCGTATTACCTTCGACGTCGGTGTCGTTGGCGAGCACGTTGATCGTGTTCGCGCCGCTGTCCTCGACGACGGTGACCGGATCATCGACCGCGTCGGGATCGTCGTTGACGGCGTTCACCGTGACCGTAACGGTGGCCGTGTCGCTGCCGCCGTTTCCGTCGCCGATCGTGTAAGTGAAGGTGTCGGTGCCGGCGAAGTTCGGATTCGGCGAATAGCTGCACTGCGTGGCACCGGTGAGCGTGCAATCGACTGTGCCGCTGGTCGCCGCGGTGTTGCCGGTGATGGTGAGCGTGTTGCCTTCGACGTCGGTGTCGTTCGACAGCACGCTGATCGTGACCGGCGTGTCTTCCGGCGTGGCAGGCGTGTCGTCGACCGCATCCGGATCGTCGTTGACGTTCGTGACGGTGATGTTCACGGTGGCCGTGTCGCTGCCGCCCGCGCCGTCTGTGATGGTGTAGGTGAATGAATCGCTGCCGGTGGCGTTCGCATTCGGCGTGTAGGTGCAGTCGGCCGCCGTGCAACTGTACGAGCCGATGGCCGTGGGTGTGCTGGCCACGGCGGTGATCGTCAGCGGATTGCTTTCGACGTCGGTGTCGTTCGCAAGCACGTTGATCGTGTTGGCGCCGCTGTCCTCGACCACGGCGACCGGACCGTCATCGACCGCGTCGGGATCGTCGTTGACCGCGTTCACGGTGACGGTGACCGTAGCGGTGTCGCTCCCGCCGTTACCGTCGCCGATTGTGTAGGTAAACGTGTCGGTGCTGTTGAAGTTCGGATTCGGCGAGTAGGTGCACTGCGTATTCGCGCTGATGGTGCAGTCGACGGTGCCGCTGGTCGCGGCGGTGTTGCTGGTGATGGTGAGCGTCGTACCGGTGTCGACGTCGGTGTCGTTCGACAGCACGCTGATCGTGACCGGCGTGTCTTCCGCCGTGGATGGCGCGTCGTCGACGGCGTCCGGATTGTCATTCACGTTCGTGACGGTGATGTTCACCGTCGCGGTATCGCTGCCGCCGGCGCCGTCCGTGATGGTGTAGTTGAACGAGTCGCTGCCGGTGGCATTCGCGTTCGGCGTGTACGAACACTCCGTGGTCGTGCAACTGTAGGAGCCGATGGTGGTGGCGGTGCTTCCGACCGCGGTAATCGTCAGCGGATTGCTATCCACGTCAGTATCGTTCGCGAGGACGCTGATCGTGTTGGCGCCGCTGTCCTCGACCACGTTCACCGGGCCGTCATCGACCGCGTCCGGATTGTCGTTGACCGGGTTCACGGTCACGGTCACGGTGGCGGTGTCGCTGCCGCCGAGGCCGTCGGTGATGGTGTAGGTGAAGGTGCTGGTGCCGGAGAAGTTCAGGTTCGGCGAGTAGGTGCACTGCGTGTTGCCGCTGACCGTGCAATCGACCGTGCCATTCGCGGCGGCGGTATTACCGCTGATGGTGAGCACAGCGCCGGGATCGGGATCCGTGTCGTTGCCCAGCACGCTGATCGTGACGGGCGTGTCTTCCGCGGTGGAAGGCGCATCGTCGACGGCGTTCGGGGCGTCGTTGACATTGGTGATGCTGATGCTCACCGTGGCCGTGTCGGTGCCGCCGAACGCGTCCTGAATCGTGTAGTTGAAGGAGTCGAGGCCGGTCTCATTGAGGTTCGGCGTGTACGAGCAATTCGCGGCCGTGCAACTGAACGATCCGCGCGTTGTGGGGGTACTCGCCACCGGCACGACCGTACGCGCGTCGTTCTCCGGATCGGTGTCGTTGGCCAGGACGTCGATCGTGTTCGCGCCACTATCTTCGACCACGATGACCGGGCCGTCATCGACAGCGTTCGGCGGCAGATTAGTGACGAACGAGATGCACCAGCCGCCCACGATGTCGCCGTCGATCGGGAAGAACGCCTGCACCTCGTCGTCGACGATGAAGAGCTGCCACGTGCCGTTCGGATTGGTCGCGTCGAACACTCCAGTGCCTGCCGGAATGGCCATCACGCTGTTGCTGACTGGCGCCGGCGCCGGCGCGGCGAATGGATCGTTGACGTCGTCGCAGGTGGTCGTGTCGTGATCGAACGGCCGGTACACGCCGCCGGTCCACTGCATGCCTGGATCATCGGGAAGCACACTCGCGGCGTTGTCGTCGAGGACGACGTTGATCCCGGTCGTGTTGATGTTCTGCGTCTGAATTCTGCCGCCGGCGTCGGACCAGATCATGGCCCGCTGTCCGCCCGGACCGACCAGCATGAAGTCGAGATCATCCGGCCGCGGATGCCGCAGGCCGCGGATCTCCACGGTCATCGACGCGATCGACGGCGTCAACCCGCTGACGAGGATCTGCGACGGGTACGGCGTCGCTTTGGTCGGCGGCGGTCCGGCTACGACCGCGTTGGCCGTCACATCGCCTGCAACCGCTTCGGTGCCGACGGTGCGGGCGCCTGTTTCGTTGTCATCACATGGCGAGAAGCCGAAACCGTTCACGCTGTTGAGCTCGATCGTCTCTTCGGCGCAGAACGTCTGGCCATTGATCAGCGTCACGGTCGCGCGCGCGTCGTCGTCTTCCGAGGCGACGCTGTTGTTCGCGGTCGAATCGGGGTCGTGCTGATCGACCGCCGAGACCTGCGCGCGATTCATCTTGCTGCCGCTGGAAAGCACGGTCGCGGTAACGGTCAACGTGGCGGTGCTGCCGCTGGCGAGGGTGCCGATGGTCCACAGACCGGTGCCGTTGGCGAACGAGCCATGCGTCTGGGTGTGCGTGACGTACGTCAGGCCGGCGCCGAGGATGTCGGTCACGGTGAGGTTGGTGGCGGCGCCGGGGCCGGCGTTGCTGACGATGACGGTGAAGGTCACGTTCGTGCCTGCTGTCGCGCTTTGCGGTGCGACGCTTTTCACCAGCGACACGTCCGCGGCGAGGGGAGTGACGCTCGCGCTCGCGGAGTTGTTCGAGTTGTTCGCATCCGCCGCGTCGGACGCCGTGATCGCGGCCATGTTGGTCTTGATGCCTTTCGTCGCGATCGTGGCCACGAGTTGCAGCGAGCGCGCATTGCCGGCGCCGAACGGTACGTCGCCGACCGTCCACACGCCCGTGCCGCTGTTGTATTCGGCGGCGGGTGTGGCGGAGACGAAGGTCAGCCCTGCGGGCAGCACGTCCGTGACGGTCACGTTCGTGGCCGTGTGCTGGCTGCTACTGGTGGCGTTGCTGACCGTGATCGTGAACGTCACGCTCCCGCCGACCGTGTGCGGACCGGCGTTCGCGGTCTTGGTGATGGCCAGGTCGGCCTGCTGCGTCGTGCTGTTGAAGAAACCGATGACGCGCTCGTCGCCGGCACCGTCATTCGGTACGGAATCGGGATCGCCCTGGCTCGACGAGATGACCTGTACGTCGACGTTCTTCGCGATCGTGACGGTGTCGGTCGGGGTGAGCGTCAGCGTCAGCGTCGCGGTTCCATTGATCGGAACCGAGCCGACGTCCCAGACGCCGGTCCCGGAGTTGTAAGTGCCCTGGCTGGGCGTATCGCTGACGTATGCGACGCCGCTGGCGAGGACGGTCTGCACGTCGACGTCGGCGGCGGCCGTCGAGTCGGGAGAATTCGCGTTCGTCACCGTGATGGTGAAGGTGACGTTGTTGCCGATCGCGATGTGGCCGGCGTTTGTCGGATTGATCGCCAGCGAGATGTCCGCTTTCAGCGGCGTGACGGTGACACTGTCGGTGTCGTTGCCCGTGTTCGTGTCCTGCTGGTCGCTCGCGATCACCTCGGCGGTATTGGTGAACGGTCCCGTGTTCTCGACCGTGGCCGTGATCGTGAGCGCGATGTTCGCGCCGCCGTTCAGCGAGGCGATGCTCCAGGTGCCGGTCACGCTGTCGTAGGCGCCGAGGTTGGCGGAGACGAACGTCAGGCCGTCGGGGAGGATGTCGCGCACGACGATGTTCGTGGCGGTGTTTGCGGAGAGATTCGTGAGCGTGACCGTGAACACGATGTTCTGCCCGACCGTCGGGGAAGGAACGTTCACGCCTTTGTCGACCTGCAGGTCGACCTGGGTGGCGCCTGCGGAGACGACGATCGATGCGGTCTCGATCCCGCCCGCGGAGCTGAGCTGAATGTTCTGCGTGCCCGGCGTTCCGTTCGAAGTGAAGTTCGTCGTCAGTTGTCCGTTGACCAGCGTGCCGCTGGTGACGTCGATCGTGCCGATGACTGCCGGCAGAGTGCTGAACAACACCTGCCGGTTTTTGAAGACGACCGGCGCCGCCTCGCCGCTGCATGTCGTCACGGCCGCGCCGGCGCTGTTGCGCGTGAAATCGGCGGTGACGGCGGACGATGATGACGGCAGGATCGTGGTGGCCGGCGGAAGAGCTCTCAGGTCGAGACGAGGCGTGTAGTTCGCGGCAAGGACGCCGCTGGTGGTCTCGCACGATCCCGCATTCGGAAAGTTGTCGCAGCCCCACCAGTTGTTCTGGAGGTCGGGCGCGGTGCCGGCGCTGAACACGCCCGGCGAGCCGTTGTTGCCCGAGATCCAGGAGAGATTCACGTCCAGCGTCCCGGCCGCTTTGTGGATCGCCGAGCCGGAGACCGCGGTGTTGTTCGAGATGTAGACCTCGCACATGTTCAGCGTGCCGCCGCTGATGAAGAACGCGCCGCCGTTCGCGTCGGCCGTGTTCTGCAGTGCCTGCAGCGTGGTGATGTTGGTCGTGCCGCCGGCGCTGGCGAAGCCTCCTCCGTTCTGGGCGGTGTTGCCGTTGAACGTCAGTACGAGCGGCGGCTGACTGCTGTTGGCGACGACGGCTGGCGTGATGGTGGCGGTGCCTGCCGCGTTGTAGAACCCGCCGCCATTGCCGGTGGTGTTGTTGTCGCTGTCCGCGGCATTGAGCTGCAGGATGGCGCTGGTGAGGTCGAGCGTGCCGGAGTTGTAGATGCCGCCGCCGTGCACCTTCGCCTGATTCCCCGAGATCAGGCCGCTCGGCACGTGAGCGGTGCCGAAGTTGGCGATTCCGCCGCCGTTCGCCGCGGTGTTGCTGAGCAGGCCGCCCAGGAAGATGCCTGCTTCGCCGCCGGCGCCGATGTAGACCGCGCCGCCGTCTCCGATGCCGTTGTTGTCGCGGTCTGCTTTATTCGCGGAGAACATGCCGCCGAAGTTCACCGTTTTCGCGGAGGCGAGATTGTTGATGACGTAGACGCCGCCGCCGTTGCCCGATGCTTCGTTGTTCGAGATCGGCCCGCCCGGCGAGACCTGGCAGTTGTCGAAATACGCGCCGCCGCCGTCGCCGCCCGTGACCACGTTGCGCGAGATCCCCTGTGCGCTCAGGAGGACCTGGAAGAAGCGGACGTTCCTCGCCCAGATGCCGCCGCCCGCGACGGTCGCGGTGTTGTCGGTGAAGCTGACGTCGTGCGCCGTGATGACGGGGATGTGCCCGGGAGGAGGCGAGTCGGTCGTGGTGCCCTCGAAGAGCATGCCGCCGCCGCTGCCGGTTACGTTCCCGTGACGAATGGTGATTCGGTTCAAAAAGATGTTGAGAGTGGTCGTGGCGGCGGGGTTGAAGTGCAGTACGCGATCGACGCCGGCGTTCGGCGCAACGCAGCCGACGGCGGTGGCCGCGCACGTGCCGGCCTGGATGATCGCGATGCCGCTGGGTGTCATGATGGTGACGCTCTCGGTGATGTCGAGATCGCCGGTCGCCGATAGGTTTTCACCTTGTCCGGCGATCGTGAGCGTGTACGTCTGGCCGCCCGTCAACTGGATGTTGTCGTTCGAGGCCTGCGCGTCGTTCAACGCATTCGAGTGCGCGTTCGCAGCGATAACTGCTTCGCGCAGAGAGCAATCCGGGTCGGTCGAGACCGCGATTCCGCCGAAACAGCCGCCCGGATCCGCTTCGTCATTGGTGGTGGTGACGATGTAGTTGTAGCCAAACGCCGGGATCGCCGCGAAGGACGCGATGGCGAGCAGAAGCGTAAAGAACAGACGAAGCGATGCGTGAGACCGACCGTGCTCTCGGATCATGATCTTCCCTTTGTGATCGGGGCGGACTCGCAGTGCGAGCCGCCGGATCGTCAGTGGAGTTAATTTTGAAATGGACCGGACGGTCTCGACCGTAGCAGAACTTGCGGCAGAGGGAGGACCGATGGAAGGAGAGCCGTCGAGCCGCAAGTGAGGACGCCACGGCATTCCTGAATCAAGACGCGTTGCACCGGCGCGATGGGCTCTGCGCCCGGCGAACGCGTCATGCCCGACGGGCTCAGAGCCCGTCGCTGCAGATCGCTACGGCGTCACCGGTGTCGCGTAGCCCTCGTGCTGTTCGTCCGCGTAGCCGCCGTGATAGTCGGCCGTATCGGGACGCTTGATCTGCGAGTGCGCGACGATGTGATCGCGGCGGAGGCCGCGGAAGTCGGACAGTGATTTCCAACCACGTTCCGCGTTGCGGTCGAGGAACTCGGTCATGCCCGCGATGAGCTGCTTGATCACGTTCGGTCCCACCGCGTGATCGAGCATCGCCGCGGTGCAGACCTGTACCGTTCCGCATCCCAGGAGGAAATAGTTGAGCGCGTGATCGAACGTGGAGATGCCGCCGATGCCCGAGAACGCGCCATCGGGGAAGGCCTTGGTGAGCTGCGCCATCTTCGCGAGCGACAGCGGCAGGATGGCCGGGCCGCCCAGGCCGCCGGAAGAGCAGAAGCCTTCGACGTTCATCTCGAAATCGAGCGTGTTCGGATCGACGAGCGGAATCGACGGGAACGTGTTCGACGACGACACCGCGTCAGCGCCGCCGAGGAAGGTGGCGCCGGCTTCTTCGACGATGTTCGCGGTGGCAGGCGTGAGCTTCACCCACACCGGAATCTTCGCCACTTCCTTCACCGCCTGCGTCACGACCGAGCAGAGCACCTTGTCCTTTCCGACGTTCGAGCCCATGTCGATGCGGTCCATGTGCGGGCAGGAGAAATTCAGCTCCAGACCGTCGCACCCTTCGTCCTGCATCGCCTTCGCGAGCGTCTGCCAGTTGTGCAGTTCCTTGTCGTTGCCGGAGCCGGCCATGATCGAGCCGATCAGCATCTTCGTCGGATGCGCTTTCTTGATGCGCGACAGTTTGCCGATCCACCAGTCCAGAGGCTTGTCGGAGATCAGCTCCCAGTTCCACGACGCGATCAGCGTGCTGTCGGGCCGAGGCTTCATGGATAGGCCGGTGCCGCTGTTCTGCGCGCGCAGGAACTTCGTCTTCGGTCCCTTCACGTTCGTCACCGGATGCAGGCCGACGGTCTTGATGACCACGCCGCCCCAGCCGGCTTCGAAGGCACGCATGATGTTCGCGTCCGACTCCGTCGGCGGCGCCGACGCCAGCAGAAAAGGGTTCTCGAATTTGAGTCCGGTGAAGGTGGTGCTGAGATCAGCCATGGCTATGCCTTTCGTTTCATGACGGCGAGATAGACGACGGAGCTGAGGATGAACGTCACGAACCACGCATACGTGTAGATGTGATCGAAGAAGCCGGGATTCGGCACCTGCCCGCCGGGCGTCAGCGCCGCGCGGATGAATCCCGGGACGACAGGCAGGATCGAGATCACCAGCGCCGCCACCGCGCGCCAGTTGGTGCCGTTCGAGTAGGTGTACTCACCTTTCAGCTCGAACAGATCGCGCAGGTTGAGCTTCTGCTTTCGCACGATCCAGTAGTCGGCGATGAGGATGCCGCCGAGCGCGCCCATGAGGCTGGAGTAGCCGAGGAGCCAGGTGAAGATGTAGGCGGCAGCGTCGTTGTAGAGCTTCCACGGCATCATCACGATGCCGATGACGGCCGTGATCAGGCCGCCTGTGACGTACGAGATCTTCCGCGGCGCAAGGTTCGAAAAATCATTCGCCGGCGAGACCACGTTCGCGGCCATGTTCGTCGTGAGCTGCGCCGCAAGCACGACCAGCGCGCCGAAGATGATCACCGCCGGCGAGCCGATCATGGCGATGAGCTGGATCGGATCCCAGATCGCTTTGCCGAAGACGACGATCGTTGCGGCCGTCACGGCGACACCGATGAATGCGAACGCGGTCATCGTCGTCGGCAGACCGAGCGCCTGTCCGGTCATCTGCGAGCGCTGGCTCTTCGCGTAACGCGTGAAGTCGGGGATGTTCAGCGAGAGCGTCGCCCAGTAGCCGACGTTCGCGGTCAGCGCCGCGGGGAAGAGGACCCAGAACGGCGTGTTGCCGGCCTGCAGTTTCGACGATTGACTGAGCACGGTTCCGAGTCCGCCGCCGTTGCGCATGGCCCAGATCAGCAACGCCAATCCGCCGACCAGCAGCAACGGCGCCGACCAGCTCTCGAGCACCTTGATGCCTTCCGTGCCCTTGATGATGATCGCCACCTGGATGAGCCAGAACACCGCGAAGCCGATCGCTTTGCCGCCCGGCAGATTCGTCCAGCCCGACCAGAGCGCGGTCATGAGCGCGTCGATCGCCAGCCCGCCGATCCAGGTCTGAATGCCGAACCAGCCGCACGCGACGATCGCGCGCAGCATGGCCGGGATGTTCGCGCCTTTCACGCCGAAGCTCGCCCGGGCGAGCACGGGAAAGGAGACGCCGTACTTCGTCCCGGCATGTGCGTTGAGGATCATCGGGATGAGCACGATCACGTTGCCGAGCAGGATCGTGGTCAGCGCCTGCGCCCAGGTCATGCCCGACGACATCAGACCCGAGGCGAGCGTGTAGGTGGTGATGACGACCGACATGCCGATCCAGAGCGCGGCGATGTTGTACGTTGACCAGGTCCGGCGCGAGAGCGGCGTCGGCGCGAGGTCCTTGTTCCAGAGCGGGCTGTGCGAGACGTCCACGTCGAGCTCGACGAAATCGGGACGGGAAGCGACCACGCCGGCGGGCACATCCATGGTTGCCATCAGCACTCTCTCCTCACACCAACACTTCCGAATGAACGGCGATTGTACGCCTGGAGCCCACATCTCTCTGTGTCCTCTGTGCTCTCTGTGGTGAAGCTCTACAACCACAGAGGACACAGAGAGCACCGAGAGCCACGCGCGCCGCCCCAGGCGCGAATATCGAGCGCGGCCGAGGAGTTTAGCGATCCGCATGCGCTCAATCAGATTCGTGCTCGCCCTCGCTTTCGCCCTGCCCACGCTCGCGCAGACGGTGGTGTTCCGCAACGTGAACCTCATCCCGATGACGTCGAACAAAGTCGTCGCGAAACAGACCGTCGTCGTCAACAACGGCCGCATCGAGTCGATCCTCAGCGGCGACGCGATGGTGAAGCTGCCGGAAGGGACGACGATCGTCGACGGAAGCGGCAAGTACCTGATCCCCGGTCTGGCGGAGATGCACGGTCACATCCCGCCGCCGAACGCGCCGAACAAATTGCTGTCGGACGTGCTGGCGATGTATCTCGCGAACGGCGTCACCACCGTGCGCGGCATGCTCGGTCATGACGGCCAGTTGCAACTGCGCGAGTGGGCGGCCAAGGGCGAGATCCTTTCGCCGAATCTGTACGTGGCCGGTCCCTCGTTCAACGGGCAGTCGATCAACTCGCCGCAGGAAGCGATCGACAAGGTGCGCCTGCAGAAGAAGGAAGGATGGGATCTGCTGAAGATCCATCCCGGCCTGACCCGCGAGGAGTACGATGCGATGGCGAAGACGGCGAAGGAAGAAGGCATCCGCTTCGCCGGCCACGTGCCCGAGTCGGTCGGCCTGCTGCACGCCATCGAGATGGGCCACGAGACCTTCGATCACATCGACGGGTACACCGAATACCTGGAAGCGGAGAAGGGTCCGGTCGACGAGAAGAAGCTCGCCGCGATCGTGAAGAAGTCGAAGGAGGCCGGCGTGTGGATCGTGCCGACGTCGGCGTTGTGGGCGGTGCTCTTCAACGGCACGCCGCTCGAGACGCTGAAGGCGTATCCGGAGTTGAAGTACGTTCCGGAGAGCGCGGTGAATACCTGGGCGAAGATGTACGAGGCGCGCACGCGGCAGATTCCCGCGGCCGACGCGAAGAACATTCTCGCGAACCGCACGCGCATCCTCCGCGCGCTGCACCAGGGCGGCGTGAAGATCCTGATGGGCACCGACGCGCCGCAGCAGTTCAGCGTCCCCGGCTTCTCGCTGCATCGCGAGTTGCAGTTCATGCGCGACGCGGGCATGTCGCCGTACGACATCCTCAAGAGCGGCACTGCGAACGTCGGTGAGTATTTCGCGAAGCAGGACTCGTTCGGCACGATCGAGAAGGGCAAGCGCGCCGATCTCGTGCTGCTGAACGCGAACCCGCTGGCCGACATCGCGAACGTGTCGAAGATCGAGGGCGTGATGGTGGGTGGGCGTTGGTTCTCGCGGAAGGATCTCGACGAGCGGCTGCTGGATATCGAGGCGAAGTACGAGCGGCGGAAGGCGCAGTAATCAGTACCTCGGAGTACCTCGGGTACCTCGGAGTTCCTCGGAGTGGATGAATCTCCCCCGAGGAACCCGAGGTACTCCGAGGAACCCCGAGGAACCCGAGGTACCCGAGGTACTCCGAGGTCCTCCGAGGTCCTCCGAGGTCCTCCGAGGTACTCCGAGGTACTCCGAGGTACTCCGAGGAACCCCGAGGTACTCCGAGGTACTCCCGAGGTACTCGTCACGACATCCAGTTCACGCCGGCTTCCTTGTTCCACTTCGTGGTCATCTTCTTCGCCTTCGTCCAGAACTCGATCGACCCTCGGCCCGTGATATCGCCCGTGCCGAACTTCGATTCGTTCCAGCCGCCGAACCCGAACGGCTCGCGCGGCACGGGGACGCCGACGTTGACGCCGACCATGCCGGCGCTCGCTTTCTCCATCACGTAACGCGCGACGCCGCCGCTTTCCGTGAACACCGACGCCGCATTGCCATAGCGTGACTTCTTCTGCACGTCGAGCGCTTCCTCGACGTCCTTCGCGCGCACGATCACCATCACCGGCCCGAACACTTCCTCCTGCGCGATGCGCATGTCGGGCGTGACGTAGTCGATGAGCGTCGGGCCGACGTAGTAGCCGCCTTCTTTGCCCGGCACGGTGTAGCCGCGGCCGTCGACGAGCACTTTCGCGCCGCCTTCCACCGCTTCCGTGATGTAGCGCTCGATGCGTTCCTTCGCCGCGCGCGAGATCACCGGTCCGAGATGCACCCCGGGCACCATCGCGCCGACGATGGTCTTCATCCGCTCGACGATGTGATCCGTCTTGCCGACGGCCATCATCACCGAGGCGGCCATGCAACGCTGTCCCGCGCAACCCGACATCGATGCCACGACGTTCGTCGAGGTCATCTCCGGCTCGGCGTCCGGCATCACGATCAGATGGTTCTTCGCGCCGCCGAGGGCGAGGACGCGCTTGAGGTTCGCGGAGCCGCGGCGATAAACGATCTTTGCCACGTGCGTCGAACCGACGAAGCTGATCGCTTCGATGCCCGGTGTGTCGCAGATCGCTTCGACCGTTTCCTGTCCGCCGTGCACGATGTTCAGCACGCCGTCGGGCAGACCGGCTTCGCGCAGCAACTCGGCGATGCGGCCGGCGCTGAGCGGCACCTGCTCCGATGGTTTGAGGATCATGCAGTTACCGAGCGCGATCGCGTTCGGGATGGTCCAGTTGGGAACCATGTTCGGGAAGTTGAACGGAGTGATCGACGCGACCACGCCGACCGGATAGCGCTCCACGCGGCATTCGACGCCGCGCGAAACCTCGAGCACTTCCCCCGGCACGATCTGCGGCAGCGAGCATGCGAACTCACAGAGCTCCGCCGACTTCAACACTTCCGCCGCGGCCTCGCTCCGCACCTTGCCGTTCTCCGCGGTCACGAGCTCCGCCAGCTCGTCGATGTTCTTCTCGAGCAGCGCTTTGTAGCGATAGAAGACCTGCGCGCGCTCCTTGATCGGCGTGCCGGCCCACCCGGGCGCCGCTTTCTCCGCGGCCGCCACAGCGGCTTCGACCTCCGCGCGTCCGGACAGCGGAACGCGCGAGAGGAGCGTGCCATCGGACGGGTCGGTGACGTCGAGCAGCTCGCGGTCGCGCGCCTCGACGAACGTTCCGGCGATGTAATTGCGCACGTCAGGGTGGCGGGCGGGAGTGGCTTGATCGAGGACGGACATGGTGGCCTCCTTGGTGTGGCGCACAATGTAGCACCGCGCGCCACACAAGTAGCCTTCTCCCCTCGGCGAGGGGAGAAGGTGCCGAAGGCGGATGAGGGGTCTCTCGACGGCGCCCCTCACCCGGCCTTCGGCCACCCTCTCCCCGCAGGCGGGGCGAGGGCTACACCGGTCGGTTATCGTCTACACCACGCAATGCATCATCGCGCACAGCAACTCATCGAAACGCTCGCGCTGGAGCCGCATCCCGAGGGCGGGTGGTACCGGCAGATTTTCAAGTCGGAGGAGCGCGTGACGCGACATGCGGACGGCGCGGATCGCGCCGCGCTCACGACGATCTACTTTCTGCTCGTCGAAGGCACGTTCAGCGCGTGGCACCGCGTGTGGTCCGACGAGGTGTGGCATTTCTACGAAGGTGATGCGCTCGAGCTGCTCACGCGCGACACCGTCACGCGCCTCGACGCCGATCATCGCGTACACGTCGTCCGCGCAAACGACTGGCAGGCCGCGCGCCCGCTCGGTGCCTACGCGCTGGTCGGCTGCACCGTCGGACCGGGGTTCGAGTTCGATGATTTCGAAATGAAGCCCGGTCCGATCTGAAGCCGAAGCCAGCCGAAGGTGACGCCGGCCAGAAGAGCGGCGATGCCCGAGACGAGTACGACCAGCAGCGAGCTCCAGCAAGCGTGGGAGCGGCAAGCACGCCAGCTTTCAACAGGCCGTTCCCGATCAGCGACGCCTCGCATCGCGCGCCATCCGACGACGATTGCGGTGCCGCAAATGACGAGAACCACCATCAGGACGAAAACACGGAGTCCGAATGTCCGTTCCTGCAGATTTGCGATGCGCTGAGCAACGACCATTTCGTCGCCGCCACCCATCGCAGCCGTGAAGATGCGCGCGAACGGGTTGGCCGCGAAGAGGATCGCGACGCCAATCCACCCATATGCTGCGCTTCGGAGCGCGAGCGCACTTCCCGAGAAACATCAGCGCATAGCTGAATAACGGGCCGGCAGCCGTTGGCCACCACGAGGCGCAATCACCCGCCCAAACGCCACGCGTTGAAGTCTCGCGTGGGCCACTCGTCGCAGAGAATGCGTCCGGTCACGGCATGTACGAGCTCGTGTATTTCATGAACCGCGAGCAGCAGGCACGAGAATGCTGCGAACCAGCGACCATATCCGGCCATCGTCGGCGGATCTGAGAACGACTGTGCCGTGACACCGGTGTCATTGAATGCCTGCCTCATGCCGCCACACCCGTCGGTGAGTTTCGTGACGCCGATCCAGTCACCGATCGCCACGTCCACGGTCGGGATGGGGTAGGTGTTGGTGCCGTTCTGCACGTCGAACGGCCCGCGATCCGCCGTGACGCGGATCTCGTTGCCCAGCATTCGGCTTAAGAACTTCACTTTGAGCGCGTTGTTGCATCCTGCGGCGGGCGCGCCCGACCACGTGAGCGTGACCGATTGCACCGTTCCCGCTTCGACGGCTAACCGCGACGTATTGATCATCGTCTGGGGATTCGTGGTGAACGAGGTGAATCCTGCCGTCTGCAATTCACCGATGGTGATGCCGAACGCCGGCGACGCGAGAAGATTCAGCGACACGAGGATTTTCGCCACATGGTGATCTCTCCTTTTGACGGATCAGAAGTACCACCATAGGCTCATTGGAATGCATGGCCCGATTTGTCCGGTCATTGGCTGACGCGCGGGCCGTCGCGGCGCTACATTGAGCGCATGAGAAGAGCACTACTGGTCATCGATATTCAGGATTCGTTCAAGTACGACCCGGCGCGCTGGGCCACGCGCAACAATCCCGCATTCGAGGAGAACGTCACCGAGTTGATCCGCACGTTTCGTGAGGCGTCGCTGCCGATCATCTTCGTGCTGCACAACGACAGCGATCCCGGCTTCCGCGTCGGCGATCCCGAGGTGCGGCTGATGGATTTCCTCGATCGGCGCGAGAGCGATCCGCTGATCGTGAAGAACACCCGCAACGCCTTCACCAGCACCGATCTGCAGCAACGTCTCGACGCGCTCGGCGTCCGCCACGTTGTCGTCAGCGGCATCTCCACCGAGCAATGCTGCGAGACCACGACGCGCGTCGCCGCCGATCTCGGCTACGACGTTGATTTCGTGACCGAGGCGACGGCGACGTTCCCGATCGGCAGCTTGTCGACGGATGCGATCGTCGAGCGCACCGAGGTGGTGCTCAACAAACGTTTCGCGCGCATCATGAAAGTGAGCGACGTGAAAGAAGGGTTGCTCGTATCCGCGACGTGATCTTCGTCGTGCTGCCCGAGGTCGAGATGCTCGACCTCGCGGGACCGCTGCAGGCGTTCTCCGAGGCGAATGCGGCGCGTCCGCGGTACCGCATCCGCGCGTGCGCGACGCGGCCGCGCATCGCGTCGCATCAGGGCATCGTGCTCTCCGATCTCGAGCCGTTGCCCGATCGCGCGGGCGACGCGCTGGTGATCGTGCCGGGAATGCCGTACGCGGCCGCGCAGAAGATCGAGCGCAAGGTCACGCGCTGGATCGCGGAGGCGGCACGTCGCGGCGCCCACATCGCGTCGGTGTGTACGGGCGCGTTTGCGATCGGCGAGGCCGGACTGCTCGACGGCCGCCGTTGCACGACGCACTGGTCGCGCACGGGTGAGCTCGCGCGACGCTTTCCGCGTGCGCGCGTGCTCGAGGATCGGCTGTTCGTGACCGACGGCAATGTGACCACGAGCGCCGGCATCGCGTCGGGCATCGACATGGCGCTTGCGCTCATCGAGCAGGCCGATGGCCCGATCGTCGCGGCGGAAGTCGCGCGCGAGATGGTGGTGTATCTCCGCCGCGATGGCGCGCAACAGCAGCACAGCGTGTATCTCGACTACCGCACGCATCTCCATCCTGGCGTGCACCGCGTGCAGGACTGGATCGTGCGCAATCCCAATGAGCGCGCAACGCTCGAAGCAATCGCGGACATCGCGGGCATGAGTCCGCGTACGCTCACGCGGACGTTTCGTCGCGCGACCGGCATCTCGGTGCTCGACTTCACGACGCGCGTGCGCCTCGAGCTCGCGCGCACGCTGCTGCACGATCCCGGATTGACGATGGAGGCGGTGGCAGGGCGGGTCGGGATGAGCGCGCGGCAATTGCGGCGCTTTGGAGTGCGGCAGCTTCGCTGCCGTGTTTGAAAGCGGTGGCTCGCGCCACCGCACTCCATAAGGCTGTACAGTGGTCGCTTCAGTTCCAGCGAGGAGCCAACCCATGCGTCTGTTGATGGCGGTCGCAATCGTTCTGCTGTCCACGACGTCCGCCATGCCGCAGGAACACGCGGGAGCATGTCACGGAAGCGAGATCGGCTGGGTCCCGCGCGAACTGCTGCATCGGCCGATTTCGCTGCGCAGCGGAATCGGCTTGGTCGATGAGCCGGTCACGACCAGCTCGAAGGAAGCGCGAGCGTTCTACAACCAGGGGCTGGCGTACCTGCACTCGTTCGTGTTCGTCGAGGCGGCGCGCTCGTTCAATGAAGCGCTGCGGCACGACCCGAAGCTGGCGATCGCGCACCTCGGTCTGGCGCGCACATACGTCCACCTGGACGATCGCGAAGCCGCGAAGCGCGAGCTGGAGAAGGCGCGTGCACTGCAGAGCGAGGTGTCGTCTCGCGAGCAAAGGCGCATCGCGATTTTTACCGCTCAGTTGACCGCCGTCGCCGACGTGGACAACAAAGAAAAGCACCTCGCGTATAAGAAAGCCATCGATGACGCGCTGGCGGCCGATCTCGACGACCCCGAGCTCTGGCTGTGGCGAGGCAACGCCGAGGAAGCGAACGCGCTCGGGCGCGGGCAACGGGGTGGCGCGGCGTCGATCGCATTCTACGAACGCGCATTGCAAGTGCGCCCGGGCCATTTCGGCGCGCATCACTACCTCATCCATTCGTACGAATTTCTCGCCAGGATCGACGAGGCACTTGCGCACGGAGCGGTTTACGCCGCCGCTGCCGACGCGGTTGCGCATGCGCATCACATGTACGGCCACGACCTGCGCCGCGTGGGACGCATCAAAGACGCAATCGCGGCGTTCGAGCGCGCCGACCGGCTCGAACGAGAATACTTCGCGCGCGAGAACGTCGCGCGCGAGGTCGACTGGCATCACGCGCACAACCTCGACCTGCTGGCCGGCAGCTACCGGCACATGGGAAAGCTGCGCAAGGCAGAAGAGCTCTGGCGCGAATCGTTCTCGATCCGTCCGGTGAAGGAAGGTGCGGCGATCGCGAAGATGGATCTGCCGGCGTTTCTGCTGAGTCGCGGCCGGAACGAGGATGCCGCGGTCGCAGCGAGGACGCTGACGAGCAGCGAATACCCATCGGCGCAGGGAATCGGCTACGCGCTTCTCGGCGAGGCTGTGCTGGCGCAGGGCGACCTTGCCGCAGCCGAACGCCATCTCGCGGCCGCGCAGAAGATCCGCGACGCATTCGCCGCCGAATCGCCGAAGGATAAGAAGATGTTGCAGGTGAGCATCGACGCGCTGCGTGGCTCGATCCTCGTCCGCAAGGGAGATCGCGAGAAGGGGACCGCTCTCCTCGAGCGTGTTCAGGCCACGTATCGCGGCTTGCGCGATCCGGACGGCTGGGCGCAGGCGCTGTTCCGTCTCGAGCTGATTGCGCGACAGGCACGCGAAGCAGGCGATTGGAAGTTCGCGGAATTCATGGCAAAGCAGATGTTCGAGCACGACCCCGCATACGGCGGGACGCACTTCGCCCTGGCGGCCGTGGCGCAGCATCGCGGCGATCAGGTGACCGCTGACCGCGAGATGGATGAAGCGAAACGCCTGTGGGGCGAGGCGGACGATGATCTCGCGGAGCTTGCGACTGTTCGAAAGCGGACACCGAGTTCGATAACGCACACTGGTTCTGACGTAAACCACTGAAAACACGTTCCAAAACGTTGGCGCGCGCTTCGCGATAAGCCCGCCCCGTATGGATCGTGAAATCGCCCCCGAAGATCGCCGGAACCGCGTCGTGAAGAAGGTCCTCGTGGCCGTCGTCGCGATGACCGCGGTGATCTTCTTCTTTGTCGCCGCGATCGAGTTTCTGCGGCCTTCGTTCGACCGCCGCGCCATTCGCACGGCGCGTGTCGAGCGCGGCTCGATCTTCGCGACGCTCGAAGCCAACGGCACCGTCGTTCCTCTGGTCGAGCAGGTGGTCTCCAGTCCGGTCGAGGCGCGCGTGCTGCGCGTCGGCCGCCGCGCGGGTGATCGCGTGCGCAAAGGCGACGAGCTCCTCACGCTCGACACCTCGGAATCGCAACTCGAAACGGCGCGGCTCGACGATCGCGTTGCACAGAAACAGAGCGCCGAGGCGGAATTGCGGCTGCGCCTCGACGAGACCATTGCCACGCTGCGCGCGCAGATCGAGCAGAAGAAACTCGACGCGCAGATCGTCCATTACTCGGCCGATCAGAAAGCGCGCCTGCGCGCGGAAGGGCTGATCGCGGAGCAGGACTCGCTCTCGGCGGCGGCGCAGGCGAAGAAGACCGACATCGAGTTGCGGCAGCTCAGCGAAGCACTGGCGCGCGCGATCCGTTCGCGCGACGTGCAGTTGGCCGCCTCGAGCGCCGACGTGGCCATGGCGCGGCGCGAGCGCGAGGAATCGCGGCGCCAACTCGAGCTGGCCATGCTGCGCGCCGATCGAGACGGCATCCTCACCTCGATCGTGCACGAAGTCGGCGCGACCGTGCGCCGCGGCGACATCCTCGCGCGCATCGCCGATCTCTCGACCTATCGCGTCGAGGCGACGATCTCCGACGTGCACGCGGCACGGCTCGCGGCCGGCATGCGCGCGAACGTGCTGCTCGACGGCGCTCGCATCGACGGCACCATCGAGAGCGTCGATCCGCGCATCGTCAACGGGATCGTGAAGTTTTACATCACGCTCGATCAGCCGGCGCATCCGCGCCTGCGCAACAACCTGCGCGTCGATGTCGCCGTGATCACCGGCTCGCGCAGCGACACACTGGTCGTGCAGCGCGGCGCGCTCGCGCGCCGCAGCGCCACTCACGCGTTCGTGATCCACGGCGGCGAAGCGCTGCGCGTGCCGATGCGCTTCGGCCTGGCCGGCACCGACACCATCGAGATCCTGGAAGGCGCGCGCGCGGGCGACGAGCTGGTGATCTCGGATGTCACCGAATACGAAGACGTTGAAAAAGTACGAGTGAAATGAACCCCCTCACCCAGGTGAGGGGACATTAGCGGAGGAACGAAATGATTCGTCTGGAAAATGTCAACAAGGTCTACCGCACGGAGCGGGTGGAAACACTCGCGCTCGAGAACATCAACCTCGACATCGCGCCGGGGGAGTTCGTCTCCATCATGGGGCCGTCGGGTTGCGGCAAGAGCACGCTGCTCAATCTGATCGGCCTTCTTGACGCGCCCAGCAGCGGCGCGCTCGCGCTCGACGGCGCGAAGGTGGCCACGTGGCGCGACAAGGAACTGGCGCGCTTCCGCAACGAGAAGCTCGGCTTCGTCTTTCAGAGCTTCCACCTCGTCCCCGATCTGAAGGTGATCGACAACGTCGAGATCCCCCTCCTGTATCGCGCGAAGAACGGCACGCCGCGGCGCAAAGCGGCGCAGTTGGCGCTCGATCGCGTCGGTCTCGCCTCGCGCGTCCACCACTTCCCGACGCAATTGTCCGGCGGCCAGCAGCAGCGCGTGGCCATCGCCCGCGCGATCGTCGGAAAGCCGCGCATCCTCCTCGCCGACGAGCCCACCGGCAACCTCGACTCCGCGATGGGCGACGAGATCATGGACATTCTCCACGACCTCAACAAGAAGGACGGCACGACGATCGTGATGGTCACGCACGACGACCGTTTCGCGCGCCGCACCGATCGCATCGTGCGTCTCTTCGACGGCAGGCAGGTGGCGTGATGCTTCGCAATTACCTGAAAGTCGCCTTCAAGGTCCTGCGCAGAAGAAAGTTCTTCACGTTCATCTCGCTGTTCGGGATCACGCTCACGCTGGCCGTGCTGATGGTTGCCACGGCGATGCTCGACAACTCGTTCGCGGCGATGCAACCCGAGTCGCGCTTCGATCGCGTCCTCGGCGTGTATGTCATCGGCATCTACGGCCCGACGGGCGGCACGACCAGTCCGCCCGGATACGGCTTTCTCGAGAAATACGTGCGCGGCCTGGCCGACGCCGAGGCGACCTCGTTCTTCACGGGGGCGCCGCCGATGGTGATGTACCACGACCGCCAGAAGATCGAGACGCACCTGCGCCGGACGGACGGTGCGTACTGGCAGATCCTCGATTTCAAATTCCTCGAGGGCGGTCCGTTCACCGAGGCCGACAACCAGAACGCGAATCACGTGGCGGTGATCACCGACGACATGCGCGAGCGCCTTTACGGACGCAACGTGCCGGCGCTCGGCAAAACGTTCGTCATCGACGGCCAGCGCTTCCGCGTCGTCGGCGTGGTGCCGGCCGTGCCGATCACGCGCCGCGTCGGGTTCTCCGAGATCTGGGCGCCGCTCCGCACCGCCAAGGGGTCCGAATACCAGAAGTCGATGATCGGGAACTTCAACGCGGTCGTCATGGCGCGCAGCAAAGCCGATTTCCCGGCGTTGCGTCGCGAGTTCGCGCAGCGCCTGACGAAGTTCGAGTTCGACGACCCCAGTCCGGAAAGCCGCGTCGTGGCTGGTCTGGACACGTTGTTCGAAGCGGCGGCGCGCAACATCATCGGCAATCAGGTCGACACCGATCGTCCGATGATGCTGCGCATCGTCCTGCTCGCGGTCGCGCTGCTCTTCATCACGTTGCCGACCGTGAATCTGGTCAGCATCAATCTCAGCCGCATCATGGAACGGGCTTCCGAGATCGGCGTCCGCAAAGCCTTCGGCGCTTCGTCGCGATCGCTGGTCGGGCAGTTCGTGATGGAGAACGTCGTGCTGACGGTCATCGGCGGCGCCATTGCGTTCGCGGTGGCGACGTGGGTGTTGTCGATCATCTCGAACGCGCAGTTCATCCCCTACGCGATCTTCGAAGTGAACGCGCGCATCTTCGGCTACGGCATGCTGCTGGCCGCCTTCTTCGGCATCGTCTCCGGCGTCTATCCGGCCTGGAGGATGTCGCGCATGCATCCGGTGAACGCACTCAAGGGAGGCGCACAGTGATCAAACATCTGCTCAAGCTGGTCTGGAGCCGCAAGCGCGCGAACGCGTTGATCGTGGTGGAGATTTTCTTCTCGTTCCTGGTGCTCTTCGCGGTCCTCACCGCCGCCATCTCGTTCGGCACGCGTTGGAACAAACCGCTCGGGCTGGAGTGGAAGAACGTGTGGGACGTGAGCATGGAGTTCGACATCGACGCCGGGGAGAAAGCCGATCCCGCGCTGCACGCGGCGGTGTTCCGCATGATCAGCGAGGCAAAGTCGTTCAAGGAAGTCGCGGCGGCCGCCGTCTCCAACACGCCCGCGTTTTCGTTCTCGACGTCCGAAGGGACGCGCCGCATCAACGGCCGCGACGTGACGCTGAAGTACGACGACGTCACGGACGGGTTCGCGGACGTGATGCAGATGAAAGTGATCCGCGGACGCTGGTTCGGCGCGGAGGATGACGCGTCGACGCACCTGCCGATCGTGCTCGCGGCGGATGCGGCCGAGGCGATTTACGGCGACGCGGACCCGATCGGTCAGAAGATCGAAGAGGACGAGACGACCATGCTGCAGGTCGTCGGCGTCGTCGAGGCGTATCGAAAGGATGGAGAAGTATCGGCCCGCGACAACATGGTCTTCCGCCGCATCGCCCCGAATGCGAAGTACGGCCGCCTCGGCAGCCACCTGCTCGTGCGCGTGCATCCGAACACGCCGCCTGATTTCGAAGAGACGCTCGCGAAGCGCCTCGAACAGATCGTGCCGGACGTCTCGTTCCGCGTGCGGTACATGGAACGGATGCGCACCAACATGCTGCGCACGAAACTGTCGCCGGTGGTGGCCGGTGGCATCGTCGGCGCGTTTCTCATCGCGATGGTCGCGCTTGGCCTGACCGGCGTGCTGTGGCAGAGCGTCACGCGCCGCACGCGCGAGATCGGTCTGCGCCGCGCGATGGGCGCATCGGGCCCCAACGTCAATCGCCAGATCCTCGGTGAAGTGGCGCTGCTCGCCACCGTGGCCGTGATCACCGGCAGTCTGGTGATCCTGCAGCTCCCGATCCTCGGCGCGTTCCGCATCGTCACGCCTTCGGCATTCACGATCGGGTTCATTACGGCGCTTGCGACGATTTACGCGCTCACGGTACTTTGCGGACTGTACCCGAGCTGGCTCGCCTCGCGTCTGCAACCCGCGGACGCGCTGCGTTACGAGTAAATATGAGTGGGACCCCTCATCCGCGACCGCGTTGTGTAGCCTTCTCCCCTCGCGTACGAGGGGAGAAGGTGGCCGAAGGCCGGATGAGGAGAGCCGGCACCCGGCCATGACCATCCTCATCGTCGACGACGACGCCTCCATCACGGCCTCGCTTGCGCTGCTGCTCAAGCAGCACGGTTATCCGACCGTCTCCGCGCACGAGCCGATGGAGGCGCTCGCGGCGATGCGGCGCGAGAAGCCACGGCTGGTGATTCAGGACATGAACTTCAGCCGCGAGACTTCGGGCGAGGAAGGGCTCGATCTGCTCGCGCGCGTGCGTGCCGAGGAGCCGTCGATGCCGGTGATCCTGATGACGGCGTGGGGCTCGATCCAGCTCGCCGTCGAAGGGATGAAACGTGGCGCCGCCGACTTCATCACCAAGCCCTGGGCGAATGCGACGGTGCTGCAGTCGATCGAGACCGCGCTCAAGCTCGTCGACGCGCGCCGCGTCGACGATTCGCTCACGCGGCCCGAGCTCGACGAGCGCTACGACTTCTCGAACATCATCGGCACCGATCCGAAGATCGTGCGCGTGCTGGACATGATCGGCCGCGTGGCGCCGACCGAGGCGTCGGTGCTGATCACGGGGGAGAGCGGGACGGGGAAGGAGCTGATCGCGGAGGCGCTGCATCGCAACAGCCGCCGCCGCGGCGGTCCGTTCATCAAGGTCAACCTCGGCGGCATCTCCGCGACGCTGTTCGAAAGTGAAATGTTCGGCCACGTGCGCGGTGCGTTCACCGATGCCAGGCAGGATCGGCGTGGACGGTTCGAGCTGGCCGACGGCGGTTCGATTTTTCTCGACGAGATCGGCGAGCTCGATCCGTCATCGCAGGTGAAACTGCTGCGCGTGCTGCAGGACCGGACGTTTGAAGTGCTGGGATCGAGCCGGCCGCGTACGGTGGACGTGCGCGTGATCGCGGCCACGAATCGCACCCTGCACGAGATGGTGCAGCGCGGGGAGTTCCGCGAAGACCTGCTGTATCGACTGAACCTGATCAATATTCATCTGCCGCCGTTGCGCGACCGGCGCGGCGACATTCCCAGGCTCGCGAATCACTTTCTGCGCCTTGCGAACGAGGTCTATCGCACGGAGGTGGCGTCGCTGTCGGCACGCGCCATCGAATGGCTCAAGTCGCAGAACTGGCCGGGCAACATCCGGCAGCTCCGGCAGACCATCGATCGCGCGGTGCTCATCCGCGGAGGACGCGAGCTCGACGTCGACGATTTCTTTGCGGTGCGCGACGCCGGCTCGGGCGAAGCGCGTGATGTCGCGCTTCCGGATGCGGGCACGATCACACTCGACGAGATGGAGAAGCGGATGATCGTGAAGTGCATGAAGCACTACGAAGGCAACGTCTCGCGCGTGGCGGAGGCCCTCGGCATCTCGCGCGCGGCGCTGTACAGGAGGTTGGAGAAGTATGAGATTGCGACGGAGTAGAACGGAATCTCAGAGTCTCAGAGTCTCAGAGGGTTTAAGGCCACAAGGCGCGGCCGGCGGCTTCGACCCTCTGCGACTCTGAGACTCTCATGCGTCTGCGCGCCAAGATAAGGCTCTACCTCCTCGCGCTGCACGCCGTGCTCGCGGCGGCGGCGACGTTCATCCTCATCGAGAAGCCGGCGTTGCTGTTCGCGGTGGAGGCGGCGTTCATCGTCTCGGTGATCATCAGCGTGCGGCTGGTGTCGGCGCTGTTCGTGCCGCTCGACCTGATCCAGACCGGTGCGGAGCTGATCGCAGAGCGCGACTTCACTTCGCGGTTCGTGCCGGTCGGGCAACCCGAGATGGACGTGCTCATCGACGTCTACAACCGGATGATCGATCGCCTGCGCGAGGAGCGGCTGGCGGCGGAGGAGCAGGGGCAGCTGCTGCAGAAGATCGTGGACGCGTCGCCGGCGGCGATCGTGATCTGCGATTTTGAAGGCAACGTCGAGCGCAGGAATCCCGCGGCGGAACGTCTCCTCGGCAATGAGCCGCTGCCGTCGCTCGGGCCGGGCCAGTCGCGGCTCATCGCGTATCACGGCGCGCGGCGATTGAAGGTATCGCGCGCGGAGTTTCGCGACCGCGGTTTTGTCAAGACGTTCTACGTCATGGAGGAGATGACGGAGGAGCTGCGATTGTCGGAGAAAGCGGCGTACGAGAAGCTGATCCGGATGATGTCGCATGAGGTGAACAACTCGGTCGGCGCCGTGCGCTCGCTGCTCGAGTCTTCGTTGCGTTACGCGCCGCAGGTGGGCGAGGCCGATCGTGAAGATTTCTCGAACGCGCTGAAGATCGCGTCCGCGCGCATCGATGCCCTGAACCGTTTCATGGCCGCGTTCGCGGACGTTGTGCGCATCCCGCCGCCGCATCGCACGGCGTCGCGCGTCGATGAACTGGTCGAGCGCGTGGCCGCGGTGCTGCGCCCCGAGCTCGAAGACCGTCGCATCCTGCTCACGCTTTCACTCGACGACCGCGATGCGTACGAGCTCGACGTGCACCAGATCGAGCAGGTCGTGTTGAACATCCTGCGCAACGCGATCGAAGCGGTCGGCCGCGACGGCACGATCGAAGCGACATTGCGCGACGGTGTTCTGACCATCGCCGACAGCGGCCCGGGCATCGCCGAGTCGGTGCGCACGGAGCTCTTCACCCCCTTCTTCACCACCAAACGCGACGGCCGCGGCCTCGGCCTGACCATCGTGCAGGAAATCCTCGCGAACCACGGCTTCGCGTTCTCCCTCGCAAACCGCGAGGGCGGCGGCGCAGAGTTTCGAATCGCGCTTGATAATCAGTAGCCTTCTCCCCTCGGCGAGGGGAGAAGGTGCCGAAGGCGGATGCGGGGAGCGTCGGACGCTGGCGATGCGCTGATGGGAAGCGGATGGCGTCATCGATCGCGATGCGATCGGCGGCGCAGTGGGCGGAACGTTCTATCTGGAGCCGATGGCAACGCTCGACATCGAAGTATTCGTCGCGTTCCGATCGAGTCCGGGCAACTGCTGGCCGATCTGACGCCGATCTTCAACTATCTGCGCGAACGCGGGTGGCGGGTGGCCGATGCAAGGCGAGTGCGTCGTCATTCGCGAATGGCCCGTACAGTTCCTGCCGCCGACCGGGCCGCTGGTTGAAGAGGCGATGGCCGAGGCGGTGGTGGCCGATGTGGAGCGCGCGTCAACGCTGAGCGATTTCAGGACATCCTGCAGCGGCATGGCCTTCTTGAAGCGTGGGCGAGATTCGAACGACAATTTCTAACGGACACACCATGACATCGACGTTGCAGAAGGTCCTCCACAGCAAACGCGCCGAGCGCCGCGAGCTCCCGGCGCTGCCGGTCGCGGAGAAGCTGCGGATGCTGGACGCGATGCGGGAGCGCGATGTCGCGATTCGCGAGGCTGGCGCTCAGCTACGCGCTGAAGGCGCGTCAGATGCACTCGGTCACCACTTGCGTCGGCCGAGGTAGGCGTCTTTCATGGCGTCAAAGTACGGCTTGAGGTTTGCGTTCGGACCGGTTCACGGTCGAGTGACCTCTTTGCGATGACGGACGAAGCCGCCGGCTTCGCCCGTCATCTCGCGGGAACAGTACACGGAGCTGGCATCCCCAGCCGAGAAGCCGCCGGCGCGAGTCGGCCGTGCGCCGCGAGCTCGCTCACCGCGGCGACCCATGCCGAACCGACCGGCGGCGGCAGTTGCCGCAGCCAACCCTGGCAAGGGCGCTGTCCTGAACGAGCAGGCGGTTCCCGCACCTGGCGATGACGCGCACCCAGTAGGTTTTGCCCGTGTCACCCTCGAACGAGGTGACGTCTCGTGCAACCGGCTCACCGGAAGTGTCGTGCGTTCCTTCCCACCATTCGATGGTGGGCTGCTCATACGCTGGGTCGACCGATACCGACAGCATCGCTTTTCCGCCGTTGGGGCCGATCGTCGAGACGGGAGGCGTCCGGATGAGAGTCTTGCAGCCGGTCTCGAGGTGAAGCGTGACGGAACCGGAGAAGCACCCCGCCGGCGACGCGAGCGTGACCAAGCGCTCGCTGGTGATGTCCTGCGCGTAATACGCACCTCCGAACTGCGCGCTGGAACCGTCGCTCCAGTGGACGTCCGAAGTGGTGGTGCTGAGCGCGACGGCGCCGCCGGGAGGCACGTTGATCGTGTGACCGTTCCGAACGTTCACGGCCTCGCCGGTGGCCGGATCGCGTATCACGACCGCACTCGGGCTGCACGCCTGCGCCGTGTACACCTCCGTGTCCTCGGTGATCTCGCCCCAGTCGAGGTTACAGTCGTCAGCCGCGATCACGCGCGCCCAATACCTCGTTCCCGGCGCGAACTGCCTCGTGCTGTCGTGGTCGCCGGGTTGGAGCCGGTCGACGAAGGCGGGCGTGCTGTCGTCGTGCTCGCCCGTTCTCCACTCCACGATCACGCTGCTCGCGTCCCGCACCTCCAGACGTGCGACGCCGGTGCCGTCGCTCAGCGGAAAACGGGTGATGAGCGGCCGGACCTCCGGACCGCAGGCGGCGATTTTGACGAATCCCAATTTCTCGCAATCGGGAGATCCTCTCTGCGCCATGCGCAATCTGAGCAACCGGGGTGACGTCGCGTTGACGACGTTGCGCACGTAGTAGGTGCCGCCGCTGGCCACGGCCTGGTTCTCTTCCATCCAGGTGAGGGTGGCATCGGTCTGGCGGTTCGCCGCGGTCAGCGGCCGCGCGGTGAGTGCAACCGAGCGGCCCATGGGGACATAGACGATGGCCGGGCTCAGGCTGGTGATCGTCATCTGCGTGTTGCTCTCTTCAGGCCTGTGGTTCGGATGTCGAGCCATGGCGTAGGCGAGATCGCAGCTCAACCACGACACAGTAGCGGGAGCACTGTCGACGAACGGTTCCGAGCCGCACAGAGACGTGACGCGGACGAAAACGGTCTGCTCGCCACCGGCAGGATCGAGGGTCAGCGAAGTTCGAATCGCACCAGGGATCTCCACCGCTGCTCCGTCGATGACGCGGTACCACTGATAGACGACGTTCGTACCTTCCGCCACGACGTCGAGCGTGTATAGCCGGTGCGGTGAGCCGGGTTGCGTGCCGAGTGGGATTCGACCTTCCGGAACTTCCACGATCCGCGGAGAGGGACAACTGGTGGCTGTCGCGTAGTTGCCGCTGTCGATGGTGATGTTGCAGCCGGGATAGGTCACGCGTACCCAGTAGTCCGTCGTCGAGAGCGGGAGGACGTCGATCTCCGGAGAGGAGGTCGTTGCGAGCGGCTGACTGACGTCACCGGGAGCGCCGGTGAACCACTGATACTGCGTCGCATCGGGATCGGCCGGGACCTGCAGGCGCCAGCGGTTGCCGCCGGCGGATGTGGCGGTGATGACCGGCAGCGCGTCGGCGAGCGGGCAATGCGTCACCGTGACGAGCACGCTGTCGGTCGTCACCGGGCGTGGCGTGTGGGGGTACGACGCGCGGACCCAGTAGCTGGCCGTCTCGCTTGCGGGAGCGTCGAAGGTTGGATCGGCGGATTCCCGAACGATCATGAAGTCCGCGAACGTTCCTCGCCGCCAACTGTAAGTCGTGCCGTCCGGCGGATTTGCCAGGGCGATCGTGAGCGGCGTCGTCCCCTCGGCACTCTGTGTCACGACGGACCGCGGTTGCGTCGTGATCTCGATCGCCCCGATGTAGAGCAGGCGGTTGGCGGACTCGGCGCCCGGTGACTGGACGACATCCCGGGTGGCGTTGTCGCGCAAGGCCCGCCAGACGTTGTCCGAGGTCTCGTGAGGCGCGTCGCTCCTGTAGAGCGGATTGGAGGTGCCCGCGCGCTCGGCGAGCAGGCGCGCGGCGGCGCCGGCACCTTGCGGCGAGGCCCAGGACGTTCCCTCGCGCGAGGTCAGGCGCATCGGTCCGATGCCGTCGCCGCCCTCGCGCAGGCCCGCGCCACGCATGTCGACGGCGGGAGCGAAGAGGTCGACGCAGCGGCCAAAGGCGTACTGCTCCGGCCCCGAACACGGATCGACGGGCGGCACCAGCACGCTCGTGCAGTCCCGGGCATCGGTGTGATTGACGCCGCTGATGGAAATCACGTGAGGGCCCGACTGCCCGTTGCCGTATGCGAAACCGGAGGGATATCCGCTACACGCATCCACAGGCGTGTTTCCGGCGCCGGTGAACACCACCGCGCCACGCGCGACGACTCGCGCCAGAGCCGCCTTCAGGCTGCGCACCTGAGGGACATCGGCCTCACTGCGGATATGGATGCTCATGTTGATGACGGCGCCGTTGAAGCCCGGCGCGTCCGGGGCCGGCAGGTGCTCGCGGAGAACCCACTCGAGCCCTTCGATCAGGTTCACCATCTGGCCATTGCCCGTACAGTCGATGACACGGACCGGGACGATGGTGACGCCCGGCGCGACACCGAACGTGCTCCCGGCCATCAGCGACGCGGCCGTCGTGCCGTGGCCACCGGCGAGGCATGGGTCGCCGGGGGGGCAGGCATCGAGCGCCGCGGCGGTGACCCCGGAGTCGACAGGACAGGGGGCGTGCGCGAGTGACGGGCTGCCCGGGTAGAAGATGTCGTAACCCGCTTCGACGCGCCCCTGGAGGTCGGGGTGGTCAGCCCGCACGCCGGTGTCGAAGACGTAGGCGAGGATGCCGTCGCCGCCGCCCGCGAATGGGTACGTTCCTTCAGCGTCGGGCGCGATCCGCTCGCGGTGCGTGATGCGGTGCAGCGACCAGCCGGGCGCGTAGTTCGCGGGGTCCGCACTCACCGCCTCCGTGATCTTCGAGTCCGCGGTAAGAACGATTGGCGCGTTCGGTTCGACGTACTCGACGCGTGCGTCGGCAGCGAGCTTCGCCGCGACGTCGTCCGTCGCGTGGACGTAGAGGCCATTGAGCGCGGCCGTGTACAGCCGCACGGCACTCATGCCGTACTCGCACTCCAGCGCCGCGGCTACGGATTCCACCTCTGCCGGCGAAAGGGTTTCGGACAGGCCGACGATGTAGCCGGGTGTCGGCTCGGCCACCGCCGTAGGGTGGGCGGCGAGCAGCGCCATCAATGAAAGGAAGAGAGCGGGGGCGGCGAGGGGCATGCGCGAGAGTGGTCCTGGTGGACACCATTGTAGACGGCCCTCACCCGGCCTCCGGCCACACGCTGTCATGTAGCCTTCTCCCCTCCGCGAGGGGAGAAGGTGCCGAAGGCGGATGAGGGGTTCGCGGTTACTCGCGGATCAGAATCGATTCGATCAGGTCGACGGCCCGTTGATCCCCTGTCTGGGCCAGCCAGAAGAGGGCCCGTTCGCGCACTTTGCGGCTCTTGTGCGTTTTCACCAGGTCGATCAGCAGCGGCACCGAGCGTTCGCGCGGCAGTTGTGAGATGGCGAAGACGGCGTGTTCCTTCACGTCTTCGTCCGGGTCTTCGTCGACGGCGCGGCGCAGTTCCCCGGCCACTTTCACTCCGGCTCGCTGGCCGAGCCAGAACAGGGCGTGGCGGCGCACTTCAGTCTCCGGGTCGTGTCGCGCGAGCTGGATCAGGGACGGGATGACGCGGGGATGTTCGTGCATCGACAGCGCCGCGAGCATCTCGCCTTCGCGATCCGCGTTCCGAATCTGCGAAAGGAAAAAGTCGACACTGCTCTCCGGCGACACGTTCGTGAGCAACTGGATGGTCTTACCCTGCCCGTCGAGGCCGCACGTCGTGTTGAAGAGGCGTACGCGCCGCACGCGACCCTGTTCCACGCGCGCGACGATCAGCATCTCGCTCATCTGCGACACGCCGATGTCGTCTTCGTCGTCGTTGATCGAAAAGCCGTTGTTGCCTTCGAGCTTGCAGCGGCCGCAGCAGCCGTTGCGGCCGCCGCCCTTCCAGCCGTCGTTCCAGCAGCAGATCGAGCGGCCTTTGATCGGCACCGACCATGCGAACCACGTCGGATTGGTGCTGCCGATCGCCGTGATCGTGGCACCGACGCCGCGCGAGGCGTCGGTGCTTTTCACGGTCGCGTTGTCGATTTGCTGCGCGGAGAGGGAAAGCGCGAAGAGACAGAGCAACAGAACGCGCGCGCGTGCCATGGCTCAGTCCCCCTCGTTCAGAATCGACAGCATGTACGCGAGCGCGTCGTCGTCATTCATGATCGACAGCTTCTGCAGCGCCTCGCGGCGCAGCTCGCGGTTGGTCTCTTTCTTCGACAGATCGATGAGCGCGCGCGCGTTGCCCTGGAGGAAGAGGCCCTGGATGACCGCCTCTTTCACGTCCGTGTTCGTTTCGTTCGCGTAGATCGCGAGCAGCGTCGGCGCCGTCTTCTTGCCCATCAGGCCGAGCTTCTGGATCGCTTCCATCCGCAGCTCCGCATCCTTCTCGCCGCGTGCGAGCTCGCCGAGCTTGTCGGTGGCGCCGCTGATGAAGAGC
>Ga0196977_1000205_pt1 | contig 36404 bp, 34 predicted proteins | sample S3v_1013CmetaG_FD_148634 | JGI IMG/M metagenome (GOLD analysis project Ga0196977, IMG submission 148634) | Soil microbial communities from Anza Borrego desert, Southern California, United States - S3+v_10-13C | ecosystem: Environmental > Terrestrial > Soil > Desert | place: USA: California... | reverse complement strand
CGAGCAGCGAGCTCGCGGGCGATCCGTCGAACTGGTTCGGTCCGAACGCACGCGCGGTCGTCGGCATGCTGCGCGCCGTTGGCTTCACACGCATCGAGACAGTGTGGCGATCGTCATTCGCGCGCCGCGTCGCACGCGCGGTGAAGATGCGCGTGCAAGGCGGCCACCCCTTCCTGCGTGGCCTGGGCCGCGATCGCATGACGTGGCACGCGTATAAGTGACACGACGCGTGCCTGTTCCACTTCGAACCTGCAACGTCGCAGTGAATGGCCTTGGCGCGCGCGGCGCCGGGCTCTACGTTGCGAACGGAGGTTCAATCATGTTGAGCACGATTCTGTTTCTTTTCCTCCTGTTTGCAGCGAATGCCGATGACGGAAACGGCCTCGATCCTCACGGCTGAGCGGCGGCTACTGCGCTCGCGGCGATCGCGGGCTTCGGCTTCCGAAAGCCCCAAACCGCGAGCGCCGTGCCGGCGATTGCCGCGACCGCGAGCGACTGCAGGAGAAACGACACGACACTCTCTGACAGCGCGTCCGCCGCGGTGCCGGCGCCTGCGATGGGAGTGAGGCGACTTGCACCGGTGATCGCGCCGATCAAACATGCGAGCCAGTTTGCGTACGCCGCGTAGACCCACGTCGCCATCATCACGGCTGCCGAGCGCGCGCCGAGCGCGAACGATGCCGACAACGCCCCGAGCGCGATCAGCACGAGGCCTCCCGTTATGCCGACGATGTGCGAGGCAAGGCCGAGGCGCGTGTTGACGAACAACGGCATGCCGAAGGGTGTCAATAGCGCCAACAGGATCAGGATGAATCCCAACTGGATCTGCAGCCGATTCATATGTTCCCCCTCAAGGCAGACGTGGTTCGTTCGAACGCATCGTGCGCCGCAGTCAGCGCAGCGGCGATGTTTGCTGCACCCTCAGCGGGCGAGGTAACGGATGTGTCGATGCGCAAATCGTACTGCAGCCATCGTTCGATACCCGCAAGCTGATCGGCTGCGAGGCCGATGCGCCGATCGCCGCGTGCGATTTCGCGTTCGCGCAGTACGGACTCGGAGCAACCGACGAACACCATCAACACGTCCTGTCCATCGAGCGCTTCGACGAGGTGCTTCGCCTGATAACGCGCCGTGATCGCGTTATCGATGACGAGATCGTTTCCGCGGCTCGCGAGCTCGCGAACGCATGCGTAATACGCCGCGACGAGTTCCTGGAAGGCGATGCCCGGAATCGGATCGCCGGAGCGGATGCACTCGAGCGCGCCTGCAGGCAGCGCATAGAGAATGCTGTCGATGGAAAAGTTGAGGTAGACCGAGCCCGCGATCTCCTGAAACGCTTTTGCGATGGTCGTCTTACCGGAGCTGGAAGTGCCGTTGAGAACGACGACCGTGGCCATCGGATCTCGACGAGCGGGGGGTCAGCGCGTGCCCATCGCGCCGCCCGATTCCGTCGCGACGCGCGCGCGTGCGACCACCGTGGCGCGGGTGAGGATCGGATACGGATTCACCATCTCGTCGTTCTCGTTGACGCCGAAATGGAGGTGCGAGGGCGTGTACTTCGCGTTGCCGGTGTTGCCGACGTAGCCGAGGAGCTCGCCGGCGCGGACTTCCATTCCTTCGTACAGACCGGCCGCCCAGCGATCGAGATGCGCGTAGTAGAACGACGCGCCGTTCTCCGTGGTCAGCCAGAGGCAGTTACCGCCTTTCGGCTGCTCGCCGAGGTAGCTGATGATGCCGTCGGCGACGGCGACGATGGCGGTGCCTTTCGGCGCGAAGATGTCGATGCCTTTGTGCTTGCGCTTCCCGCCGTCGCGCGGATTGCCCCAACTGTTGGTGAGGTCATAAGGACGGATGCCGACCACCGGCATCTGCAGGCGCGTGCCGTTGAGCGGCGCGAAAAGCGCTTTTGCACGAGCCGCAAATTCTTTGTCGCGTTCCTTCTTCGTGTCCGCCGTGCCGGTCATGGTCGGTTTCTTCGTGATCTGCCGGCTGGCGTGCCGGTTCAGGTCGGAGCGCATCTGGGCGATGAGCTCAGTGAAGTCGTCGTCATCCGAGGGCGGAGCAGGGGGTGTCGCCACGACGGTGGTCGTGGTCGCACAGGCGGTGGAGAGGACGAGGATTGCCAGCAAAGGCACCAGCCTGCTGACCCACCCATTGCGCACGCGAAGCGATCTCATGACTGACAGGAGCGACGACACGGAGTGTAGAGGCGACGGCCGAGCTTGTAAAGCTTATTCAAACAAAGCGGACGCGACTTCTTCGACGCGACGGACCGGGATCACGTCGACGTCCGCTCGGATTTCCGTCGCGTTCGAGTGAGGCACGATCATGCGCCGAAACCCGAGCGCCGCGGCCTCACGCGCGCGCAGATCGGGCTGCGAGACGCTGCGGACTTCGCCGAGGAGGCCGACTTCGCCGAAGAGAGCGAGATCGTGGCGGATCGGAGTGTTGCGTTGGGAGGAAAGCGCCGCCGCGATCACCGCCAGGTCGAGGGCCGGTTCGTCGATCTGCAGTCCGCCGGTGACGTTGACGTAGATGTCCTGCTGCGCAAACGCGCCCGCGTCCTTTACGCGGTCGAGCACCGCGAGCAGCAACGACACGCGGTTGGCCTCGATGCCCATGGCCATGCGTCGCGGCGAGGGAAAATGCGTCGGCGATACGAGCGTCTGCACTTCGATCAGCAGCGGCCGCGTCCCCTCAACCGCGGCGAGAATCGCGGAGCCTGCGGACTGGCTGCGCTGCGAGATCAGTGCAGCGGAAGGATTCGGCACTTCTTCCAGTCCGTCGTCGTGCATCTCGAAGATCGCCACTTCGTTCGCGGGACCGAAGCGGTTCTTGTACGCGCGCACGACGCGGTAGTTCTGAAACTTCTCGCCTTCGAAGTAGAGCACCGTGTCGACGATGTGCTCGAGCGTCTTCGGTCCGGCGATCGTCCCTTCCTTGGTGATGTGGCCGATGAGGAAGATCGGAATCGAAAGCCGCTTTGCCGCGGCCATGAGCACGCCCGCGGAATCGCGCACCTGTCCGACCGATCCCGGCATGGAGTTGTTCGTCGCGGTGTGGACCGTCTGAATCGAATCCACAATGACCGCCACCGGCCGCAACTTCTCCACCTCGGCCAGAATCCGCTCAACGGAGGTTTCCGTGTAGAGGCGGATGCTCGCGTTCGTGGTGCCGAGGCGGCGGGCGCGCATCGCGATCTGCCGCGGCGATTCTTCGCCGGAGACGTACAGCACGGTGCCGCCTTCGGCGAGGTGCTCCGCGACCTGAAGCAGCAGCGTCGACTTGCCGATGCCCGGTTCACCGCCGACGAGCGTGACGGCGCCGATGACCAGGCCTCCGCCGAGGACGCGATCGAGACTGGGGATGGTGGTGGAGACGCGCGGCGCGGTGTCGAAGTCGATCGCGTCGATCGGCATCGGCGACGAGCCGGCGCTCATCGCAGTCGCAGGCATCGGCGCGGACGGTGCGTCTTCCTGCGCGTACGAATTCCACGCGTTGCAGTCGGGACAGCGGCCGAGCCACTTCGATGCTTGTGCGCCGCACTCTGTGCAGGAGAAGACGACCGCTTTTTTCGCCACTGGGATTCGATTGTAGTCGCAGGCTTTGCGACTCTACGGGTCGGAGAGGTGTTTCTGTTCGCCGACCGCATACGCCTCGGCGAGAAACGACAGAAACTCCGCGTCGAAGTCGCTCTCGTCCTCGATCCGGAACGCGTGCAGATGATTGCGTTTCGAGAACGTCTCGACGCGCGTGAACATCGGATGTTCGACCCGGCGCGCGAGGACGAAGTGCCCGACCAGGCTGTGCGTGCGCGGAGACAACACGGCAAACGACATGCGCACGTGAAACGCGATGCGCGTTTTTTCGGGCAGGATCTCGACCGGTCCGAGAGAGCGCACGTGCTCGACGAATCGATCGAACAAGCTGCGCACGCGGGGGTCACGGCGGGCGAAATGCGTGTCGAGCTCGATGATGCTGCCGCAGAAGTGCGACTGATTGCGGTTCGCGAACGTGCGGTTGCAGTCGGGGCAGGTCCACATGTTCATGAGGTGGAACGGCGGGCCCTCAGCCCATCGGATGTGGACGAACGACGGGCTGAGAGCCCGTCACTCCAGCGTTTTGCGCCTGCGATGAGCAGCATCGCCAGGATGGCCGGATAGATCGCGATGCCCATGTCGCGGATTGCGAACGCGATCACGAAGATGAGCCACAGCAGCGAAACGCCGATGGTCGTCGGACGCCACGCCGTAAAGATCATGAGCGCGAAGATTGCCACACCGCCGATCGACGTCACGTCGATGTGTGCGTTCGCGGGCGTCGTCAGAAACGCCACGCCGAGGATCGCCGCGAAGTGCACCGCGTGCGAAATCGGCAGGAGGATCAGCATCTGCCGCGCCTTCACGCCCGCAAATGCGAGTGCGATGCAGACCGCCGACGTTCGCGCGGTCGTGCGAATCGCCACGCGCAACACATCCTCCGTGAGGATGTCGGCCAGGTTCATTGCGCCGGCACCTCGTCCAGTCCCCAATTCTTCAGGACGTAGTGAACGCCGTGTACGGTCCCTTCGCCCGTGGCTACGGTCAGCTTGCGTGTGCGGACGTCTTCGCGCCACGCCGCCGATGCGTGATCGGCTACTCCGTTCGCGATCAGCGTGCGGATCGCTTTCTCCGTCATCCCCATGTTCGTCTGCCCGCGCACCTGCTCGCCGACCGACCTGGCGATGCCGCCGTTCTGCACGTGAATGTCGAAGCAGAGCGCGATGCCGAGCTCCGTCGTCAGTCCGTATCTTTTTGCGGTCGCGAGCGCGGGCTGGTAGTAATCCGCATCGACGTGTTGCTGCTGCAGCTCCTGGCCGAGGGGGGATTCGCCGAGCTTGCGAAAGCCGGTCTTGTACGGTTCGGCCAGATTCCCTTTCGACTTGCCGGAGCTGACGGAGTCGGCCCATTCGAGCTGCTGATCCTGCGGCTCGGCGAAAACTTTCAGGAGCGTGTCGGTGCAGTCGCCGAAGCAGTCGCGTACGAGGTTCGCGTCCGACTCGTACGCGGCGTTGACGATGCTCGACAGTTCGCCACCTTTCAGCGTGAAGCCGATGATTCCCCACGTGACGCCGGCGCCGTCGAAGTTGCCTTCGGCGAGCGTGTAGCCGTGGCCCTCGAAGGTGGAGGTGAGGCCGAGGCAGCGCTCGCGCAGCGTCGGAATGGGCGCATTGTTCGTGAGCGCGGACCAGGTCTGGTCATCGACGTTGCCCGTAACGCGCAGAGCGTGTTTCTGTTGAAACGCCTCGACGGCGCTGACGGTGCCGCCGCCGTAACTCGCGTCGACTCCTTTCGTGTCGAAGCCGGCGTCGACGAGTTTCTGCTGGATCGTGCGCACACTCTCACCGCGCGCACCGGGACCGAAGAGCAGTCGCGTCATGCGACTAATGTACAATGCGGCATCGTGACTCGCACGTTTGCCCGCTTCTTCGCGTTTACCAGCTCCATCGGAGCGAGGCCGCGGAGCGTGTAGAGACACCCAACACACGAACGCCAGACCGGCCCGCTCCCTTGCGAAAGGGGGCGGGCCTTTTTGTTTTTCCCCTCACGGGGCTCGGAGGAAGCGATGACGATCAGCGTGGCATATCAGGGTGAGCGTGGGGCCTTCAGCGAAGCAGCCGCGGTGCGGCTGTTGGGACGGGAGATCGAGCCGCTGCCGTGCGCGTCGTTCGATGAGATGTTTGCCGCCGTCGATTCGGAAGCCGCGGACTGCTGCGTCGCGCCGATCGAGAACAGCCTGGCCGGCTCGATTCACCGCAATTACGATCTGCTGCTCGCGTCGCGCCTGACCATCGGCGGCGAGACGCATCTGCGCATCGTGCACAATCTCATCGCGCGCCGCGACGTTCCGCTGACCGCGATCCGGCGCGTGTATTCGCATCCGGTCGCGCTCGCGCAATGCACGCGTTTTCTGCGCGCGAATCCGTCGATCGAGGCGGTGCCCGTGCACGACACCGCGGGCGGCGTGCGTCAGGTGATCGAGCGTGGCCGGGACGACGAAGCGGGCATCGCGTCGGCCGAAGCAGCCGGGATTTACGGAGGCCACATCGTTGCGTCCGCGGTCGAGGATCACACGGCGAATTTCACGCGCTTCCTGCTGCTGGCTCCGCGCGAGCGCGAAATTGAAACGCACGAGACGCCACGGCGCTGGAAAACGTCGATGGTGTTCCGCGTCGCCAATAAACCCGGCTCCCTCCACCGCGCCCTCGGCGCCTTCGCAATGTTCGATCTCGATCTCGCGAAGATCGAGTCGCGTCCGATCGAAGGCCGGCCGTGGGAGTACGCGTTCTATGTCGACGTCATCGGCCGCGAAAGCGATCCCGATGTGACGCGCGCGCTCGACAACCTGCAGCATATAGCCGAGATGGTGCGGGTGCTGGGGTCCTATCGGACGAAGTGGTGAGGCTACTCGTCCGTCGTGCGGAGCGTAGCCGTCCAGTCGTTCTCGAAATCTCGCGAGACGTCCACCTGCCACGGTTGGCAGCACACGGGGCAATCTTCGACGTACGACTGATGCGCGCCGCCGCTTTCGTCGACCGTGATCTCGACGGACTCGCCGCAGTAGGGACAGTTCGCGTCAATGCAATTCATCATCTGGCTCGCGACTTGTACAACGGTCCCTCGTGAACTGGATCATCTGGCTCAGTCTTGCCGTCGTCGTCACTGCACTGGCCGCCGTAACGGGTTGAAAGCGAAAGGGACACGGCCGGTCGCTCACACACGGATGATGGGCGTTGCGCGGATCGTGCTCATGGTAGTCGTCGTCATCTTCGCTTATCTCGCGTTCCGGGCGAGATAAGAGGCCGCTTGTTCCTGGTTGGCGTACCGCGCCCATTCCAGAGCAATTCCGTTGAACAGCGTATCGCCGATGTCCGTGCGCGCACCGTGTTCGATCAGCACTCTGATCGAGTCGAGATGCCCGGCCAACGCAGCCTGATGAAGGGGAGTGCTGTGCGAATGGCACCCGACCGGATTGAATCGGTTCGGATCCTCGCCTGCCTCGAGAAGCATCGTCAGAATCGCGGCGTGCCCATGTTGTGCTGCGAGCGCCAACGCGCGATGACGCGATGAAGCGTCGGCGCTGACGAACATTCGCTTTGCGTCATCCACGCGACCGGTTCCCGCCGCTACGTCGAGGGTAATCGGCGCGCCGAGGTGGATCAGCGCCTCCACGGCTTCGAACTCGGCATGCACGAGCGCGGGCAGCATCGCGCCATCGAGAGATGCGCCATGTTTCGCGAGCAACTCGATCAGCGGCACCTGCAGACCGCATTCGCGCGCGACCCGGCCTGAGCTCACGAGCATCAGTGTCTCGTCGATGGACGCGCGCGGCGCGCCTGCTTCGATGAGCAGTTCGGCGACTTCGACGGCGTTCGGCGGCATGCTCTCGTGCCGGACCGGATTCTCAGCGATGAACTCCAGCAGCGCGGGCTGCTGAAAGTAGTTCTCGCCTTCGAACGTCACACGTTGTGTGATGAGGTCGGAATGGGATCGCAGGTATTCGCGCAATCCCGCGAGATCGCCGGCGTCGAGGAGGTCGACCGCCTGACGAAAAGTCGAATCGGTGATGCGCTCGTGGTGGGCTTTGTTGAAATCCGGCGTCATCGTCGAGATCACGGCCGTTCGCAGGCGTACCCAACTCGAGAACCCGTACTCGCGCGCCAGGGCAAAGTAGGCATCCGCGAGCGTGAGCGGCGCCGATCGCAGCTCTGCGTCCGTCGCCCGTGCGTAGCGCGGGTGAAACTCACGCAGTCGTTGCAGGACCGCCCCGTCGCCATCGCGATGACCGCGCAGGAGATCTTTCGCTTGTAGCTGGAGATGACGAAGGTCGGGTTCTGCGGGTAGATGTCGGACCGGCATGCGAACGCCCCTTTCGATTCTCTGCCCGCGTCCGCACGCAATGGGCTGAAAGGTTCATTCTCGATGAGACGGGTTCGGTCGAGGGTGGACTTCTGTCCTTTTCGCGGACCGACGCGCTCCCTCCGCGCGAGCGGTAATCTAACACGACCATGCATGGATCATCCTGGCTCGCTCAGATGCTGGTCGTCAGCCACATTCGAGGTGGCGTCCCCGTCCTCGTTCATTGGTCTGTACCAGCGCTTGCTCTTTTCGTGCTGGGAACGGGGATCGACCACATCGCGAACGCCGCGGCCTGGGTGGTCGGCTATCTGGCGATTCTCGTGGTTCACGAGCTCGGCCATCACATCGCCGCGGGACGGCGTGGCGCACGAGTCATCGCCATCGCCATCTATCCGTTGCACGGCGAGTGCAAACACGAAGCGCCGCGATCAGCTCATGACGAGGCGTTCATCGCATTCGGCGGTCCCGCGGCGCAATTGATCGTAGCCGTTCCGTTTGCGACCTCCATCATGCTCTTCGGCTCGACGCGAGTCGGCGCGCTCGACATCCTGTCCGCCGTACTCGGGGTGCTCTCGCCGATGGTGGCATTGTTCAATCTGTTGCCGATCAGGCCACTGGATGGTCGTCGCATCTGGACGAGCCTCACTCATGCGAGACGGATGCGGCGGATGGAGGAACGAGAGAAACCTCTTACCGCGATGGAAGCGATGGAGGCGGCGCTGCGCAAGGCGTCCGTGACGGCCCGGCGGCTGCCGCAGCAGAATCGTCAGAGCCTCCAGACGAGCACTCCTGACGCCCTGTTCCTCGCATTCAAGCAGCGTCTCCTGTGATCTCTCCCCGCAGGTCCGTCTGCATCTCGCGCTTCACGCGCTCGGGCGCGTAGCCGCGGCCGAGGAGGTAGTAGAGCTTCGCGAGCGCGGCTTCGGCGGTCATGTCGAAGCCGCTGATCACGCCGGCGCGCGCCAGTGCCGACCCGGCGGCGTATTCGTGCAGGTCGACCGTTCCTTCGAGGCACTGCGTGCAGTCGACGATCACCACACCGCGCTGCACCGCGTCCGTGAGCGCATCGATGAACGCGCGGTCCTGATCGGGCCCGTTGCCGACGCCGTATGCCTCGAGCACGAGGCCTTGCAACGGCGGACGCAAAACGTTGCGCACCAGCTCCGGCGAGATGCCCGGAAACAGTCGCAGCGCGCTGACGACCGGACGCCTCAGCTCGGGCACGCGGATCTTCTTCGGACCGCGCGCGGTGCGCACGAGATCCCAGTTCACGTCGATGCCGATGCCGATCGAGCCGAGCGGCGGAAAGTTCGGCGAGTCGAATGCCGCGAATCCATCCGCGCTCACTTTCGTGGAGCGGCAACCGCGCAACAATTTCCCGCCGAAGTAGAGGCACACCTCGGGGATCGCGTAATTCGACGCCAGCATCAGCGAGGTGATGAGGTTCTCGCGCGCGTCGTTGCGGATCTCGCACAGCGGAATCTGCGAGCCCGTGATGATCACCGGCTTGCGCAATCCGCCGAGGAGAAAGGGGACGGCCGAGGCGGTGTAGGCCATCGTGTCGGTGCCGTGCAGCACCACGAAGCCGTCATAGCGGTCGTAGTTCAACTCGACGTCGCGGGCGATCTTTACCCACTCCGCGGGCGTCATGTTCGAGGAGTCGAGCAACGGGTCGTATTCGTGAATCGCGTACGCCGGCATCGACTCGTGCCGCAGCTCCGGCATCTGCGCCATCTGCGATTGCAGGTAGCCAGGCTCCGGCCGGTATCCGCTGCGCGTCCGTTTCATCCCGATCGTGCCGCCGGTGTAAACGATGTAGACGCGCTTCCGCATGCGAACGCGGATAATACCGTCATGCCGAAGAAGACGCTGGAGTCGCTGGAGCTGGAGCTGCGCGATTACGCGATGACGTTTCCCGAGTCGACGGAAGATCATCCGTGGGGCCATCGCGCCATCAAGGTGAAAGGGAAGTCATTCCTTTTTCTCGGCGGTGAGAAGGACACGAAGGAGCTCAGTCTCTCCGTGAAGCTGCCCAGCTCGCGCGACCAGGCGGTCGATCTGCCGTTCGCCGAGCCCACCGGCTACGGCCTCGGCAAAAGCGGCTGGGTCACCGCGCGTTTCGCGAAGGTGAGCGACGTGCCGGTCGAGTTGCTGAAGGCGTGGGTCGACGAGAGCTATCGCGCCATCGCGCCAAAGAAGCTGGTCAAGACGCTGGCGTAGTGAGAGACGACCGGAGGCCTCTCGGTCGTCTCACGTCGCCCGCGTAAAGATCTGCCGCTGGCTCACCTGATACGCCTCGGCTCGGATCATCTCGCGCACGCCGCGCGGGTCTTTGATCGAGCGCAGCATGTAGCGCGGCGTATTCGTGTCGGACGACATCAGGGTCACGCTGCCGATGCCGAGGATGCGGTCCATGAGGGATTGCGTGAAGGTGGAATCGTCGACGTAGCGCAGATCGATCTCGTCAACCGTCTTCGAGAACACGCCTTGCTCGATCAGCACCCGTTGATTCGTGACGCGATACATCGTGCTGCGCAGTTTGATCCACGCGACGAGTAGCGCAATCGCCTGGATGAACACGAGGATCGCCGTGGCAACCCAGCCGAACCGCTCCATGCCGGCGGCGCGCGATTCATCGGGCATCGTGGACGCGAAGAAGTACGCGAGCAAAGGGATTGCGATGAGCACGAACACGATCCCGAAGATGTGGCCAAGCAGAAGGGTGGGCGAGGGCGTGCCTTGCCAGAGCGTTTCCTCGCGACGCGGCTCGGCTGGTGCGCCGGGCACGACGGCGTTTCCCGCGGGCGATGGACGTCCGCAGTGCGGGCACGCGGCCGCGAGCGTCGAAACGTCACGGCCGCAGTCGGGACAGGTGATCACTGGCATGCGGCGGATTGTAGCGGCTTCTATAATGAACGGACCGCTGCGACAAACGATGGCCGTCCTCGCGAAAGAGATCGAAGCGACGTACGAAGTCCTCTCCAAGATGGGCGAGGGCGGCATGGGTGCCGTCTACAAGGTCCGCCACAAGTTCTTCGACGAGATCCGCGTCATCAAGGTGATGCAGGCCGAAATCGAAACGGTCGACGAGCTCAAGGAACGCTTCCTCGGCGAAGCGAAACGAGGCAAGCAGCTCCGCCATCCCAATCTGGCCGAGGTGATCGACTTCAGCGTGGCGGCGGACGGCACGTCGTACATGGTCATGGAGTACATCGAGGGCGTGAACCTGCGCGAGCTGATGACGCGCAACAACGCGCCGCTCGACGTGAAGATCATGATCCCGATCGCCGAGCAGGTGTTGGCGGCGCTCGGCTACCTGCACAGCAAGAACTTCGTGCATCGGGACATCTCGCCGGACAACATCATGCTCGTCAACGACGGCGAATCCGCCGACCCGCGCGTCAAGCTGATCGACCTCGGCATCGCGAAATCGCTCGAGGCCACGGCGCAGAACCTGACCATGGCCGGCAAGTTCGTCGGGAAGGTGCGGTACGCGTCGCCCGAGCAGTTCAGCGGGCGCGTCGACGCGCGCAGCGACCTCTATTCGTTCGGCATCGTGCTTTACGAGCTTCTCACCGGTGCGAAGCCGATTACCGGTCACGACTACTTTTCGATTCTCGGCGGACATCTGCAGCGGCCGCCGCGTCCCTTCTCGGAGACCGATCCCGGCAATCACGTTCCGGCGCCGGTACGCGAGGCCATTCTGCGCGCGCTGGAGAAGCGGCCGGAGGATCGCTTTCAGTCGGCGGCGGAGTTCGCGGCCGCGTTGCGCTCGACGCTCGCACCGAGCGAGCAGCGGACGATCGAGAAGCCGTTCACGACGACGGTGCCGGCGATGATTCCGCCGCCCGAGGTGACGGAGGTGGATGTTGCTGTCACCGAAGTCACGCCGCTCACGCCCAGCCCCTCTCCCCGCACGCGGGAAGAGGATGGCCGCAGGCCGGGTGAGGGGCGCACGATCGCGGCATCACTGCCGCGCTGGTATCCAGTCGCGGCGGTGGTCGCGCTCGTGCTGCTCATCGCGGTGATCTCGTTCTGGACGAAATCGCGGCAGGCCGTTACGAAGGTTGAGCCGGTCGCGGTCGTAACGGCGCCTGTGACGACGACGACCGCGATAACAGCTCCGGCGCCGCGCGCCGTAGTGGTGGATGTGCCGGCGCCCGCTGAGGTTCCGGGCACGTTGCGCATCAATGCGTTTCCATGGGGACAGGTGACGTCGGTGACTGACTCCGCGGGCGCGGAGCGGCTCACGTCAGGAAGCGCCGAGACGCCGCTGGTGCTATCGCTCGCGCCGGGAGCATACAAAGTGACGCTGATGAATCCGAACTCGAAGCGGTCGGTGGTGCTGGAAGCCACGGTGACGGCGAATGCGCAGGCGCGCGTCGAGGCGGAGCTCGACCGCGTCGACATCAACCGCTACGTCGACGCAATTGGAATCGGACGATGAACGTACGCGCGGCTCTCAGCCTTTTCGTTTTGGCATTCGCGGTGACCTTGCACGCGCAGGCGCCGACGAGTTTTCGTGAAGGTGTGCTCGCGTTCGAGAAGAAGGACTGGAAGGCGGCGGAGAAGTTGATGCGCGAGGCGATTGCCGGCAATCCGAAGGAGACGGAAGGGACGGTGAGCATCGCCGGCAGTTGGTTCGAGACGTACGTGCCGCATTACTTTCTGGCGCGCGCGCTGGCGCGGCAGGGCAAGTGCGCGGAGGCGCTGAAGGAGTTCGAGGAGTCGGAACGGCAGGGCGTGACGCCGGCGATTCCCGATTTCGCGCGCCACCTGCAGACGCGCGGCGGCTGCAAGCCGCAGCCGAAAGCGGAGAAGCCGAAAGAGATCGTGTTCGAAACGTCGGTGCCATTCGCGGATGCGCCTGTGACGAAACCATCTGGAGCGACGGGCTCTCAGCCGGTCGTCGTCGATCCTCCTCGACGGGCTGAGAGCCCGTCGCTCCAGGTGGCGAAGCCTGATCCAAACATCGCCGTGCGCCAGAAGTTGCGTTCCGCGATGAACTCCTACCTGCACGGTCGCTACGACGAGACGCTGCGCGTGCTGACCGGCGTGAACTTCGACGATCGCGCTGCCGCGGCCGAGGCGGCGTTGTTTCGCGCGGCGGCGCGGCATGCGCTGTATCGCATCGGCGGCTCCACAGACGCAAACGCGCTCGCGCTGATCGAGGCCGATGTGCTGATCTATCGCAACCTGCGGCCTGGTGCGAAGCCCGATCCGCGTCTGTTCTCGCCCGGCTTCATCGCGCTGGTCGCGCCGCGTTAAAGGATTTCGTGCCGGTGTTGAATGGGACCAGCAGGAGGACCGGAGTTGACCTGCTCACGAATGCTCGCGATCGTATGCATCGCAATCACGACGGCCGCGCACGCCGAAGGCACCGCTGAAGGTCTGAAGCGACTCGATTTTATCGTCGGCGAATGGCGCGGGACGAGCCGCGGAGAGCCGGGCGAAGGGACGATCGAGAAAAGCTGCACGCGTGCGTTGAACGGCCGTTACATCGAGTGCCGCACGACGGTCACGTACAAGAAGGAGGTGCACGTCGAACACGCCTTCTACAGCTACGACAAAGCGGCGAAGAAGCTCCGGCTGCGCCAGTTCCACGGCGAGGGATTCGTCAACACATACATCGAAACCGAGCCGCTGGTGTTCGTGACGTCCGACATCGAGAACATCCCTGCCGGATGGCGCGCGAGAGACCTACGAACAGAAATCGCCCGACGCGTGGACGGAACGTTTCGACCTCGCGCAACCGGGGAAAGAGTTCGCGTCGTATACGTCGAGTGCCCTCGAACGGTTGAAGTAGGACTGCAGCCGTTCACGGTTCGATTCGGAGGAACACGTCGTAATAGGTGCGTTGATGTTCCTGCCCGAGCTGTCGAACGCGAAACTTCGACATGAAAGAGAAGAGGTTGCCCCATTGATCCTTCTTCCCAATCGTCCGGTACGAAGTTTCCAACGCGCTGACGATGCTTTGTGAGATCGGCTGCAGTTCATCCGCGCCCGACCATCCGTCGTGATTGCGGTCGGTCCAGAGAAGAAGGATCTGCCATGCCGCATCGCGCGCATCGACGACGCGGTCATAGTTGTCATCGAGTTCGGCAAGCGCTCGGAAACCGTTCGGCGCCAGCGCGCCGGAACGCAGCGGTGTGTAATTGCCGAACAGCTCGGAGCCGTTGTCGATGCGGCCATTGCCGTTCCGATCGAGCGCCAGAAAAGCGTTCTCGACGTGCGCGCGCGTCCAGGCGATCTGCCGCCGGCGACCTTCATTGCGGAGGTCGAACTGCACGCCGTCAGGTAATGACGTGAGCCGGTAGTTGTGCTCTCCGAGGTCGAGGATGATCGGCTCCGCTCCGTTCGGATCGAGTGTGTCAGGGTCGTCCGGCCGGTCATCCGGACACCCGAGGTCAGCCTGGGAGGACGCGCAGACGGTTCCGTACATATTCGATTCCGGATCATTCACTTCGCTCGTGAGACATCCGAATCCGACGTCGGTGTCCATCACGACATATCCCGGGTAGTTGCAGGGGGCATCGCAACATGCGGCCGCGAAATCGCTTCTGAAGTCTCCCTCGTTGCCGATCGGTGTGAAGGTCGATTTCTGGTAGCAATCCATGCATTCCTCCACGAGCTGAGCGGAGACAGGGAAAGCAAGCAAGGCGGTCAGGATCAATGTGACGGAGATCAGCAGACGAAACATCATGACGCTCCTTCCGGTAGTACGACGCGCGTTGTTTTTCCGGCTTCGACGACGAATGTCTTGATCGGGATCAGCATCGAGCCGCGGCCTTCGAGCACGGCCGCGAGCTCCTGCGGGTTTCTCGTTTCGACGTACTTCCAGGTGCCGGAGGCGAGTCTCCGGAACACCATCGCCCGCAGCCCGTCGCTGTCGTCCTCCGCCTTCGCGAGGAACGGCACGGCGCATCCGCTCGCGGAGACGAGCCACTTCTGGGCGGCCGCTTTGGCGATCCATCGCCGAGCGAGCAGGCGCAGCTCACCGGCGTGGGGCTGCACCTGAATGGTCTGGTCGGAGTCGAGTGTGCGCATCGTGCACGACAGCGTTCCATCGGCAAGCGATTGCATGATCACACTGGTGGGTGTCCTCTGCTGCAGGGTCGAGAGTCGGAGCTCCACTTCGCCCGTCGCGCGCGTGAGATTTCCTTGGAACTGCGGCTGGAGTGTGCCCGGTGCCAGAAAAGCGGTGGTGACGTTGACGGAGCGCAGCGGCGCACCGGTCATATCCACCACGCGCACCTTCACGGTCCTGGTCGACTCGACCACGAGCGTGACGCCATCGACGTCACCCGTGCCTACGTCGATCATCGACGGTGCGCTGCGATAGGCCGTCGATTCGGCGGTGAGCTCCCAGCGCCCGGCGACGACGCCATCGAGCGTGAAGGTGCCGTCGGTGGAACTGGCGAAGCCGATGAATCCGGCCGGCTCCGCCAGTTGTTGGGTCGCACCGATCGAGACCCCCGCGACGGGAGATCCACTCGCATCGACGACGCGGCCACGGATCTCCTGCCCGGCCGGCAGTTCGATCTCGACTTCATCTTCCGGATCATCGAACGTGATGGGACGGCCGAGCCTCACCGTCGCGCGAGAGGAATCCTGCACGAACACGCGGTAGTCGCCTTTCGACTCGAGCAGGACCTGAAAATCGCCATCGGGTCCGAGCTTCGCGACAGCCGCGCGGCGGTTGCGGCGCTCGTCCGCGGGTGTGAGGTTGATCGTTCCGCGAACCGCCAATCCGCCGCGCGTGACGCGGCCGTGATACAGCGTGTCGTTCACCGTCAGCGTCACATGGCGGTCGACGCCGGGTGCCACATCGATCGTGGTTTCACCGAGGTTCAACGCGAATCCGTTCCTCAGCCGACCTGTCGCGCGCACTCTCCACGTTCCCGGTGGCACGTCCTCCACCACTGTTCCCGCGGCGTCCGGCTCGGCGCGCATCGGCACGCGCGATGGCCAATGCGTGTGGCCGGTGCCTGTGAGCTCGACGGCGTGAAGCTCGACATCGTCCTGAAGATCCGCCGGAACCGATACGGTCACGAAGACATTCGCGGGCGTCTCGACCACGAGGTCGTCGATCACGGTTTCTTCTCCAGCGCGGAGCTCATATGGCTCGCTGACCTGCGGACGTTTCCGTCCGGCGCCGTGCAACAGAAAGATGACGCGGCCTTCCGGCAGACCGGCCAATCGCGCCCATCCGGAAACATCGCTCGTCGTTTTGCCGAGTGCGACAGGTTCCGCATCGAGCTGACCACGCATCGTCGCGAGGTCCCCTGGCCGCACTGCCGTGATCCGGACTCCCGCCAGCGCGACCGCATCGCTTCCAGCACGAACGTGAAGCACCGCCGCGGCTCCTTCGCGAAGCACGATTGTTCCGGCATCGCCGTTTTCGCCGGCTTTCAGCGGCTGATGCGAAACTCGCATCGGCACCAGGCCGGTGGCATGCGCGCTCATCTCGCCGCAACCCGCGGGCACGCTTGTGCGCATCCTGGAATCGGAGATCGCAAATGGGATTTCCATGGATGCATCACCTGCGCATTTCGCGAACCGGAGCGAACCCGATCGAGGAACCGACGCATCACCGGAAACGGCGATTCGTGCGGTAAGAGTCGCTCGTTCCGCGAGCGGCACATGAAGCGTCTCCGTACATGCGCCATCGAGCGACGCAACCCCGATCTTCGTGGGCGACTCGATCATCACGACACTGCCGGGAATGCAGGGCGCCTGCATGGTGAGCAGCGTGCCTGCCGATTGCTGCTGACGCGTCGCCGCGAGGTCCACGCGAGCTCCGTCGCGCCAATGCGCGACACGCAGACTTTCGGCATCGATCGGTTCGCGGATGAGAACGCGGAGCGTGCCCGCCGCCGGCTGCGCACTGCTTGCCGGCACCAGCGGCAGCTCGATCGGCACGGTCCGTTCCTCGCCGGGACTGAGGATGACTTCTCCGACTTCCACGGGGACTGTGTTTGCCGAGCGAACGATGATCCGATAGGTACCGGCCGGCAGGGAATTCCATTGCTGCTCGCTGCCGATGATCGGCCGCGTCCACATCCGGATGGCGTTGTCGCGACTGATCCCCGCAGGCAACGCGACATCGATGGGAAGGAGCGACAGCTTTTCCGGGCGTTCGACAGCCGCGGACGGCCAGCGGACGCGGAGGGACGCGGTCTCCTCGGATGCCGCGCCGACAGTGACGGCGCAGAAAACGAAAATCGCGGTACACCACAGATGTCGCGCGTTCACGGCATGTTCCTACCGTTGCTATCTTCGCAGAACGCGCGCTAGAACGGACAGTCGATGCAACCGGAGCCGCAGCAGGTGGGCTCTTCGGCGGGACGCCAGCGGCGAGGAGAGGGAGTTTCTATGAGCTCCTCGGGCGCCTCGCGTTCCTCAGAGTGAACTTCGCATTCACTCCGAGGAACTCCGAGAGACTCCGAGGAACCCGAGGAACTCACTGTCAGGCGTTCCGGTCTGGCGAAGCCACCGGCGTCGCGACTTCCGTCGACGGCCCCGATCCCGGCGCGATCGTCAACTGATCGCCGGGGCTCTGATCGGGGTAGTACTCCTTGAGCTTCATGTAATCCGTGCCCGTCTCTTCGGTGATGATCGCGTTCACCTCCGCGCCGTCGAGCGTCTCGCGCTCGAGCAGCTTGCGGGCGATGCGGTCCAGCGCGGTCTTGTTGTTGTTGATGATCTCGTGCGCGGTCTTGTACGCCTTGTCGAGAATGCGACGCACTTCCTTGTCGATCTCGATGGCCGTAGCCTCGGAGAAATCACCGTGCTGCGCGAACTCGCGGCCGAGGAAAATCTCCTGCTCCTTCTTGCCGAACGTGACGGGACCGAGGTCGGACATGCCCCATTCGCAGACCATCTTGCGAGCCATGCCGGTGGCGCGCTCGATGTCGTTGCCGGCGCCGGTGGTGAGCTCGTTGAGGAACACTTCCTCCGCGATGCGGCCACCCATGAACACCGCCAGCATCGCCTCGAGATAACGCTTCGAATACGAATACTTGTCCTCGGTCGGAAGCTGCTGGGTAAGACCGAGCGCCCGTCCGCGCGGAATGATCGTGACCTTGTGCAGCGGATCGGCGGCGGGGAGCATCGCGGCGACGATGGTGTGTCCGGACTCGTGATACGCGGTGTTCCGCTTCTCGCGATCGGACATCATCATCGACTTCCGCTCCACGCCCATGATGACCTTGTCCTTCGCGTATTCGAAGTCGACCATCTGCACTTTCTTCTTGTCATAGCGAGCGGCGTTGAGCGCGGCCTCGTTCACGAGGTTCGCGATGTCGGCGCCCGAGAAGCCGGGTGAGCCACGCGAGATCACCGCAAGATCGACGTCTTCCGCGAGCGGGATGTTGCGCGTGTGCACGCGCAGGATGCCTTCGCGGCCTTTGAGATCCGGCAGGTCGACGACCACGCGGCGGTCGAACCGGCCCGGACGCAGGAGCGCGGGATCGAGAACGTCGGGACGGTTCGTGCCCGCGATCAGGATCACGCCTTCATTCGACTCGAAGCCGTCCATTTCGACGAGGAGCTGGTTGAGCGTCTGTTCGCGCTCATCGTGTCCGCCGCCGAGGCCTGCGCCGCGGTGACGGCCGACAGCGTCGATCTCGTCGATGAAGATGATGCACGGCGCGTTCTTCTTGCCCTGTTCGAACAGATCGCGCACGCGTGAAGCGCCGACGCCGACGAACATCTCGACGAAGTCGGAGCCGGAGATCGAGAAGAACGGCACATTCGCCTCACCGGCGATGGCGCGCGCGAGCAAGGTCTTGCCGGTTCCGGGAGGACCCATGAGCAGCACGCCCTTCGGGATCTTGCCGCCGAGCTTGGTGAACTTCTGCGGCTCCTTGAGGAACTCGATGATCTCGGCCAGCTCGACCTTCGCTTCGTCGACGCCAGCGACGTCCTTGAACGTCACCTTCTTGGCGCTGCCGGAGAGTAGTTTCGCCTTCGATTTGCCGAACGAGAGGGCTTTGTTGCCTCCCGCCTGCATCTGGCGCATGAAGAAGATCCACAGGCCGATCAGGAACAGGAACGGCGCCCAGGTAATGAGCGCGGTGATGAACGGCGCGTCGCGCTGCGGCTCGATCTCGACTTCGACATTCTTCTCGTCGAGCGGCTTCTGCAGCGACTCCCACCATGCCGGCAACACGGTCGTGTGGAAGTCTTTCTGCCCACCGGGAGCGGTGGCTTTGTACTCGCCGCGCACTTCGTCGCCGCGAACGATGATCTTTGCGACATGTCCCTGGTTCAGCTTGTCGCGGAAAACACTGAATTTGATGGGCTCACTCGCCCCTTTGGCCGTGTTGAACAGGCTCCAGAGGAGGAACACCAACACGATGATGACCACCCAGAGAAGCGCGGTCTTGACTGTGGAATTCAACGGATTGCCTCCTGCGCGGCGGCGCCGATGCTCCGCGCGTGCCACGTACACACTATCGCGTTTGCGTAACGGGGCGGGAGTAGGGCTTATTGCAGGTCGACACGGCCGAGAAAGGGAAGGTTAGCGAACCGTCGCTCGTGCTCGAGGCCGTAACCTGCGAAGACCCCTTCCGAGATGGTGAACCCGTGAAAGTCGGTGCGGACGTCCACGGTGCGCGCGTCGGGGCGGTCGAGCAGCGCCACCAGCCGCAGCGTCGACGGCGCGTGCATGCGGAGCTGGCTGAGCAGGTAGTTCTCGATGATGCCGGTGTTGACGACGTCCTTGAGCACGAATACATGTCTGGCGCGGATGTCGGTGAAGCTGAGGAAGTCGATCTCCAGCGCATCGGCGGTGCTGTTGTCTTCGGCGTCGCGCACCACGTCGATGAAGCCATAGCTGACGTCACCGCTGACCGAGCGGAGCAGATCTGCGAGAAAGATCGATGCGCCCTTGAGGATGCAGAGGAAGAAGATCTCGGCCTGGCCGGCATCGGCGCGGATGGCGCTGGCGAGCTCGGAGACGCGAGCCGCGATCTCCTCAGCGCTGAAGACCGGAGTGATGGTCGTCTGTGGCACCGGAGTCCTCCATCCACACTTCGTAAATCCCGCCCGCGGAGTCGGTGACTTTGAACTTCTCGGAGATCTCGACGCCCGCGACCCAGACGATCTCGCCGTTCCAGATCAGCAGCGGGAGCCGGTCGCGGACTTCGACCGGGATTTTACGATCAATCAGGAAATCCTTGAGCTTTTTCGGCGAGCGGGCGTTGAGCGGGTGGAAACGGTCTGCTTTTCTTCGATTGCGGATTGTGAATGTTGGTTCGTGCTCGGGTGGTAACTGGAACTGTTGTCGGTTGCCGGTCGTCGGTCGTCTGTGAGTCCTCGCGACTCGCACTGTCTTCGCGAGAGCTTCGATGCATGCCGGGTGTTCCGGTGTCAGCTCGTATTCAAAACTCTGGAGCGACGGGCTCTCAGCCCGTCGACGTCGCAGGATCAACGTACTGTCACGATTCACCAGTTCGAGATGTTTCGTGACGCTCGTTCGTTTGATCGCCTCCAGCTCGTTCGCGAGTCGCCGCGCGTCGAAATCGCGCGCGTGAGGGTCGAGGCGGCGGATGTGGCGTTGCATTAGCGCGCCCCGAAGCCAGCTCTTTTCGGGCCAGGAGTGGAAGCGTGACTCCTCGTCCGTGACCTCGACGTGCGCGCGCTCCGCTTCATCGATGGCGCGTTCGAGAATCGGCCACTGTTCGCGTGCCTGTGCGGCGACGGAGGCGAGGTTCTCGATCGCGCCCAGCTCGCGCACGACCGCGCGCACGCGATTGCGGAGAAATCTCGGGTCATCGTTCGATCGATCGTGTCTCGGCGTGATGTTGCGCTCGCGCAGATACGCTTCGATCTCGTCGCGCGACACTTCGAGCAGCGGGCGGATGAAACCGTCCTCGCGCATCGGATGAATGCCGCGTAGTCCTGCGATACCGCTGCCTGTGAGGATGCGCATCAACACCGTCTCCGCCTGGTCGTTTTTCTGATGCGCCGTGGCGACGAAGCGCGCATCCCTCTGCACCCGGATTTGCGAGAGCCGTTCGTATCGGACCGCGCGCGCGGCAGCTTCGATGCCCCGCGCGCGAACGCATTCACGATCGAGCGTTCCGTCGATCACATGCAGCGGAATCTCGAGCTCGCGGCAGAAGTCGCGGACGAACTTCTCGTCGCCCTCGGACTCCTCGCCGCGGAGATGATGGTTGACGTGGGCGGCCTCAACGGCGAATCTTTGTAGTCGCAGAGCGGAGAAAACGAGCAGCAGTGCGGTCGAGTCAGCGCCGCCGGAGACGGCTGCGAGGATCCGGCACGGCTCGATTCCGGCGCCCGCGAAGAAGCGGCGCACGGCCGCATCGATGGGAGAATCATTCATGCCGCGTCACCGTGAAAAAGGCTTCACGCTCCTCGAGCTCCTGGTCGTGGTCGGCATCGTCGGCATCATCGCCGCGATCGCCGTCATGAGCTACTTCATGGCCATCGACCGCGCGCGTCAGAAGCGCACCGTGAACGACATGCGCACCATCGCTTCGGCGTGGGAAGCGCGCGCCACTGACATGCACACTTACGCGGCGGCAGGTTACACCTTTCCCACGGTGCCGGTGACGGCGGGCACGCTGCGCGGAATGCTCATCCCGACGTATACGAACAACTTCCCGCTCTACGACGGCTGGATGCACACGTACGACTATGCAGTCGCTGCAGACGGGAAGGAGTACGGTGTGCGCTCGCGCGGAAGCGATGGCGTGGTCGATGGCGCGTCGTACCCGCAGGGCGAGACCGACAATCCGGACTGCGACATCATTTATTCGAACGGCAGCTTCGTGACGTATCCGTCGGTGGCGCAAACCAAGTAGTACCTTGGAGTACCTCGGTTCCTCGGGTTCCTCGGGGTTCCTCGGTGGGAGTGAGTCAACCCCCCGAGGAAACTCCGAGGAACCCGAGGAACCCGAGGAACCCCGAGGAACCGCGCGGTACTGAGTCCTGCCATAATCGCCGCGTCAGCACTTCATGGCTATCGCAAAGGGTGTGTCGCTTGGACCTTACGAGATCCTGAGCCAGATTGGTGCGGGCGGGATGGGCGAGGTCTGGCGCGCGCGCGACCAGCGCATCGGACGCGATGTCGCGGTGAAGGTCCTTCCCGACTCGTTCGAGCGCGGTGATGAGCGGGTCTGGAGATTCGAGCAGGAAGCGCGTGCCGCCGGCGCCCTGAATCATCCCGGCCTGGTCACGATCTTCGACGTCGGCACGACGGGCAGCGCGCCCTACATCGTGATGGAGCTGCTCGAAGGACAGACGCTTCGCGAGATCATCGGCGACGCGATCCCGGGAGCGCCACTGCCGATCCGCAAAGCGATCGACTACGCGTCGCAGATCGCCTCTGCGCTCGCGGTCGCGCACGAGAAAGGCATCATTCACCGCGACCTCAAGCCGGAGAACCTGTTCGTCACCAGCGACCGGCGCGTGAAGATCCTCGACTTCGGCCTGGCGAAGCTCGCCGGCGACGCGCCCGACGCGAACGCTGCGCGCCGCACCGCGCGGCATCTCACGTCCGCCGGTATCGCAGTCGGCACTCCCGGCTACATGTCGCCCGAACAAGTCCGCGCGCAACCCATCGATCACCGCACCGACATCTTCTCCCTCGGCTCGGTGATGTACGAGATGCTCACCGGCTGTCCCGCGTTCGATTGCTTCTCGGCCATCGAGACGATGCACGCGGTGCTCAACACCGATCCGCCGCCGATGGCGAACTACGTGCCGGGCATTCCGCCGGCGCTCGAAGCGATCGTGCGTCACTGCATGGAGAAGGATCCGCGCGAGCGCTTCCAATCCGCGCGCGATCTCGCGTTCCAGCTGGCGATGCTGACGGAAGGACAGAACAGCACGAGCGCCGTCAGCCAGCCGATCGGAGCGGTCGACAAAAAGCGCAAATGGATGCCATCGCGCACGGTCCTCGGAATCACGGCCACATTGGCGCTCGCTGCTGCGGCGGGCGGCTTCGCCGTGTACCGCGTACGCGCGGGTCATGTAAATCCGGGCTCGGCGCGCACATTCAAACAACTGACGTTCGGCGACGGCGCCGAGGTCTTCTCGACACTGTCGCCGGATGGGAAGACGTTCGCGTACGTCTCTTCGCAGTCGGGCCATCGCGACATCTACGTGCAACGCATCGACGCACGGATTGCGTTGAACGTCACGGCCGATATGTCCGAGGCGGCTTCGGCGCCGGCTTTCTCGCCGGATGGGTCGCAGATCGCGTTCCGCTCGGAGCGCGGCGGCGGCGGAATCTTCGTCATGGGTGTGTCGGGAGAATCGAAGATCCGTCTCACCGATTTCGGACACAACCCCGCATGGTCTCCGGACGGAACGCGGATCGTCGTGTCGACCGCGCCGACCGAACTGCGTCCGCACGTTCACCAGACCAACGGAGACCTCTGGATCATCGACGCAAAAACAGGTGCGAAGAAGCTGCTGTTTGCGTTCGAAGAACGGGCAGGCGGCAATGACGCGTTGCAGCCGAGCTGGTCGCCGAACGGAAAACGGATCGCGTTCTGGGGCGTTGCGCAAAACGGCGAACGTCACATCTGGACGATCGAGGCCGATGCGCCGCAGCCGAAGCAGACCGTCGTGCGCGTGACTTCGCACGTCGCGCTGCATTGGAATCCGGTGTGGTCGCCCGATGGAAAGTTTCTCTACTTCGGGTGCAACCGCGACGGCACGCTGAATCTGTGGCGGACCCCAATCGATCAGGAAAGCGGAGAAGCGACTGGCGAGGCCGAGCCGCTGGCGTTGCCGGCGCTGGTGAGCGGCAACTTCAGCTTCTCGCAGCAGGGCGATCTCGTCTTCACCACGCTAAGCCGTTTCTATCACCTGATGGCGGCGCCGTTCGACGCCTTCGCCGGCACCGTAGGCGAGCCGCGGCCGCTGTTTGGCGGCGCGCAGGAAATCCTGAACTTCGACCCGTCGCCGGATGGAAAGGAGATGGCCTTCACCACGGGCGGCACACAGGAGGACCTGTTCGTCGTGAACATCGATGGGACGGGCCTGCGTCAATTGACGAACGACGCCGCGAAAGACCGCGGCGTGACGTGGTCGCCAGACGGAAAAAAGATCTACGTCTATTCCAATCGCGATGGCGCGTATCACACGTGGAGCGTTGGTGCGGATGGCAGCGGCCTGGCGCGCGAGACCGATCCCGCCGATCTGCGCCGGTACGGCGAACAGAACGTGTACGCGATCAGCGCTTCTCCAGACGGCCGCACGCTTGCCGCGGAGACGCCATCGCGCGCGCTGCTCGTCCACCTCGATCGCCCGCTGGCGCGGCGGATCGAACCGCTCGGCAAGGGCATCAGCTCGCCGAAGTTCTCGCCCGATGGAAAGTGGCTGATCGGCAGTGGCGTGCCGAATGCGGCAGCGGAGCGCGGGATTGCGCTCTATTCGTTCGCAACGCGGCGGGTGGAGAAGGTTTTCGATCGCGGCCGCACGCCGCAGTGGCTGCCGGACGCCAAACGAATCGTGTTTTTCGAGAAGGACCGCATCGGCATCATCGACGTCGAGCGCCGGCAGGTGAACGATCACGTTTCCGTATCGCCGTCAGGCATCGATTTCGACACCAGCGTGGGCGGGCCGCGCCTGTCGCGCGACGGATCGACGTTGTACGCGCGGAAGACCGTCGAGCACGGCGATGTGTGGCTGGTTCGTTTCGATAAGGAATGACGCGCCGCGCGTTTCGTCCGGCGGTACACTCCCTCCGTAGGCTTCCGGTCCACCCCACGTCATTGACGCAGAGAGAGAGGAGGAGTGATGCCCAAGATCAAAGACCTGGGAATCAACACCATCCCCATGCGGCCGCCGCAGATCGGCACCGGCGGTAGCCTCGACAACGAGGGACTGCAGTACTTCGCCGCGCAGGAGCACACCGGTTGCTCTGAAGCGACATGCGGCCGGCAGCAGCCGCGAGATAGCGGCGGCGGCGGGTCTGACTACACGTCGGGCTGTTCGGACGCGAGCTGCGCGCCCGACACCTCGGCCTGTGGCGACACGAGCTGCAAGCCCCAAGACACCTCGGCCTGCGGCGACACGAGCTGCGGCGATCCGCGCCGCAGTCCATCGCCCAAAGACAAGAAAAAGGCGAGCGCGTTTCATCCTGACGCCATCGCGCAACTCAGGCAACAACTCGAATCACACATCGGTATGTAGCTTCGACGCTGGAGCGGACCGGAAGCCTCCGCTTCACCCCCGAACCGCATGACCGCTTCGCTCAACGACATCCGATTCCGATCGAGCCCGTTCATCACGCTCATGACGCTCGATGAGCTGACGCCCGAACAGCGCGAGCCGCTGCGCGAGCTCGAGAACGATCCCGACTTTTACCGTCTGCTCATCCCGAAGCTGCCGCTGTCGATGAACCTGAAATCGGTTTCGCGGCAAACGGCGGAGCTGATCGAGTCACTCGCGTTGCCGTCGCATCTCGATGAGGCGCTGTTTGCGGACGTCGTCGATCTCGTGCTCGATGGCATTGTCGAGATCGAACGTGACGGCGAGTTCGTATCGGGCGCCGACGCACTCCAGCTACTGACCCGTCTGGAGCGACGGGCTTTCAGCCTGTCGAGGACCGAAAGAGAACCGGACGGGCTAACAGCCCGTCGCTCCAGAGAGTCTTGCGATTTGTCTCGCGACGCCTTGCTCCACGCGCAGGACCTCGAGACGAACGACATACCCACGCTGACCGCAGCGCTGTACCTCTTCAATCGCATTCCGAAGACGCCGTTCTGGACGGAGCGCTTCGCCAGTCGCGAGGCGATCCTTGCGCACGTCGGCGCCGACCGCGGCGCGCTGCGCGCTGTGCTCGAGCGCGACTGGACTGCGTCCGACACATTGAAGGGATGGCTGAGCTGGTCTTCGCGCAAACCTCAGCGTGGACGCGACGACGCGGTGACGTACAAGCTGTACGTCAGTCCGCGTCCGGAGCGCATCCGCGACGCGTTCGCGGTCGTGGTGCGTGTGCTGTCCGCGTTCGAGGCGGCGCCGTTCAAGATCGGCGGGAGCGTGACCGGTCTGCTGCGTTCGGACAAGATGGTGGCGTACTTTTCGACGCGCGCGGAAGTCGACGAAGTCGCCGATGTGTTGCGTCGCGAGCTGGCCGGCTGCGATGGGCACGGTGTGCCGTTCACCGCGCCGCTCGACGACACCGGCCTCCTTGCCTGGGGCGTCGATCCGCCGGACAACGAGCGCGCGTTGCAGTGGCTCGGACGCGAGAGCTGGCGTCACTGGCTCGTGCAGCGCCTCGCCGCCGCGATCTCGATCGCGAAAACTGCTCGCGGCCAGAATGCCATCGAGCCGTGGCGTTTCGCGATCGAGCGCGCGCGGCGGCACGGGGTCGACGTCGACACGTGGACGCCGTCCGCATCGCTCTGGAGCGCGTCATGAACGTCACCGAGCCGTTCGTGCTCAAGCGCGACGTGCTGCTCATCCCGTGCGCGGATCTCAATGAAAACCTCCGCAGCCGGCTCACGTTCGAGGAAGGCGACTTCACGCTTTCGCACCGGCACGGCCGCTCACTCGCACAGGTCATCGATCGCGACACGGCGTCGCTGCTGGAGTTGTTCCGCAAGCCACGCACGATCGTCGAAGCCGTCGTCGAGAACAGCCGCGTCCTCGGCAAGGATCCGCGCGCCTGGCTCGATGAACTGCTGCCGTTCTTCGGCGAGTTCGTTTACAACCGCGTGCTCGTTCCCGCGGGATCGGACGATGAGCACGAGATCCGGCCCCAATTCGAAAGCGGCGAGACGATCGGCGACTGGACGATCGGGCGCTGCGCGAGCCTGGTCGAGGATGCCGAGGTGTATCAGGTGCGGAAGGGCGGGGAGGTTGGGGCGCTGAAGATCGCGCGGCTCACGACGCAATCGTCGCGGGACGTCTTCGAGAATGAGATCGAGATCCTGCGTCATCTCGAAGGCGCTGGGATCACGCCGCGTCTCATCGAGAGCGGCATGCACGACGAGCGGACGTACTTGATCGTCGAGTGGGTGACAGGCGTGGATGCGAGCGTCGCCGCCGCGCAGCGCCGCCACGACCGTCCGCACCTCCTCGGCATATGCGCCTCGATCGCGGCGGCGTACGCGACGCTGCACGACCGCGGCGTGCTGCACGCCGACGTGCATCCGCGCAATGTCGTAGTGGGCAATACAGTGGCGCTGCTCGACTTCGGCTACTCGCGCTTCATCGACCGCGAGCCGCGGATCGGAAGGGGAGGGATGTACTCCTTCTTCGAGCCGGAGTATCTCGCGGCCCAGGACAACGTGCATTCGTCGGCGGCCGGCGAGCAGTATTCGCTCGGCGCGTTGTTGTATCTGCTCATCACCGGAAAGAACTATCTCGACTTCCGGTATGACCGCGAGGAGATGGTCGCGCAGGTCGCGAACGAAGCGCCGGTGCCGTTCGCGAACCGCGGCGTGCCGCCATGGCCGGAGGTCGAGGCGATCATCTTCCGCGCGCTCGAGAAGGATCCGGCGAAGCGGCACGCTTCGATCGCGGAAATGGCTACGTCGCTCGCGAGCGCGTTCGACGCGGCGATGGAAGAGTCGCAGGCCGCGCCACTGAGTGACGAGGCGAATGAACTGCTCGAGAAGACGCTGCAGTCATTTGCGCGCGGCGGTGAGATGTTCGTGACGCGTTACGTGCATCCGCCGAAAGCGAGCATCAATCACGGCACCGCGGGCGCTGCGGTGGGGCTGTTGCGCATCGCGGAAACGCGCGGCGACGCCGCGCTGCTGGCACTGGCGGACGTGTGGCGCTCGCGCGCGGCTGCGCTCATCGGCAACGACGATGCGTATTACGCCGCCCCGGAGCTCACGCGCGACGTCCTCGGCGAGGTCACGCCGTATCACACCGAGTCCGGCGTTCACGCCGCGGGAGCGATGATCGCAGCGGCGTTCGGCGATCAGTTCTCGTTTCGCGCGCGCATCTCCGCGTTTCTGCACGCATCACGCAAACCGTGCCGCGAGCTCGATCTGACGCTTGGACGCTCGGGCAGTCTGCTCGCCGCGGCGATGCTGCTGCCGCTCGGTGACGACGCGCCGTTGCGCGCGGTCGGCACCGAGACGATGCGCGCGATCTGGAACGAGCTCGATGGGCGCCCGCCCATTGCCGATTCGCCGTCAGGTACGTTTCTCGGCATGGCGCACGGATGGGCGGGCTATCTCTACGCCGCGCTGCGCTGGTGCGCGGCATCGGGCGACGCACTGCCGCCGCGCCTCATCGAGCGCCTCGATGAATACACGGTGTTCCAGTCGAACAAAGGACGCGGCGCGTACTGGCGGCGCATTGTCGACAACGACAAATCCATTCCGGGCTGGTGCAACGGCACCGCTGGGCAGGTGTTCCTCTTCGCGCTCGCCCATCGCATGCTCGGCGACGAGCGCTGGCTGCAACTCGCCGAGCTCACCGCATGGCACAACTGGGAAGCCCCACGCCTCCTCGGCAATCTCTGCTGCGGCAGCGCAGGCCGCGCGTACGCGCTGCTCAATCTCTACAAACACACCGGCGCGACGGAGTGGCTGAGCCGCGCGCGCCAGCTCGCCAATCACGCCGCGTCGGTGGAGTTCACCGACCAGGCGCGCGCGAATACGTTATGGAAGGGGACGCTCGGCGTGGCCGTGCTGATCGCCGATCTCGCGTCGCCGGAAAACGCGCGCATGCCGTTCTTCGAGTGACTGCGCGCTCTACGATTGCGGCTTCCCGTCGACCGTGAATAGCAGTTGCTTCCCTTCCTGCGTCAATTGCAGTTTCCAGCCGGCCGGCGTCTTGATCCATGTGTCGGTATGGATCACGTTCGCTTCCACGAGATGGTTCAAGCCGTCGCTTCGACGCTGGATGCGCTTGTCCCGTTGCTCGACCTCCACGATGGCCTGATCGCCCCGCACGTCAACGTGCCGCACGACGTAATCGAAGCTGACCTGTTCGACGAGCTGCTGGGCGAAATACGCCTCGAGCCTCTTCGAGAGCTGATCTCGCGTCATCGTCTGGCCATTCTCCAGGCGCACGACATAGTCGTCCGTGGTCTCGGCCATGAACTCCGCGAGTCTTCGCTCTGTCGCAATCGATGCGCGCTGTTCGTACAACCTTCGAAACTCGTCGAGATGGGAGGTTGCGCAGGCGCCGATGAGAATGATGGCGAGCAGGTTCGCGGCCAGGACAAGAGTTTTGATCACGTCGTTTGGACGGATCGCGTTGCTTGCGGTTAGCCCGAAGCGTCGCGCGGCTCGCGCCGTCCTGCATGGGCGTCATCTGCGACTCTCCGAGCGGACAGCACAGCACGTGATTTCATCGCCTCGCGAGAGGAACGCGATGGCACACCACCTGCGATGAGGCCGCCATCGTGGAGTTCAAATACGTAGCAACAGGCGGTGTGCAGTGAGAGTCTTGGTTCTGGTCCTGTTTCTGGTCGGATGCGGAACGGCGCGTCCGCTCATGCCCGTTCCCGCGTCACTCGAACAGACCTCCGTATGGACGGTGCAACGACATGGGTGGGGCATCGGCCCGAGGCCGATGAGCTTCGGCGAATGGGACGTCGTCGAATACCACAAGAACAAACGCCCCACCGAGAGACGCCGTGCCGTCGGCGTCGCACCGGTGACGTACTCGCAGACCGAAGGCACGGCGGCGTACAGTTTCGTTCTCGCGCCGAACGGACGCGATGCCTGGGAGTGCTATTGCGAGCACCGGCGCGATCACGAGGACATCGGCATCGGCTCGGTGGAAAGCTCGATGGAAGTGGCGCTGACATATGACGAGTCGCTCGATTGCGAGCTGCAACGCGTCGGCGACGAAGACGTCTGGAAGCTGCACGTCGTCGGCAGCCTCGCCATCGGCGGCGAGGGCTATACAGGCACGCTCACGGACGGCTCGCGTAAGGTCGCACTCCAGGCCAGTCACGGTCTCGCGAAGTTTCGGAACGTTCCGGGCCCGCCTACCGGATACATCTTCGAGCGCGATGGCGTGAAGGTGGCGAGCACGGAGTTGCTGACGCCCGGTTTCGTGAGAATCGGCGAGGACGCCGGCGAAGATCGCGACGCGATCGCAACCGCGGCGGCCGCACTGCTCATGCAGCCGCAAGCTTTCTGACGACGCACGTCCGGCGAAGCTTCCCCCGTCGCAAGGCCGTCTTCGCGAAAGCGATGGATTTCGCGGAACCGGCCGGTATTCGCGGCCGAACTGCGATCTGGAGCGACGGGCTCTCAGCCCGTCGAGAACATCCGACCGACCGTCGTCGCCGACCATCACGCTCTTCGCGCCCTGCACGACGATGCAGGCCGAGGCCGCAGGATCGCCTGCGGCGCTTTCGCGCTCGGCTGCGCCACGTTGATCGCGTATACACCGGGAACGCGGCGCTCGAACGCGCCGTCGTACGGAGCTGATCGTTCATAACAATTTGTCCGGCGTGATCGGCAACTCGCGCACGCGCCGGCCGGTCGCGTGAAAGACGGCATTGGCGATCGCCGCCGGAATGCCGACCATCCCCAGCTCGCCCATGCCTTTTACGCCGAGCGGGTTGACGATCTTGTCGTCCTCCTCGATGAACTCGGTCTCGATCTGATGGATGTCCGCGTTCACCGGCACGTGGTAGTGCTGCAGGTTCGGATTCATGATCCGGCCGAAGCGGTGATCGATCTCGGTAGCCTCGTGCAGCGCCATGCCGATCCCCCAGACGATGCCGCCGATCTCCTGACTGTGCGATGCCTTCGGATTGATGATCTTGCCGCACGCGGAAACTTCGATCGCGCGCGTGACGCGCACGGTGCCGAGGTCGGGATCGACTTTGACTTCGACGAATTGCGCGCCGTGTGCAAGGAGTGCGTAGTTGTTGCGCTCCGGCGACGGCTGCGATTGAAATGTCTCATCGATCTCCGTCACGCCATTCCGCTTCATCACCTCGGCGATGCTCACCGAACGCGCGGGGTCGGCCTTGAGGCGTAGGCGGCCGTCGAGCATCTCGACATCCGCTCCCGCGGCGCCGGTCAACGGTGAGCTCGGATCTTTTCTCGCGAGCGAAAGGAGCTTCGCACCGACTGCCAATGCCGCGCCGTAAATCGCGGAGCCGACACTCGACGTCGTCTGCGATCCACCTTGCGACGGCGCTCGCGGAAACTTCGTGTCGCCCAGCTCGAACGACACCTGTTCGGGGCGGACGCCGAGGTACTCGGCGGCGATCATGGTCATCACGGTGTAGGTGCCGGGACCGATGTCGCTGGTCGCACTCGTTACGTTCGCCGTGCCATCGGCTCGGTAGACGATCCGTGCGCTCGCCGGCCGTTGAAATGCGCCCCATACACCTGTGGCCGTGCCCCAGCCGACGAGCAGGCGTCCGTCACGCATCGAGCGCGGCTCGAACTTGCGATTCTTCCAGCCGAACTTCTCGGCGCCGAGGCGGTAGCACTCGCGCAGCGCTTTGCTCGACCACGGCTTGCCGCTTTCCGGATCGACGTCCGCGTAATTGACGAAGCGCAGCTCGAGCGGATCGATCTTCAGCGCGTACGCCAGTTCGTCCATCGCGCATTCGAGCGCGAACATCCCGCTGACCGCACCCGGCGCGCGCATCCAGGTCGGTGTATTGAGATCGGTATTCGCGACCTTCACCGGTGCGTACAGATTCGGGCACGCGTAGACCTGGCGCGTGAAGTTGGTGGTGCCGTCATTGAAGGCCTCGAATGACGAGGTGTTGTGCACCGCCTCGTGGATCATCGAGGAGAGCTTTCCCGAAGAATCGGCGCCGAGGGCGATCTTCTGAATCGTGAAAGGGCGATAACCGTGGCCGGTGAACATCTGCGTGCGCGTGTAGACGAGCTTCACGGGGCGTTTGAGCTCGCGCGCGGCCATCGCGGTGAGAGCGGGGTAGTAATTCGGACGCAGCGAAGCGCCGAATGCGCCGCCGACGAACGGCGAGATCACGTCGACGTTCTCCTGCGGGATGTCGAAGCTGGCCGCGAGGTGCTCGCGCACTCCGTAGACGTTCTGGGTCTTGTCGAAGATCGTCAGTTTGTCCGCTTGCCACACGGCGACGGCCGCATGCGGCTCCATCGGATTGTGATGTTCGATGGGAATGCGGTACTCGGCTTCGATCTTCACCGGTGCATTCCGCATCGCTTCTTCGGGATTACCGCGGCGCACGTCGGGAACGCGAGGCGGGACGCGTGCGCTGTTGCGGACTGTCTCCGTGTCGGTGACGTGTTTCTCCTGGTTGTAGGCCACTTTGACGAGGCGCGCCGCGAATCGAGCCTGTTCGTATGTTTCGGCGACGACGAGCGCCACCGGTTGCGCATTGAAAACGATTCGGTCGGTCTGCAGCGCGCGAAACGACTTGTCCTCTTCCGGCCGAGTGCCGCGCGGCGGCGCTTCTTCGACCGGCGGCTTCGGTCCGAATTTCGGTGTGTTGAGGTGCGTGAAGACGCGGACCACGCCGGCTGATTTTTCGGCATCACGCGTGTCGATCGATTGGATCGACCCTTTGGCGATGCTTCCGAGGACCACGAATCCGTACGCGAGGTTCGGCGCGCGAAACTCGGCGGCGTATTTTGCTTTGCCTGTCACTTTGGCCACGCCGTCGACGCGGCTCATTTCTTTTCCGATGTATCTCGGCATCGCGTCCTCCCGATTACGCGAGCCGGCTCGCACGCAGCAGCGCGCGCACGATGGCTCGTTTCCCCAGTTCGACTTTGTAGGCGTTGTGCGCGAGCGGTTTCGCGTCGCGCATCGCCGCCTCCGCGGCACCCTCGAAGCTCTCCTGCGACGCCGGTTTGCCAGCGAGAGCTGCTTCTGCTTCGCGGCTGCGCCACGGCTTGTGTGCGACGCCTCCGAGGACGAGGCGCGCGTTGCGGATCGTTCCGCCGTCGAGGTCGAGCGCGGCAGCAACGGCGACGAGCGCGAATGCATACGACGCGCGGTCGCGCACTTTCAGGTAGTGCGCGTTCTTCGCGAAGCTCGACTTCGGCAACTCGATGGCCACAATGAGCTCGCCGTGCTCGAGGTTCGTGTCCTCCTGTGGTGTGGTGCCGGGCAGGCGGTGGAAGTCGTCGATCGGGATCGTGCGCTCGTTTCCGTTTGCGGCGCGAACGCGCACGACCGCTTCGTACGCGTAAAGCGCATTGGCCATGTCGCCGGGATAAGTGGCGACACACGCCTCGCTCCAGCCGAAGATCGCGTGAATGCGATTGAGACCTTCGCGCGCGCCGCAGCCCGTACCGGGCGCGCGCTTGTTGCACGGCATTGCCGTGTCGTAGAAGTACTGGCAACGCGTGCGTTGCAACAGATTGCCGCCGTTCGTGGCCATGTTGCGCAACTGCGCAGACGCGCCGGCGACGATGGCTTGCGAGAGCAGGGGATAGTTGCTGCGGATGAGCGGGTGATTGGCAGTGGTGGTATTGGTCGCGAGCGCGCCGATGGAAACGCCGCCGCGCAAGGGTCTGATCTCCGCGAGCTGCAACCGCGTCACGTCGACGAGCTGAGTGGGCCGCTCGACGTCCTCTTTCATCAGGTCGAGGATGTTCGTGCCGCCCGCGAGGAACTTCGCCTCCGCATTTGCGGCGACCGCGGCCGCCGCACCGTTCGCATCAGTGGCGCGTAAGTACTTAAACGGTCTCATAGCCATCCTCTCTTCTGACGCGAGCGAGTTGCTCTTCATCGACGAAGCGCCACGTGTGCTGCGTCTCGCGTCCCGAATGCACTTCCTGAATGGCGGCGACGATGCCCGGATAGGCGCCGCAGCGGCAGATGTTGCCGCTCATGCGCTCGCGGATCTGATCGTCGGTGAGCTGCGTCATGTTCGCGCCGACGTCCTCCGTTACGTGACTGATGTCCCCGCGCCGCGCTTCATCGAGGAGTGCAACGGCAGAGCAGATCTGGCCGGGCGTGCAGTAGCCGCACTGGAACGCGTCGTACTTGATGAACGCGGCCTGCATCGGATGGAGCTGATCGCCCTTGGCGAGGCCTTCGACGGTCGTGACCTCTTTCCCTTCGATCGTCGCGGCGAGGGTCAGGCATGACAGCACCCGCCGGCCGTCGACGATCACGGTGCACGCTCCGCACTGGCCCTGATCGCAGCCTTTCTTCGAGCCGGTGAGCTCGAGCCGTTCGCGCAGCGCGTCGAGCAGGACCATGCGCGAGTCGAGCTCGAGGGTCTTCGTCGCGCCGTTGACCTTGAACGCGACTTTGATCAGGTTCTCGCCCGCGGCTCCGGCGGCCGTCACCGCATCGGGCGCAGGCGCGAGAGCCGCGAGCGCTTCCTGATGTGCGATCAGGTCGAGCGCAAAAAGCCCGAGGCTGCCGGCGATCGAAGTGCCGATGAAGGTGCGGCGCGTATGGCCGCCAACACCCGTCAGCTCGGGCATTTCGTCGAGTAATGCCTGTTCGTCCGCATTGAGTTCGCTGTCGTCGAGCTCGTCGCTCATCGGGTCCTCCTATTTCTTCTCGAAGACTTCCCGGGCCGCCGTCACGGCGGTCAATGCACTACGCCAGCCAGCGTAGAACGCCAGATGCGTCATCGCCTCCGACAACTCCTGCTCCGTGACACCGTTCTGGCGCGCTCGGAGGAGATGCGACCGGAGTTGGTCGGGGCGGTTCATGACGATGAGCGCGCTCACCGTCACCAGGCTGCGGTCGCGGGTTGCGCGGCGGCGGTCGATTGTCCGCCTACAGGCGGTGTGGTATTGCTCCAGACTGACCTTCTCCATCCGGTTCGTGGTGTTGCCGGTGGGGAGCTGTTCGACGACCGCGATGTGCGCCATCGAAGTCGCGGGCGCCGCGCCGTGCCGGTGTTTTGCGTTCGGCGGGATGCGTACGACATCGCCGACGCGGATCTCCTCGATCGGCTGACCCCACTGCTGCACGCGTCCGGTGCCGGCCGTCACGATCAGCACCTGACCAAGCGGATGGCTGTGCCAAGCAATCGCGGCAGGGACCGGCGGAGAACTTCACCAGCTCCGTGCGCGTCGATCCGTATCTTGCCGCGACCGATGCGACGCGCGCGACGGGCAGCCTCGTCACGTTCGACGCCGGCGCGCACGCGATGGTGACGGTGTGCGCGGACGCGCGCTGTCTTCGGCCGTCGAGACCGCGGTGTCGCCGGGGCACGCCATTCACGAGCTTGCCTAAACACGTCATTGGCCTGGCGGGCTTTACGCGTTCAGCTCGTCCCACGCACGCGGGTGGTCATTCTCCAGCGGTTGACGAACCTGTCCGACCGCGCGGCGAAGATGTCCTCGGGCGCGGGCAGGGACGCTTTGCACCGCCGACTCGAGCGCACCAGGATGCATGTCTCCGAGCGCCGCGCAGAGGACGAGAGCCTGGGTGCGATCTTTCTGCGCCTTGGCATCGCGTCCGCGCCGCAACTGGGAAACGATTAACTTGTGAATGGCAAATCTCTCGGGGAGAGGTACCCGCACGGCGCTGCAACCTTCGCGTGCCAGCAACGCCGTCACTTGCGACTCCGCCAGCAGGTATCCGAGGAGCGGAAGCGTGACGGCATGCGCAGCGAGCTCCGGAACGGGTGCCGAGGGGATGTCGTCACCTCGTGCGGGTGCAAGAAGTTCGACCTGGAATGTCGAGCGTCCCCGTTGCTTGAACGACGTGGACGGAGAACGCCGGTCGAGCGACGGCACCTCCACGAATTCGATGCCTGATGATTTCAGGATCTCGGCGAGCGGCATTTTCCCATCCGCAACCAGGAGCCGGCGATTGCGAGCGATGTCGACGTCCTCCGTCAGGTAGGACGCGGCGCGGACGCCGAGCCGATTCAGAATGACGCCATAGGCGTGCGACCCAACCAGTAAAGCGCCGGCGCCGAAAAGGCCCGAATTCTGCAGAGCGGCAATCGTCGCAAACGCTCTCGAATCGGCGAGTTGGAACCCTTCTCTCCCGAGCAGCCGGATCGAGGGGAGGAGCCGCTTCAGTTCCTCGATACGACTCCGTAATTCTTCCACAGCATGCTCCGCTGGTTCCTCGCCGATGGGCCCGGCGACGTACCGTTCGCGTTTCACCCCCAGGGCGTCGTAGTACTGGTGCGCATAAAACGCGAAGCCTGAGGCGTTCGAGCGCTTCAGGATCGTTCCCGGCGTCCCGACGAACACCCGGCTCGCGCTGGCCGCGAAATTCTCCAGGTCGCCAAAGAGCGTGGTCAACGATGCAGGGTGGGGCCGATAGAGGTACATGAAGTATCCGCCATTCGCCGATGTTAGCGGATACTGCGTATCCGTCAAAGTCGACAGGAAGTGTGCAGTCCCTGTTGGCAGACCCAGGTGCCGTCGGACCAGGCGACAGGTGCGACGACGAGATCACCGCGCTTCACGGCGCGGACCGCGGCGCCGACCTCCTCCACGATGCCGATGAACTCGTGCCCCATGCGGCGCCCATTGAGCGTCGGTTCCGTTGACTGGTACGGCCAGAGGTCGCTGCCGCAGATGCGCACGCGTCACGGTGACCAGTGCATCGGTCGGTTCGATGATGCGGGCGTCCGGGACGGTCTCGATACGGACATCG
>Ga0196977_1000204_pt1 | contig 36405 bp, 31 predicted proteins | sample S3v_1013CmetaG_FD_148634 | JGI IMG/M metagenome (GOLD analysis project Ga0196977, IMG submission 148634) | Soil microbial communities from Anza Borrego desert, Southern California, United States - S3+v_10-13C | ecosystem: Environmental > Terrestrial > Soil > Desert | place: USA: California... | reverse complement strand
CGCGGCAGCTCAAGGGGCTCGATTCGCTGCTCTCGATCGTCCAGATGCCGCGCGGCGTGCCCGTCGCCACCTTTGCGGTGGGGGAGGCCGGCGCCGCGAACGCGGCGCTCTTCGCAGTCGCGCTGCTCGCGCGGGAGGACGAGCGCCTGTCGCGACGATTGATTCGGTTTCGTAAGGAGCAGACGCGCAAGGTGCGCGCGATGAAGCTGCCCCGATGATCTTTCCCGACGCGATGCTCGGCTTGCTCGGCGGGGGCCAGCTCGGGCGCATGTTCACGCTCGCGGCGCACAGCATGGGTTACCGTGTCACGGTGCTGGATCCGGACCCCTACTCGCCCGCCGGCGCCATTGCCGACGTGCATATCAAGGCGGCGTACCAGGATGCGGAGGCGCTCCAGCAGCTCGCCGACACGTGCGCCGCCGTGACCACCGAGTTCGAGAACGTGCCGGCGCGGAGCCTGCGCTGGCTCGAGGCGCACTGCACGGTCCGGCCCACCGGCGGCAGCGTCGAGATCGCCCAGGATCGCATTCTTGAGAAACGCTTTCTGAAAGGGGGCGGACTGCCCGTCGCGCCATTCGCGGAGGTGAACGCCGCCGATGATTGCGACCGCGCGCCGGAGAGCCTCTATCCCGGCATTCTCAAGCGCGCGCGATTCGGCTATGACGGCAAGGGTCAGGCGCTCGTCGCCGGTGCACAGGAAGCGCGTGAGGCGTTCCTCGCCATGGGTTTGGAGCCGTGCGTGCTGGAGAAGCGCGTCGCGCTGCAGCGGGAGGTGAGCGTGGTCGTCGCGCGCGCCGCCGACGGCACTATGCGCGCTTTTCCGCCCGCGGAGAACAGCCACCGCAACGGCATTCTCGACGTGAGCGTCGTGCCGGCACGGGTGAGCGCACCGCTTGCGCAGCAGGCGATCGAGGCCGCGCAGGCGGTGGCGACGCGCCTCGACTACTGCGGGGTGCTTGCGGTGGAGTTTTTCGTCACCGCGGACGGCGAGCTGCTCGCGAACGAGATCGCGCCGCGCCCGCACAACAGCGGCCATTACACGATCGACGCCTGCGTGACGTCGCAGTTCGAGCAGCAGGTGCGCACGCTATGCGGGCTGCCGCTGGGCGAGACGCGTCTCCTTTCGCCGGTCGCAATGGTGAATGTTCTCGGGGACGCCTGGAGGCACGGCACGCCTGCGTGGGACAGCGTGTTCGCCGTTCCCGAAGCGCGGCTTCACCTCTATGGCAAGCACGAGGCGCGGCCTGGGCGCAAGATGGGGCACTACACGGTGCTCGGCTCGACGCCGGACGATGCGCTGTCGCGAGCCGAAGCGATCCGCACGCAACTTTCGCGCACAAAGGACGCCGCGATATGAGCGATCAGCCGCTGCTCGAATCGAACCTGAAGAGCCTGCCGTTTGTGCATCGCGGCAAGGTACGAGACATCTACGCGGTGGGAAGCGACAAGCTGCTGATCGTGCAGACGGACAGGCTCTCGGCGTTCGACGTCGTGCTGCCGACGCCCATCCCCGGGAAGGGGCGCGTGCTGACCGAGCTGTCGCTCTTCTGGTTCGGCAAGCTTGCCCACATCGTGCCCCACCACCTCACCGGGATCGATCCGGCGTCGGTCGTCGCACCGCAGGATCGTGCCCAGATCGAAGGCCGTGCGATGGTGGTGCGGCGCCTGAAGCCGCTCCTCGTGGAGGCGGTGGTGCGCGGCTACATCATCGGCTCCGGCTGGCAGGACTATCAGGACACCGGCGGGATCTGCGGGATCGGGCTCCCGGCCGGTTTACCGCAGGCGGCGAAGCTGCCCCGGCCGATCTTCACGCCGGCGTCGAAGGCGCCGGCCGGACAGCACGACGAGAACATCACGTTCGCCGACGCGGCGAAGGCCGTCGGCGACGTGCGCCTGGCCGAGCGTGTGCGCGGTATCTCGATTCGGCTCTACAGTGAGGCCGCCGAGTACGCCGCCGCGCGCGGCGTGATCATCGCCGACACGAAGTTCGAGTTCGGGACGGACGGCCGAGGTGCGCTCGTGCTGATCGACGAGGCGCTCACGCCCGATTCCTCGCGCTTCTGGCCCGCCGCCGAATACCGCACCGGTGTGAGCCCGCCGAGCTTCGACAAGCAGTTCGTGCGCGACTGGCTGGAGACGCAGCAATGGAATAAGAAGGCGCCCGCGCCGGCGCTGCCGCCTGATGTTCTGCAGAAGACGTCCGAGAAGTACCGCGAGGCGCTGCGGATGTTGACGTCGTAGGGTGCGTCGATGACGCACCGGTTCGCGGTGCGCCACCGGCGCACTCTATGATGACATCGCGCGACATTCAGCGCGCGGCCGAGGTGCTACGCGCCGGCGGTCTGGTCGGGTTTCCCACCGAGACGGTTTACGGCCTGGGCGCCGATGCATCCAACGACGAAGCGGTGAAGAAGATCTACGCGGCGAAGGGCCGTCCGCGCAACCACCCGGTGATCGTGCACGTGAGCGCGTTCGGTGACGTCGCTACCTGGGCCTGCGATGTCCCGGCGGCCGCGCGGCGGCTTGCCGCGCGCTACTGGCCCGGACCGCTCACGCTGATCCTCGAACGCCGCGCGGGCGTGAGCGACGCGCTCACCGGCGGCCAGGACACGATCGCGCTGCGCTCGCCTTCGCATCCGCTCGCGCGCGCGTTGTTGACTGCGTTCGGCGGCGGGATCGCCGCACCGTCCGCGAATCGATACGGGCGCGTGTCCGCGACGACCGCCGAGCACGTGCGTACCGAGTTCGGCGAAGCGGTCGATTTCGTGCTCGACGGCGGCGCCTGCGATTTCGGCATCGAGTCCACGATCGTGGACCTCTCCGGCGGCCGCGCGGCGCTGCTGCGGCCCGGCTCCATCACCATGCAAGCCGTCGAAGAGGCGCTCGGCGCGCCGCTCGGCGCGGCCGACGCCGATTCTCCGAGGGCGCCGGGGACGCTCACCAAGCATTACGCGCCGCAGACGCCGCTCATGCTGATGGAAGGCGACCTGATCGTGGAGCTTGCCGCCAGCATGGCGCGCCAGGGCCGCAAGGTCGCGGTGCTCGCGCGCTCGACGCTGCGGCCGCTGATCGACGGCGTCACGTGGATCGCCGCGGCGGAGGATCCCGCGGCGTACGCGCACGATCTGTATGCGAACCTGCGCGCGCTCGACGCGGCGGGCTGCGATGCAATCCTCGTCGAGCAGCCGCCGCTCGCGCCGGCGTGGTCCGCGGTGCAGGACCGGCTCACGCGCGCGGCGGCAGGCTCCGCGAGCTCCGACGCGACCTAATCAAGGAAAGGAGGTAACGGAGGGAAACCTTGGTTTCCCTCCGTTCGTTCACCGAGTCGCGGCTGCGGGCGAAGCCCGCGAGGATTCTTGACGCAACAAGGCCCGCCGAAGCGGGCCTTGTCACTGACGCTGTAAGAACGGCTAATCGGTGATGGCCGCTCGCCGTTTCTTGAGCGCGGGCAGCACCATGATGATCACGATGATGGCGGTCGCGATCATGAAGCCCAGGCTGATCGGCCGCGTGAAGAACACCGTTGGATCGCCGCGCGATATGAGCAGCGCCCGCCGCAGGTTTTCCTCCATGAGCGGTCCCAGCACGAACCCGAGGAGCAGCGGCGCCGGCTGGCATTCGAGCCGCAGCCAGATGAACCCCACCACGCCGAAGATCGCCGTCAGGTAGATCTCGAACGCGCTGTTGTTCACGCTGTAGATACCGATGCACGAGAACGCCATGATCGCCGGGAACAGCAGGCGATACGGCACTTTCAGCAGGCTCACCCACAAACCGATCAGCGGCATGTTGAGCAGCACGAGCATCAGGTTCCCGACCCACATGCTGGCGACCAGTCCCCAGAAGAGGTCCGGCTTCTGCGTCATCACCTGCGGCCCCGGGGCGATGCCCTGGATCGTGAGTGCGCCGAGCATGAGCGCCATCGTCGCGCTCGCGGGGATGCCGAGCGTCAGCGTCGGGATGAACTTGGTCTGTGCGTCGGCATTGTTCGCCGACTCGGGACCTGCGACGCCTTCGATCGCACCCTTGCCGAATTTCTCGGGGTGCTTGGACATTTTCTTCTCGAGCATGTAGGACGAGAACGACGCGATGCTGGGGCCCGTGCCGGGCAGCACGCCGAAAAACGCGCCGAGGAGAGTGCCCCGCATGATGGGCATGGCGGAGTCCTTCAGGTCCTGCTTGTTCGGCCACAGGTTCTTGATCTTCTGTCCGGTGAAGATCTGCCGCTCTTCCTTGTCGCCGAGGTTGGACACGATCTCGCCGATCGCGAATACGCCCACCGCCAGCACCACGAAACCGATGCCGTCGGTCAGCTCCGGGAAGCCGAAGCTGAAGCGCGCCATGCCGGAATTCACGTCCGTGCCGACGACGCCGAGGAGCAGCCCGAGCGCCGTCATCGCGAGCGCTTTCGCCATGTCCCCGTGCGCCAGCACCGCCGCGGTCACGAGACCCATCAGCATGAGCGAGAAGTACTCGGGTGCGCCGAACTTGAGCGCCATCTCCGCGAGCGGCGGTCCGAACAGCGCGATCAGCATCGTGCAGAACGTGCCCGCGACGAACGAGCCGATCGCCGCGATGCCGAGCGCAGGTCCCGCGCGGCCCTGTCGAGCCATCTGGTAGCCGTCGAAGGTCGTGACCACCGCGGACGTTTCGCCGGGCAGGTTCACGAGAATCGCCGTCGTCGAGCCGCCGTACTGTGCGCCGTAGTAGATGCCCGCCAGCATGATCAGCGCGGACGTCGGCGCGACATTGAACGTGATCGGCAGCAGCATCGCGATCGTCGCCAGCGGCCCGATGCCGGGCAGCACGCCGATCAGCGTGCCGAGGAACACGCCGATGAAGCAGTACATCAGGTTCTGGAGCGACAGCGCGACGGTGAAACCGAGGATCAGGTTGTTGAACAGTTCCATGTCAGTGCCCCGAGAAGAGTGGATACGGAAGACCCAACCCGTAGATGAAGATCAAGGTGCACATGATCGTGAGCCCGACGGCGAGTCCGGCCACTTCCCAAACTTTGAACTCGTCTCCTGCAAACGCCGACACGATGATGAGCGTGACGAGCGCCGGAATGAACCCGACCTTCTCCATCGCGATCCCGAAGATCACCGTCGCCAGCGGCAGCACGATGAGCGCGCGTATCGACCAGTTGCCTTTGACCGGATCGGGCTTGAGCACGCCGATGATGAGCTCCCAGATCCCGAACAGCAGGATGATGCCGCCCAGCACGATCGGGAAGTAGCCGGGGCCCATCCGCAGGGCAGTGCCCATCGGGTAGTCCTGCGCCATGTAGATCGCGACGCCGCCCACGATCAGGAACATGATTCCCGACAGAAAGCGCTTGTTGTTCTTCAGCTCGACTTTCAACTGGGCCTCCCGCAGGTGCGAGCGAGGCCCTCGAATGTCAGCAGCATGGGGTCCCTCCGAAGTGTGAGAAATTGACGTTTTTTGCAGCGGGTGTGGATCATAGGTTGGGGCACCGCACCATAACCATTAGGAAAAACCCTTACACGCGCGTACGGGTTTTCCCGGCAGCCAAGTCCCGGAAGTAAAAGACAAAAAGCGGAAGGGAGTCGTGTGCACAGGGGGAAACCGCTGCGGTTTCCCCCTACGTCGTTGACCGGGCGACGCGCCGGCGGTGTCGCCGGTTCGAGCGGCTTAGGCGGCGTTCTTTCCGCTCAGCGTCGCTTGAACCAGCTCGGCGACACTCGTCACGTCCATTTTCTCCATCGCGCGCGCCCGGTGTGCTTCGACGGTCTTGACGCTGATGCCGAGCGCTTCGGCGATCTGCTTGTTCTTGCGTCCGAGCACGACCAGATCCATCACCTCGCGCTCGCGCTGCGTGAGCGTCGCAAGGCGCGCCGCCGCGCATCGCCGCTGCGCGCGCTCGGTCTCGGCAGGCGTGCGTTGTGTCGATGCCTGCTCGATCAGCTCGAGCAGGCGCTCGCCCTGAAAAGGCTTCTCGAGAAAATGAAATGCGCCGTTCTTCAGCGCGTCGACGGCCATCGGCACGTCGCCGTGTCCGGTGATGAAGATGATCGGCACGGATACGCCCCGCCGGTTGAGCTCCTGCTGGAGCTCGAGGCCCGTCAGGCCCGGCATGCGCACGTCGAGCACGAGACACGACGCATCGCCCGGACGCAGCGCGCCGAGGAAGCGTTCGGCGCAGGAAAACGATGCGACCCGATAGCCGGCCGATTCGAGCAGCCAGCGCAGCGAGTCTCGCATGGCGTCGTCGTCGTCCACCACGTAGACGGCTCGTGCAGCGGTCGTGTCGTTCATGCGTACACCGATTTCAGTGAGAAATGGAAGGTCATGCCGCCGGGCTCGTTGCGACTCACCCAGACGTGACCGCCGTGCGCCTCGACGATCGAGCGGCAGATGTGCAGCCCCAGTCCCATGCCGTGTGATTTCGTCGAGAAGAACGGCGTGAAGAGGTTCGCTTCGAGCTGCGGGTCGATGCCGCGGCCTTTGTCCTCGACCTCGACTTCGACGGTGTCACCGCCGTTAGGGCGCGAACGAATCGTGAGCTGGCGCTCGGCGGCAGGCGTCTCCTGCATCGCCTCGAGCGCGTTGCGCGACAGGTTGAGGATCACCTGCTCCATGAGCAGTGGATCGGCGTGCACGTACGGCACGATGTCCGAGAGCTCGAGCTTGAGGGTCGCGCCGTTCTGCCGCGCCTCCAGCCCGATCATCGAGGACACGCCGCCGACCACCTCGTTGATGTCGCACGGCACGAGGTTGGGCGCGCGCCGCGCGACGAACTCGCGCACGTGCTGCACGACCTTGCTCGCGCGCTCGGCCTGTGCGGCGCCTTTTTCCAGCGCATCGAGGAGCTCGGCTTCGTCCCACGTGCCGGAGCGCAGCCGCCGCACGCAGCCCATGCTGTAGTTCGAGATCGCGGCGAGCGGCTGGTTGAGCTCGTGGGCGAGTGTGGTCGCCATCTCGCCCACGGCGACGAGCCGTGCCGTGATCTGCATCTTCTCCTGCTGCTGGCGAAAGAGCGCTTCGGCGCGCCGCCGCTCGGTGATGTCGGTCGCGAGCTGGAGCCGCACCATGCGCCCGTCGATCCAGCGCACGGGGCGCGAGTGGATGAGATACCAGCGGCCGCGTGCCTTGTCGTGCACCTCGCCTTCGTGCAGGTTCTGCGGCAGGGACGGCAGCGTCGTTCCGGCCGGGAAGCTCGCGTGGTACTGCTCGTTCGCGTACAGCAGCTCGCCGCTTTGCGCATCCGCGACGTATACCGCGGCATTGAGCCCTTCGAGCACCGTCGCGAAACGCTCGTCGGCGTGACCGAGGGCAACCTTGAGCTTCGAGATGACGAGCCCGAACAGCACGAACATCGCGAACTGGATCGTGCCATCCCATACGTGCAGCAGGGGCTGTGTATACACCGGGTGCATGTAGAGCAGCGACACGAACCAGGCGGCGATCGCGATGATCGACATGACGATCGCGGCGTTCGCGCCGAGCGTCCATGCCGCCAGGAAGATCGGCGCGAGGTAGAGCATCGTCACGTTCATCTCGTAGCCGGTCAGCATGTCGATGACGCTGACCAGCCCGACGAGCGCGACGCACAGCACGAGCAGCCGGCCCGGGCCGAGCGACTCCAGCACGTCGATGCGCTTTTTCATTTCGCTTCGAAGCGCGGTTTGCGCTTTTCCACGAACGCGGCGACGCCCTCGCGGCAGTCCGCGGTGTCGAAGCAGGCGTAGCCTTCATCCCACTCTTCCGGCGTGAGCTCGACGCGGGGCGTGAGGCGCTCGACGAACTGCTTGTGCCAGCGCGCGACGAGCGGCGCGCCGGCGGCGATGCGTTGCGCGATCGCGTACGCTTCCCGCTCCACGGCATCATCGGGCACGACGCGGTTGACGAGGCCTTTGCTGAACGCTTCGTCGGCGTCGAAGATCCGTCCTTCGAGCAGTATCTCGAGCGTCACCGCGCGGCCGACGAGCCCGAGCAGGCCCTGGAGCTCGCCGTAGCCCATCGTGAGGCCGAGGCGGTTGATCGGCACGCCAAAGCGGCTGGAAGTGCCGCAGATGCGCATGTCGCACATCGCCGCGATCTCGAGCCCGCCGCCGATGCATGCCCCTTCGATGAGCGCCACGGTCGGATGCGTGCAGCGCGCGACCGCCTGCATCGCTTCGTCGATCAGCGTTCCGTAGGCTTTCGCCTGCTCGGCGTTCGCGCGTTCGCGCGCGAATTCGGAGATGTCCGCGCCGGCCGCGAAGGCCTTGCCGCCCGCGCCGCGCAGCACGACGCAGCGCAGTGACGTGTCGCGGCCGAGCGCGCGCATCGCATCGCGCAGGCTCTGCCACATCGCCTTGTGCAGCGCGTTGAGTCGAGACGGGTTGTTCAGCGTGACGGTCGCGATGTCACCGTCGCGCGCTAGCAGGATGGGGTCCACACTACGGATTTTAGCGCTGCCACCCGGCAGCGCCTCGGCGCGGTGAACAATTCAGAGGAAAACCAAGCATGGGCAACCCTACGGGGTGCCCGTGTTTCCTCCGAAACCTCCTTTCCTTTGCCCGCCGCCCTAGCGGTAGAACAGCTCGACGAGGAAGAGCGTGGTAGTGGGGACGTAGGTCACGAGCAGCAGCGTCGCGACCAGCACTGCGATGAACGGCAGGTTGGCGCGCGTCACGTCCCACACGTTCTCCTTGGCGATCGAGCACGTGATCATGAGCACGCTCGCAACCGGCGGGGTCTGCTGGCCGATCGCGAGGTTGAGCGTGACCATGATGCCGAAGTGGACGGGGTCGATGCCGACGGTGTTTACGAGCGGCATCACGATCGGCACGACCAGAATGATCGCCGCGGCCGAGTGCAGGAACATCCCGATGAACAGGAAAAACACGTTCAGGATCGCCAGCACGAGCCAGGGATTGCTCGTGACGCCCAGCAGTGCCTGGGCGAGCTTCTGCGGCACCTGCACCTCGGTGAGGTAAACGCCGAGCAGCGCCGACGACGCGACGAGCAGCATCACGACACCGGTCTGGATCGTTCCCTCGACGATCGCGGCGCGCAGGTGCGCCCAGTTGAGATCGCGATAGATGAAAAGTCCGATGAAGAGCGCCGCGACGACGGCGAGCGCCGCGCCCTCGGTTGCCGTGACGATGCCGCCGAAGATGCCGCCCAGGATGATGAGCGGCAGCGTGAGCGCCCAGAACGTCTCCTTGAAGCTCCTCCAGACGCGGCCGACACTGAAGCGGCCGTCGCGCGGATGGTTGTGGCGCACGGCATACCAATAACAGAGCCCCATCATCGCGAATCCCGCGAGCACGCCGGGAATAATGCCGGCGACGAACATCTGCACGACCGAGGTGCTCGCCATCACGGCGTACAGGATCATCGGGATCGACGGCGGAATGATGATCGCGAGCGAAGCGGTCGAGGACGTCACCGCCGCGGTGAACGGTCCGCTGTAGCCCTGCTTCTTCATCGCGGGGATCAGCACCGGCCCGGTGGCGGCGACATCGGCGACCGCGGAACCCGAGATCTCCGCGAAGAACATCGAGGTGATGACGTTCACCTGGGCAAGCCCGCCGCGCATGAACCCGATCAACGCCGAGGCGAAATCGATCAGCCGCTGCGAGATCCCCGACGTGTTCATGATCGCGCCGGCGAGGATGAACAGCGGTATCGCGATCAGCGGGAAGTTGGTCGCGCCCTGATACATGACGATCGCGACGTTCGGCAGGCTCGTCATGCCCTGTGCGGCGACGATCGCGATCACGGCCGCGATGCCGAGCGCGATCGCGATCGGCACGTTGATGAGCACGAGCACGATGACGCAGACGAAGACGAGGCCTTCGCTCATGCGACGTCCGTCCCGAGTTGCGTCCCGCGCCGCGCATCACGAAGCACATCCGGCAGCACCAGCGCTTCGGCGATGATGAACAGCACGGCGCTGATCGGGATAACCGACTGCGTCCAGGCGACGGAGACTTCCGGTATCGAGACCAGCGTGTCGGTCGCGAGGACGTCGAGCACGCTGTAGCCGACCCACGCGAGGATGATGAAGAACGCGAAGACGAACGCTTCCGCGACGAGCGCGGTGATGACGCGGGCCTGCGGCGGCAGCTTGGCGACGATCTCCGGAACGCCGAGGTGCGAGCGCCGCAGCGCGGCGAGGGCCGAGCCGTAATAGGTGACCCACGCGAGGAGGATCGAGGCGACCTCGTCGTACCAGACGAGGGAATAACCGGCATAGCGGAACACCACGCCGACCGTCACCTCGATGGCAAGCGCCGCCATCAGGACGATGGCGATGACCTCGAGGAGCTTGCCGTAGCCCTCGCGTATTGCCGCGAGGGTCACTTCGCCGTTCTCATGGAGGGAAAGGAGGTTACGGAGGGAAACCGTGGAAGGTTTCCCTCTGTTCGTAGGGCGGCGGGGCCCGAAGCCGAGGCGAGCGCCGCACTATTTCGCTAATGCGAGCGCTTTGTCGATCAGCTCTTTGGAGCCTTTGACTTCCTTGCCGAACTCTTCGTACACCGCCTTGCTCGCTTGCACGAACGCGGCCTTGTCGGCTTCGTTCACCTGCACGCCGGCCTTGCGGATGACGCCGATCAACTGTTTCTCGTCCTGCTCCGCGGTCGAGTAGACGAAGCCCTGCGTCTGCTTCGCGGTGTCTTCGAGCACCTTGCGCACGTCTGCAGGCAGGCTCGCCCACTTTTTCGTGCCGACGGTGACATACGCCGGGGTGTAGACGTGACCGGTCAGCGAGAGGTACTTCTGCACCTCCTGGAATTTCGCGCTGACGATCTGGGAGAACGGGTTTTCCTGACCGTCCATGACGCCGGTCTGCAGCGCCGTGAACACTTCCGAGAACTTCATCGGGCTGGGGTTCGCGCCGTAGGTCTGGAACATCTTCACGCGCCATTTGCCTTCGGGGACGCGCAGCTTGATGCCTTTCAAATCGGCGGGCACCTTGATCGGATGGCGGTTGTTCGTGATGTGGCGATAGCCGTTCTCCCACACCGCGAGCACCTTGAGCCCTTTTTTCTCGACTTCGGGCGCGAGCCGCGGCCAGAACACCTCCTTCTCGATCGCGGCCATGTGCTTGCGGTCCTTCACGAGGTACGGCATCTCGAACACGCCGAACAGATCGGACTCGGACGACATCACGGTGGACGGGAGCGCCATGTCGACGGTGCCGAGCTTCACCTTCTGCAGGAGCTCCTTGTCGCCGCCGAGCTGGCTCGAGCCGAAGACCACGACTTTCGCCTTGCCGCCGAGCTTCTCGTTGGCGCGTCTTGCGAATTCCTCCGACGACTTTGCGAACAGCGATCCGGGCTCGCCGACGTGGCCGAACTTGATCTCCGTCTGGGCGTAGGCGGTGCCGGCGAAGAGCAGCAGCGTGCCGACGCACGCGCGGATAAGACCTCTGCGGTTCATGTGACTCCTCCTTTAGTTATGGAACTGCGGACGATACTTTAACGCTTCGCTTGTTTTTCTCCCCACTCCATTCGGACCTTCTCGCATTCGTGCTGCAATACGCCCGTGACCACCTGCATCGAGCGCCCCGTGAATTCGAGAAACGACTCGATGGAGTAGCGGCCCACGTCGGTGCGGCCCATGGAGGCGTAGCGCCCGCCGAGCACGACCGTCGCGATCTTCGATTCGAGCATGGCCCAGAAGCACATCGGACAGGGCTCGACGGTGCTGTAGAGCGTGCTGCCGGCGAGGTCGAGCGTGCGCAGGCTCGCGCAGCCGCGCCGGATCGCGGCGATCTCCGCGTGACCGCTCGGGTCGAAGTCCGTGAACATCGTGTTCTCGCCCTGGCCGATGATCGCGCCGTCTCGGACGATGAGCGAGGCGATCGGCCGGTTGCCGAGGTCGCCCGCCTGCTTCGCCCGCTCCAGCGCGAGCGACATGTAATAGTGGTGGTCCTGCGGCATCGGCTTCTCCTCAACAGTGCTGTGTCATCGCGAGCCGCGAGCAGGCGCGGCGTGGCGATCGCGTGGCGCACGCAAAGCCACGTTCGCAGACGGGATTGCCGCGGCGGAGCATTGGCTCCGCCTCGCAATGACACGGTAGCATCAAGCGGCAGCTTTTTTCTGTGCCTGGGCCGGCGCGGCGAGATAGTCCATCGCGGCATCGACGCCGCCCTTGCGGTGCGGCACACCGGCATCGCCGAGGCCCATCTCCACACCGCACAACGTGCCGAGCAGCGTGAGATCGTTGAAGTCGCCGAGATGCCCGATGCGGAAGACCTTGTTCGCGATCTTGCCGAGACCGCTGCCGAGCGACATGTTGTAGCGGTCGAGCACGACCTTGCGGAATTCGACTTCGCCGTAGCCGTCGGGCATCAGCACCGCAGTGAGCGAGCTCGAGTACTCCGCGGGATTCGCGCAGAGAATCTCCAGCCCCCATGCACGCACCGCGCGGCGCGTTGCCTCGGCGTGGCGGTCGTGCCTGCGGAAAACGTTGTCGAGCCCTTCCTCTTCCAGCAGCATTTTCAGCGCTTCGCGCAGGCCGTAGAGCAGGTTCGTAGCCGGCGTGTACGGGAAGAAGCCGTTCTTGTTCGGCCCGACCATCTCGTCCCACGACCAGTACGAGCGCGGGAGCTTCGCCGTCTTCGATGCCGCGAGCGCCTTGTCGCTGATCGCGTTGAACGAAAGCCCGGGCGGCAGCATGAGCCCTTTCTGCGAGCCTGCAACGGTCACGTCGACGCCCCATTCGTCGTGGCGGTAATCGATCGAGGCCAGTGACGAGATCGTGTCTACCATGTAGAGCGCAGGATGCTTCGTGCGATCGATCGCCTTGCGCACGTCGGCGATGCGGCTCACCGCGCCCGTGGAGGTCTCGTTGTGCACCACGCACACGGCTTTGATCGTGTGCGTCTTGTCTTCCGCGAGCTTCGCTTCGATCGCCGCGGCATCGGCGCCATGGCGCCACTCGGAGGCGATGAATTCGGGCTGAAGCCCGAGCCGCTTCGCCATCGAATGCCACAGGCTCGCGAAATGGCCGGTCTCGTACATGAGCACGCGATCCCCCGGCGAGAGGGTGTTCACGAGCGCCGCTTCCCATGCGCCCGTGCCCGAGGCCGGAAAGATGATCACGGGACTCTTCGTCCTGAACACCTGCTTCAGGCCCGCGAGCACCTCCTGCCCGAGGCGCTGGAATTCCGGTCCGCGATGATCGATCGTCGCGCGGTCGATCGCGCGCAGGATGCGCTCGGGCACGTTGGTCGGTCCGGGAATCTGGAGGAAATGACGGCCGCTCGTGTGCGTCATGATGGAGGCTCCGGGAGGGGAGGCTTATTATAGGAGCATCGACTTTGCGGGCCGCAGGATGGGTCGGCGACCCACCGCCCGGATCATCATGAATGCCATCAAACCCGGCGACACCGCGCTCGCGGCACGCCTGAAAAACGAGATACGCGGCGACGTGCTGTTCGACGCGGCTTCGCGCGGACGTTATTCCACGGACGCGTCGATCTACCAGATCGAGCCGATCGGCGTCGTAGTCCCCGAGACCGAAGAGGACGCGCTGCGGGCGTTTCACATCGCGATCGACGCCGGAGTGCCGGTGCTGCCGCGCGGCGGCGGCACCTCGCAGTGCGGCCAGACGGTCGGCGAAGCGCTCGTCATCGACGTCTCCAAGCGCCTCAACCAGGTGCTCGAATTCGATGCGGAAACGAGTAGGGTCGTGGTCCAGCCGGGCGTCGTGCTCGATCAGTTGAACGCCTACCTCAAGCCGCACGGCCTGTGGTACCCGGTCGATGTCTCGACGAGCGCACAGGCGACGATCGGCGGCATGACCGGCAACAATTCGTGCGGGTCGCGCTCGATCCGCTACGGCAACATGGTGCACAACGTGCGCGCGGTGGACGCCGTGATGGCCGACGGCTCGGCGTTCCACTTCGGCGAGGTGCCGCAGGATCTTTCGCGCGTCGAAGGGCTGCACGGCTACCGCGAGCTCGTCGGCAAGGTGCGCGCAATCGCGATCCGCGAGGCCGAGGAGATCGAGCACCGCTATCCCAAGCTCCTGCGGCGCGTCGGCGGCTACAACCTCGACATGATGTTGCCGGCAGCCTTCAATATGGCGCACCTTCTTGTCGGCTCGGAGGGCACCCTCGCGTTCTCGCGCCGGATTCACCTCGACCTCTCGCCGCTGCCCCGACACAAGACGCTGGGCGTGTGCCATTTCCCGAGCTTCTACAAGGCGATGGAAGCGCCGCAGCACATCGTGAAGTTGAAACCGGTCGCGGTCGAGCTGGTGGACGCGACGATGATCGGACTGGCGCGCGAGAACCCCGCGTTCCGCGACATCGTGTCGCAGTTCATCCGCGGCGCGCCCGAGGCGATCCTGCTGGTCGAATTCGCGGGCGACGATCGCGACGAGCAGCACTCGCGCTTGAAGCAGCTCGTCGAGCTGATGGGCGACCTTGGATTCCCGGGCGGCGTGATCGAGATCACCGATGCGCGGCTTCAGCGCGACGTGTGGGAGGTGCGCAAGGCCGGGCTCAACATCATGATGTCGATGAAGGGCGACGGTAAGCCCGTCTCGTTCATCGAAGACTGCGCGGTGCCGCTCGAGCATCTCGCGGAGTACACCGACAGCCTCACGCGCGTTTTCGAAAAGCACGGCACGCGCGGCACGTGGTACGCCCACGCCTCCGTCGGCTGCCTGCACGTGCGTCCGGTGCTCAACATGCGCGAGGACGGCGCGCCGAAGATGCGCGCGATCGCCGAGGAAGCGGCGGAGCTCGTGAGGCGCTACAAGGGCTCGTATTCGGGCGAGCACGGCGACGGCCTCGCGCGCTCCGAATGGATCGCGCCCTTCTTCGGGCCCAAGCTCACGCGCGCGTTCGAAGAGGTGAAGGGCCTCTTCGATCCGAAAGGGCTCATGAATCCCGGCAAGATCGTGCGGCCGCCGAAGCAGGACGACCGCACGCTCTTCCGCTTCAAGCCCGGTTATGCGACGCAGAAGATCGACACGGTGCTCGACTGGAGCGAGTGGGGCGGCTTCGACAAGGCCGTCGAGATGTGCAACAACAACGGCCACTGCCGAAAGTTCGACGCGGGCACGATGTGTCCGTCGTACCGCGCGACGCGCGACGAGCAGCACTTGACGCGCGGACGCGCGAATACGCTGCGGCTCGCGATCTCCGGTCAGCTCGGCCCCGACGCGTTCACCTCCGATGCCGTGTACGAGACGCTCGACCTGTGCGTCTCGTGCAAGGGCTGCAAGCGCGAGTGCCCGACCGGCGTCGATGTCGCGAAAATGAAAGTGGAGTTTCTGTATCACTACAAGAAGCGCCACGGCGTAACGCTCAAGGATCGCGTCATCGGCTACCTGCCCCGATACGCGCCGTGGGCGGCGCGGCTCGCACCGCTGACGAACGCCGCGGCCGGGATCTTGAAGCCCGCGCTCGGCTTTGCACCGAAGCGCGCGCTGCCGAAATGGCGCAGCGACGCCTTCAACCCGAAAGCGCCGGTGCACGGACGCGGCGCGCGCGACATCGTGCTGTTCGTCGATACTTTCAACCGCTGGTTCGAGCCGGAAAACGCCCATGCGGCGCTCGCGGTGCTCCAGGCCGCGGGGTACACGGTGCATCTGCCGCAGCCTGCGGGCGGCCGGCCGCTCTGCTGCGGGCGCACGTTCCTCGCCTGCGGCCTGGTGGACGAAGCGAAGCGCGAAGCCGGCCGCATGCTCGATACGCTGCTCCCCTACGTCGAGCGCGGCATCCCCGTCGTGGGACTGGAGCCCTCGTGCGTGCTCGGACTGCGTGACGAGTATCTTTCGATGCTGCCCGGCGCGGAGACTGCCGAGCTCGATCTCAACGCGTTCCTGTTCGAGGAGTTTCTCACGCGCGAGCGTGAGGCGGGACGGCTCACGCTCGAATTCAAAGCGCTGCCGCAGAAGAAGGCGCTCCTGCACGGCCACTGCCACCAGAAAGCATTCGGCGAGATGTCGAATGTCGAGCGGGCGCTCAAGCTCGTGCCGGAGCTCGAAGTCGAGACCATCGAATCGAGTTGCTGCGGCATGGCCGGGAGCTTCGGCTACGAAGCGCGGCACTACGACGTCTCGATGCGCATGGCCGAGCTGTCGCTGCTCCCGCGCGTGCGCGAAGCCGCTGCGGACACGCTGCTCGTCGCCGACGGCACGAGCTGCCGGCACCAGATCAGGGACGGTGCGCAGCGCGAGGCGATCCATGTCGCGCGAGTACTTGCAGCAGCGCTGGCTTCGTAGGGGGCGCTACCAGCACACCCACGGCTTGACAACGTAGCAGTCGGTCCATAGCCTCATTCGACCCTACAAGCTGTAATTCCCGGAGGAGGATGAACGACACCACTGCGGCGCTCGCCGAGCGCCCTGTCGCACCCGCGAGCCCGTATCTGCTCGAGGTGCAGGATCTCCACGTTCACTTCGTCACCACGCGCGGCGTCGTGCGCGCGGTCGAGGGTATCTCCTATACCGTGAAGACCGGCGAGGTCGTGGCGCTCGTCGGCGAGTCGGGCTGCGGCAAATCGGTCTCCTCGCTCGCCATCATGCGGCTCCTCGCGAAGCCGGCCGGACGCATCGTCGGCGGACGCATTCTGTTCGAGGGCCGCGATCTCCTGAAGCTCTCCGAGGACGAGATGCGCGAGATCCGCGGGCGCGACATCTCGATGATCTTCCAGGAGCCGATGACCTCGCTCAACCCGGTGCTGACGATCGGCTTCCAGATCATGGAGCCGCTCTTGATCCACCTCGGGATGGACATGGCCGCGGCGCGCAAGCGCGCCGGCGAGCTGCTGCGAATGGTCGGCATTCCCGACGCCGAGCGCCGGCTCGACCAGTATCCGCACCAGTTCTCCGGCGGCATGCGCCAGCGCGTGATGATCGCGATCGGGCTCGCGTGCAACCCCAAGCTCATCATCGCGGACGAGCCGACGACCGCGCTCGACGTCACGATACAGGCGCAGATCCTCAGGCTGATGAAGGATCTGTCGCGCGATCTCGGCATCGCGATGGTGGTCATCACGCACAACCTCGGCATCGTCGCGCGCTACGCCGACCGCGTGAACGTCATGTATGCGGCGCGGCTCACGGAGCAGGGCACCGCGGCGGAGCTGTTCGCGAAGCCGCTGCACCCGTATACCGCCGGGCTGCTGCGCTCGGTGCCGCGGCTCGATCGGCCGCGCGGAGCCAAGCTCGAGACGATCGAAGGCATGCCGCCCAATCTGCTCGAGCCGCCGCCGGGCTGCCGCTTCGCGCCGCGCTGTCTTGCGAAAGTGCCCGAGTCGGAAGCCGCGCAGCCCCCGCTCGTCGAAGTCGAGCCGGGCCACTACTCGGCGTGCGTGCGCGCGTTCGAAATGGCGAAGGTCGGTCCCGAAGGACTCGGGCTCGCGCGCGCTTCACTCCTCCCGCCTCAGGTGAAAGCGATCGATCGCACGCGGGCGCTCCTTTCGGTGCGCGGATTAAAGACGCATTTCGAGGTATCCGCCGGTCTGAAGGCGCTCGGGCGCCGGCATGCGGTAGTGCGCGCAGTCGATGACATCTCGCTCGATGTCTACAAGGGCGAGACCCTGGGCCTGGTCGGCGAATCCGGCTGTGGCAAGACCACGGTCGGGCGCACGCTGCTGCGGCTGGAGGCGGCGACCGCCGGCACCATCACCTTCGACGGCGCAGACGTGACGCACGCAACCGGTGATGCGCTGAAGGCCTACCGGCGCCGCATACAGGTGATCTTCCAGGACCCGTATTCGTCGCTCAATCCGCGCATGACGATCGGCCAGATCATCGCGGAGCCGATGCTCGTCTACAAGCTGCAGCCCTCGCGCGCCGCCGCGCGTGCGCGCGTCGTCGAGCTGCTCGAGCAGGTCGGACTCTTCGCGTACATGGCGGAGCGCTATCCACACGAGCTCTCCGGCGGTCAGCGACAGCGCGTGGGCATCGCGCGCGCGCTCGCAATGGAGCCGTCATTCATCGTCTGCGACGAGCCGGTTTCGGCGCTCGACGTCTCCATACAGGCGCAGATCATCAATCTGCTCGAGGATCTCCAGGCGCGCCTCGGTCTGACCTATCTTTTCATCGCCCACGATCTCGCGGTGGTGCGGCACATCTCCGACCGCGTGGTCGTGATGTACCTGGGCAAGGTAATGGAAGTGGCCGACCGCGACGCGCTGTACGCGGAGCCGCAGCATCCGTATACGCGCGCGCTGCTCGACGCCGTGCCGATCCCCGACCCGCACCTCGAAAAAGAGCGCGAGCATCGCGTGCTTGGCGGCGAAGTGCCGAGCCCGCTCGCGCCGCCGGCGGGCTGCGTCTTCCATACGCGCTGCCCGTGGGCAATCGAAGACTGTAAGATGCAGGTGCCCGCCCTGCGGGAAGTGCGGCCCGGTCACTACGCCGCATGCATAAGAACAGAAGAGCTGCGTTCAGAGCTAATCAAAGGAGGAGGACATTCATGAAGGTCAAGGTATTGCTGTTGATCGCTGCTGCGCTGTTTGCGGCCGCGGGCGCGGCGCACGCGCAGAAGCGCGGCGGCGAGCTCAAGTTCGGCGTGAGCGCCGAGCCGCCGAACTACGATTGCCACGCGAACTCGTCCTTCGCGTTCGTGCACCCGGTGCGCCCGCATTACTCGACGCTGCTCGAGTTCGATCCGGCGAACTATCCGAAAGTGCGCGGCGATCTCGCGCAGTCGTGGACGGTGTCCAAGGACGGGCTCACCTACACGTTCAAGCTGAAGCAGAACGTCAAGTTCCACGACGGCTCGGCGTTCAGCTCCGCCGACGTGAAAGCGAGCTACGACCGCATCAGGAATCCCCCGCAGGGCGTGGTGTCGCTGCGCAAGGCGGCGTACGCCGACATCGAGTCGATCGACACGCCCGATGCGAACACGGTCGTCTTCAAGCTGAAAGCGCCCAACGCCGCGATGCTCTCGCTGCTCGCCTCACCGTGGGATTGCATCTACAGCGCGGCCAAGCTCAAGGCGGATCCCAAGTTCCCGGAAAAGAACATCCTCGGCACCGGCCCCTTCACGTTCGTCGAGCACGCCGCCGGCTCGCACTGGGTCGGAAAACGCTTCGACGGGTTCTACGAGAAAGGCAAACCCTACCTCGACGGCTACCGCGCGATTTTCATCCGCAACACCGCCGCGCGGGTGAACGCGCTGCAGGCGGGTGAGGTGCTCGCGGAATTCCGCGGCCACTCGCCGGCTGACCGCGACAAGCTCGTGCAGGCGCTCGGGAACAAGATCGAGGTGCACGAGATGCCGTGGGTGTGCAGCCTCGTCGTCACGTTCAACACCGAGAAGAAGCCCTTCGACGACGCCAAGGTGCGGCGCGCGCTCTCGCTCGCGATCGACCGCTGGGGTGGTGCGCAGGCGCTTTCCAAGATCGCGCTGGTGCGTCACGTGGGCGGGGTGCTGCGCCCCGGCTACGAGCTCGCGGCGAGCAACGCGGAGCTCGAGAAATACCCCGGCTTCAGCAAGGACGTGAAAAAGTCGCGGGCCGAAGCGCAGAAGCTCCTGAAGGAGGCGGGCGTAGCCAATCTCAAGTTCAAGCTCACGAACCGCAACGTGCCGATGCCGTATACCCCGGTGGGCGTGTTCCTGATCGACCAGTGGCGCCAGATCGGCCTCACCGTGGAGCACGAGCAGCTCGACACCAAGCTCTACCAGGCGGCGCTGCGCGCGGGGAACTACGAAGCAGGCCTCGACTTCAACTGCGATTTCATGGACGAGCCCAACCTGCAACTGCTGAAGTACATCTCGGCGGACAAGTCGACCATCAACTACGGTCGCTATCAGGACCGCACGCTGGACGAGCTCTTCGAGAAGCAGATCCGCGCCACCAGCACGGCGGAGCGCAAGAAGCTCCTGCGCGCTTTCGAAGACCGGGCGCTGGAGCAGGCGTACACCATTCCAACGGTCTGGTGGCACCGCATCATCGTCACCTGGAAGCAGCTCAAGGGCTGGCACATGTCGCCGAGCCATTACCTGAACCAGGATCTGACGGAAGTCTGGCTCGATCAGTAAGTGACCTGAGCCTCTCCACCTGAACCGTCCCCGCAAAAGGGGGCGGTCCCCTCCCCCTCTATGGGGGAGGGCAGGGTGGGGTGGTGTACCACCCCATGCTCCGCTACATCGTCAACCGCCTGCTCCTCATGATCCCGACGCTCGCCGGGGTGGCGGTGCTCGTGTTCATCCTGCTGCGCATGATGCCGGGCGACATCGTCGAGCTGAAGCTCCTCGCCGAAGGCGGCGGCGTCGATGCCGCGACGATCGCGATGGAGCGCGCGCGGCTCGGCCTCGACAAGTCGCTGTGGGGACAGTTCTGGGACTGGATGGGCGGGCTGCTGCGGGGCGATCTCGGCATCTCGATGTGGACCGGCCGTCCGGTGATCGACGAGATCGCTTCGCGGCTCGAGCTGTCGCTCCAGGTCGCGCTGATGGCGACGGTGCTCGCGACGCTGATCGCGATCCCGCTGGGCACGATCTCGGCGATCTTCAAGGACACCTGGATCGATCAGACGATACGGCTCTTCGCGATCGCCGGGCTCGCCGTGCCGTCGTTCTGGCTCGGCATGATCATCATCCTCACGCTGCTGCTGACGTTCAACTGGATCCCGCCGCTCACTTACGTGCCGATCTACGAAGATCCGTGGCACAACCTCTCGCAGCTCATCTGGCCGGCGCTCGCGGTGGGCTATCGCTATTCGGCGGTCGCGACGCGCATGACGCGCTCGACCATACTCGAAGTCATGCAGGAGGATTACATCCGCACCGCGCGCGCGAAGGGCATTCGCGAGCGCATCGTAGTGGCACGTCATGCGATGAGGAACGCGATGCTGCCCGTCATCACGGTCATAGGCCTCGAGTTCGCGTTCCTGATCGGCGGGCTGGTGGTGACCGAGCAGGTGTTCAACCTGAACGGACTGGGCAAGCTTTTCGTCGAGACCGTGACGCGCGGCGATTTCACGATGGTGCAGGCGCTGGTTATGCTGATCGCCGGCTTTTTCATCTTCGTGAACTTCGTGGTCGATCTCCTCTACGCCGCGTTCGATCCGCGCGTGAGATACCGGTAGAGATGAGCGCTACGGACGCAGGCACGATTACCTATACGGTGCCGAAGCGGCGCCATCCGGTCGTGCTGTTCGTGACCCAGCAGCCGCTCGGCGCGGCGGGACTCGTGCTGATCGTGCTCATGCTGACCGCGAGCCTCTTCGCCGGCTTCGTCGCGCCGTACGATCCGCTCGCGGTCGATTACGAATCCATGCTCGGCGCGCCATCGTGGGCCCATCTCCTCGGCACCGATGCTTTCGGGCGCGACGTGCTCTCGCGCATCATCTACGGCGCGCGCACGGCGCTCGTGGTGGGGCTCGCCTCGTCGCTCCTCGGGTGCACGCTGGGCGCGGTGATCGGCATGGTCTCCGCCTACTTCGGTGGGCGCGTGGACATGCTGATCCAGCGGCTGATGGATATCCTGCTCTCGTTTCCCATCATCGTGCTCGCGCTCGCGGTGGTGGCCGTGCTCGGTAAATTCGTGGTCGGCGGCATCGACGTGAATCTCATCATCGCGATCGCGGTGCCCATGGTGCCCAAGGTGGCGCGGGTGGTGCGCTCCTCGGCGCTCGCGATACGCGAGATGCCCTACGTCGATGCGGCACGCGCCGCGGGATTCTCGGACCGGCGCATCATCTTCCGCCACATCATGCCGAACGTGGTCGCGCCGTATCTCATCATGTTCACCGCGTTCATCGCGCAGGCGATACTGCTCGAAGCCTCCCTCTCCTTTCTCGGGCTCGGCGTGACCGAGCCCACCGCGTCGTGGGGGCTCATGCTTTCGGGCTCCTCGGCAGATTTCTACCAGCAGGCGCCGTGGATGATCGTATTCCCGGGCGTGGCGATCAGCCTCGCGGTGTTCGCGTTCAACCTCTTCGGCGACAGTCTGCGCGACTGGCTCGATCCGAAGATCAAGCTGTGACTGGGCGGCGCTCGCCTCCGGCTCGGGTATCGCCGCCCACGAACGGAGGGAAACCTTCCACGGTTTCCCTCCGGTACCTCCCTTCCCCCAATGACAGAGAAACGTAGGTGGGTGAGACCCACCGTTCGACATGACCGCTATCGAAGACATCCGCACCGAATGCCACACGCTCATGTTCGACCTCTACGGCACGGTCGTCGACATACAGGGCGGCCTCGTCGAGGCCGTTACGCCGTACCTGAAGTCGAAGGGCTGGGCGGGCAGGCCGGACGCGCTCGTCACATGGTGGCGGCGCACGCATTTCGAAAATTCGATGATCGACGCGCTGCTGCATCGCAGCCACACGCCGTATCGCGAGATCGGGCGCAGGGCGCTGTCGTACACGCTCGAGCGCGCCGGCATCGCGCACACGCGGGACGAAGTGCGCGCACTCGTCGCGCGCATCGAGACGCTGAAGCCTTTTCCCGATGTCGTCGACGCGTTGAAGCGGCTGCATACGCATTACGAGCTCACGATCCTGTCGAACGGCGACCCCGACATGCTGGAAGCCGCGAAGCCGCATCTCGGCATCGAGTTCGATCACGTCCTTTCGGTCGCGATCGCGGGATCGTTCAAGCCGCACGTCGCGACGTATCGCGCGGCGGCGGAGCGCGTCGGGCTGCCGCCGGAGAAAATCCTGTTCGTCGCGAACCACGCCTTCGACTGCGTCGGCGCGAAGGCCTACGGCATGCGCACGTGCTTCGTGGATCGCCGCAAGCGCCCGTTCGGCGAGTGGCCTTATCAGCCGGACCTCGTGGTCGCGGATTTCCGCGAGCTCGCCGACGTGCTGACGTAGGGTCCCGTCGATGACGCACCGGCTGGTGCGCTACAAGCGCACCCTACGAGCTACTACGAGCACGAAAGGACACGAGGTCGACAAGATCAGTCGAGCTTCACGCCTGCGGTTTTGGCCACTTTCGCCCATTTCGCGATTTCGGCGAGGGTGAATTCCGCGAACTGCGCCTGCGATAGCGCCGCACCCGTTACGCCTTGCTTGTCGAGATTCGCCTGTACGTCCTGAGCGCGCAGCACCTTCGTGACTTCGTCATGAAGGCGTGCGACGAGATCCTTTGGTAGCGCCGCGGTCGCGAACACGCCCCACCACTGCAGCGCCTCGAAACCACGGACGCCGGATTCGGTCACGGTCGGCACGTGCGGTAGCGCCGCTGCCCGTGCCCGCGAGGTGACGGCGAGCGCGTTGAGCTTCCCACTCCGGATCAGAGGCAGCACCGAGGGCAGACTGTTGAACATGAGCGGGACCTGACCGCCGACGACGTCGGCGAGCGCCAGGCCTGCGCCCTTGTACGGCACGTGCGTGAACCGCGCGCCGGTGAGCGACTGGAGCATCTCACTGGCCAGATGGTTGGAAGTGCCGCTGCCGGACGTCGCCACGTTGATCTCGCCGGTTCGCTCTTTCGCGAGCGCGACGAGATCCTTCACGTTCTTCACCGGCAGCGCGGGATGCGCGACGATCACGAGCGGCGACGTGGCGACGAGCGCTATCGGCACGAGGTCGCGCGTTGGCGCATAGCTCAGACGCGTGTAAACGGCGGGATTCATTGCGATCTCCGAAGCCGACGCGAGCAGCAGCGTGTAGCCATCTGGCGCCGCGCGCACTGCGTAATCGGTGCCGATCGAGCCGCCGGCGCCCGCACGATTGTCCACGACCACCTGCTGCTTCAGTTGCTCGCTCAGCTTCTGCGCGACGATGCGCCCGATGATGTCCGATCCGCCGCCGGGCGGAAACGGCACCACCAGCCGGATCGCTTTCGACGGATAAGTCTGCGCATGAACGGATGCAGAGATCGCTGCGGCCACCAGCGCAGCCATGGCCGCGGCGATCTTCATCATTGCTTCACCAGACCGAGCTCGACGAGGACCCCGCGATAGGCCTTGCTTTGCTGGTCGAGGAACGCGCGGCTGCGCGTGCTGTCGAGGAAGCTATCGTCCCAGTCGTTCTTCTCGAGCTCCTTTTTCCATTCCGGGCTCTTCACCGCGCGCGCGAACGCCTGGTCCCAGAAAGCCACTTGAGCGGGGCTCATGTCCCGCGGCCCGATCACCATGCGATAGCTCGGCATGATGACGTCGAGCCCCTGCTCCTTCCACGTCGGCACGTTGGCGAAGACGCCGCCCTGTCGTGCCGGCGCGGCGACCGCCACGAGCCGTATCTTGCCGCCGCCCAGAAGCGGCACATAGGTCGACGTCGGCGTCGCGACGGCATCGACGTGCCCGCCCATGAGCGCGGTCGCGGCATCGATGGATGACTTGTAGATGACGACCTTCAGCCGCTTCACGTCGACGCCCGCGGCCTTCGCCATCAACGCCACCGCGATGTGATTCGCGTTACCCCGGCTGGTGCCGAAGGCGAACGTCACCGACTCGGGATCTTTCTTCAGGCGCGCGACGAGGTCGGCGCCCGATTTCATCGGGCCCTCGGCGTTCACCGCGAAGCCGATGTATTCGTTGTACAGAATGTTGAGCGGCGTGACATCGGTGTAGCTGATCGGGCTCGTGCCGAGTATGTGGTTTGTGATCAGCGTGGGAGAGGCCGTCGCGAGGTAGTGGCCGTCGCCCTTGAACTGCTGCAGATAGTTGTAGGCGATGTTGCCGCCGCCGCCGCCCTTGTTCGCGATGTTGATGGCGGTCGGCACGGCTCCGGAATCCTGCAGGATCTTCTGAATGACGCGGGCGGTGCGGTCCTGGCCGCCGCCGGCGCTTGCGGGAATGATGAACTCGACGGGACGCTCCGGTTTCCATCCGGCGCTCGCCGCAAGCGTCGCGCCGCTCGAGAGCACGAGAACGGCGGCAGCGCACGCACGCAACAGCGATGCGCAATCAGTCATGGGCTTCATTTACTCCTCCTCGGTAGCTGCCGCGGGCGCGGCTCTTATGGGATATCGGGAAAACGAAACGTGTTTGCGGGCTCGTCGGCGCGCTTACGCTTGCGGCGAATGCGATTCGCCATCGCGCGCGCATAGGGCGCAGCCTCGCACATCTGCACGAGCAGGCGCTCGGGAAGCTTGAGCCCCGCCTGTTCGGCCATCATGCGCACGAGCTCGCGTGTCCGCGGCTCGATTCCCGCCGGATTGGTCGGTATCGGCTCCGGCGCGATCGGCCGCGCGATCGCGCCCGGCACGAGCTTCGGCCGGCGCTCGCGCCAGGGCGTCGCCTTCTCGTAGGCGTGAGCGACCCTGAACACGGCCTGCTCATTGAACGGGCGCGAGGCGACCTGCATCGACAGCGGCAAGCCCTGCTCGGAGAAGCCGATGCACTGCACGAGCGCCGGACCGGCAGTGACGTTGAAAGGGGTCGTCATGTTCGGCTTCTGCCACTTCTCCCAGAAACCGATGTTGCGATGCTCGTCGAGCCGGGGCGCGGGACCGAGACCGGCGGTGACGAACGCATCGAAACGCTCGTACAGCGGCTTCATCTCCGCGAGCATCTTGCGGCGCTCGCGCTGCGCCTGCACGTAATCGACGGACTGGAAGAGCGCCGCGCCGAGCACGCGACCCAGGAAAATCTCGCCGAAGTCCTCCGGGCGCTCCACGAAGTCGTCCTGATGGACCGCGAGGAGCTCGGATTCGGCGATCACGATCTTGACGTCGTAGTACTCCTGGATCGGCCGCATGCGCACGACTTCCAGCGTCGCGCCGAGCTTTTCCAGCGTCGAGATCGCGTTCTCGATCGCGCGCGCGAGCTCGGCGCTCACGGGCAGGTCCTCTTCCCAGAAATGCCGCAGGACGCCGATGCGCATGCCTTTCAGGTCGGGCGTCAGCGTCGCGCGATAGTCCGGAACGGGAACGTCGCTGCTGCTCGGATCCTTGGGATCGTAGCCGGCGATCGCCTGCAACATCACGGCGCAATCCTCGACGGTCCATGTCATCGGACCGCAGTTGTCGAACGTGAAGGAGTTATTGATGACGCCGTAGCGGCTCACGCGGCCGTAGGTCGGCTTCAGCCCGACGATGCCGCAAAGCGACGACGGCGTTCGGATCGAGCCGCCGGTATCCGTCCCGAGAGCCATCGCGGCGAATCCGGCGGCGACCGCAGCGCCCGAACCGCTGCTCGACCCGCCGGAGTGGTGCTCGTTGTTCCATGGATTGCGTGCCGGCGGCCACGGCAGGTCGAAAGAGGGCCCGCCGTGAGCGAATTCGTGCGTCGAGACCTTGCCGAGCAGGATCGCGCCCGCGTCATAGAGCTTCCCCACGGCGGTCGCGTCGGCGGAAGGAAAATTGCGCTCGAGGATGCGCGAATGCGCCGTCGTGAGCACGCCCGCGGTGTCGATCACGTCCTTAACCGCGAACGGGATGCCGTGCAGCGCCCCCCGGTACCGGCCTTCGGCGATTTCGCGGTCGGCTCGTGCAGCCTGCTCCAGCGCAAGCTCGTCCGTGATCGTGATGAACGCGTTGACCTGCGCGTCGCAGGTGCGGATCCGCTTGAGATACGCGCGTGTGAGCTCGACTGCCGAAAGCTTCCGCGCCTTGATGAGCGCAGCGAGCTCGCTGATCGGAAGCAGAGTGGGGTCGACTGCGCTGATGACGGTGCTGTTCATGTCTAGTCCGCGATGCGCCGTGTGACGGCGCTGTAGCTGAAGGAGGTCGGAACGAACTGCGAGTGTATCCCCGGGCCGCCGGCGACCACGATATTGATGTGCGAAGGATCGTCCGCGACGCCGATGTGATCGGGATCGCCGGCCTGCTCGAACCATCGCGCGCGCCGATGTTTGAGCCCGCGCACGGTTCGCTCGCGAAAGCGCGACAGCGGTATGCGCGCGTGTCTGAACAGGTACTCGCGGATCTTCGGCTTGTCGTAGCCGTCGCGCGCGAGCACGTTCGCGTGCTCGGGCCCGAACACGACCAGCGGACCGGTCGGGAAGATCACGTTGTTGTGGCCGAGCGCCGTCATCGCGCCCACGACGTGCTCGAGGATCTCGGTTCCGGTCTCGCAGCCGTACGTGAACACGTTGTGCCCTGCCGATGCGCCGATCACGGTCACCGTGCTGTCATCGGGCGAGAAGCCGCGCTCGACGTGAAACGGCGTCCACGGGCTGTCTTCCTCGTTCTCGGCGATGCAGAAGGTGAACTTGCCGGGCTGGCCCTGGGTCGACATGTCGGTCTCGCCGGGCATGTCCCCGCCGGCGTTGCGCAGCACGAGCTGCAAGGCGCGGCCGATCGTTGCGTTCGCCCGCCAACCCTGCCCGAAGACGTTTCCGCCCGAATTGATGTCGAGCTTGCGTGCCGCGGGACCATTCACGATGACCAGCGGTGTGCCGTTGTTGGTCGCGGTGCGGATACCGTACAGGCGGCATTCCGGGTCGAGCATCGCCTCGATTGCGGCGAGCACGACCGGAAAGTACTCGGGCCGGCACCCCGCCATGACGGCGTTCACGGCGAGCTTTTCCAGGCTCGCCATGCGCATGCGCGGCGGTATCGGACCGATCTCCTGCGCCGCATCGCGCCTGACGGCGGCCAGCATCGCGCGCACCGCGGCGTGCGTCGGCGGCGCGACCGGCAGTCCGTCGGTCCAGCCCTGCTCGAAGAAGAATTCCTGGACCGCTTCCGGTGAGGCATCGAGCGTGACCTCGGCGTCACGCAACTCCTCCCGTGTCGCGATGGAAGTCGTGTTGCGCCGGGTCAGAGCCCCCACGAGGTCGGACACGACGGCCTCGGCGCGCTCCAGGACGACCGGCGCGGGCGCCGTGTGCATCGGGTGAGGCACCTCGATCACCGGCAGATCGCCCATGCCGCGGCCGGCGGCCTGCGCGCGCGCGGCGCGCGCGAACGCGGTGCTGATCACCGTCACGGTCGGAATGCCGAGACGCTCGAGGCTCACGCCGTCGGCGACGGTCATCGAGGTCGACGTGCCGCAGTCGCCGAAGCACTGCACGACGGCGTCGTAGCTCGCCAGCTCCTCGAGATCGGCGTGCGTGAGCTCGTCCTTGGGCGCGAGCTTGCGCACCGTCCTGCCGGGCCGCACGCCGTATGTCTGCTCGAGCAGCGGTCGGATGCGTGACAGGAAGAGGTCCGCGTTCACTTTGCTGTTGTCGACGAACGCGACGCGCGCGCCGGCCAGCGCCTTCAGTTCCGGCGCGAGCGAAGCCCGCGGCGCGTCATCGGCGATGCGCGGGTTGAGCACGGTGACCTTCTGCATGAGCTCTCCTTCCAGTGGAGCGCGCATTGTGGAGACCGCCGGCGCCGTCTTCAATGACTAGAATGGACGCGGGGTATAACGAAATCGTTATAAGGCATGAGGCTCGAGCAACTGCGCGCGGTGGTCGAGATCGTGAAGCACGGCTACAACGTCTCCAGGGCGGCGGAGGCGCTCGATGCGCCGCAGCCGGCGGTGAGCCGGCAGCTCCGGGAGCTGGAGCGCGAGCTGGGCGTGGACATCTTCCTGCGCGCGCGCCAGCGCCTGCGCGGGCTGACCGGCCCCGGCGTACAGATCGTCGAGGTCGCCCGGCGCATCCTCGCCGACACGCGCACGCTCGCGGAGATCGCGCGCGACTTCCAGGCGGAGGAAAGCGGCACCCTCACGATCGCGACGACGCACACGCAGGCGCTCTACGCGCTGCCGCCGATCGTTCGCGCGTTCGCGGCGCGCCATCCGGGTGTCGAGGTCATGATCCGGCAGGGCAGCCCGCAGGAGATCGTGGAGCTCGTGCGCACCGGCGGCGCCGACGTCTGCATCGGCTCTGAATCACCGCGGGACGCGGGCGGTGTGGCGCTCTTTCCGTGCTACGCGATGCAGCGCATCGTGATCGCGCCGCGCGACCATCCGCTCACCCGGTCGCGCAGCGTCACGCTCGAGACGCTCGCGCGCTATCCGATCATTACCTACGACAGCCCCTTCATCGGCCGCTCGAAGCTCGTGCGAACCTTCGCGGCGCTCGGCCTGAAACCGAAGATCGTGCTGAGCGCGGCCGATACCGATGTGATCAAGGCCTACGTCGAGCAGGGGCTCGGCATCGCGATCGTGGCGAGTCTTGCCTTCGATCCCGCGCGTGACCGCCAGCTCCGTGCGATCGATGCCAGCCACCTGTTCGAGCCGAACACGATCTACCTTGGCGTGCGCCGTAACGATTACCTGCGCAACTTCGTCTTCGACTTCATCCAGATGTTCGCGCCGAACGTCAAACGCGAACGCATCGACCGCGCGATCCGCGGCGGCGACAAGGCGGCTTCTGCCCGGTGAGCCGCTACCGCTGAAGACGCGGCGGAGGCGATTCGTCGATCCTCATGGTGCCGCAAAGCGTGTCATTGCAGCCCGGAAACCCGCTTCGCGGCGGGCAGTCAAAACACGACTACCCGCACACGAAGCGCCGGCTGCAATGACTGCGGCACAAATCGGCTCGCCGAATCACCTCCACCGCGCGCTCGGCCTTAGGCCAGTGGAACCACAATCCTGGGAACTGCGCTCGGCTCTGACGCCGCCCAGCCGCATCACCTCTTGGAATTCGCCGCTAGCGTTCGATCGTGAACTTGCGGACCTGACGCTCGTCGATTTCGATGCCGAGTCCCGGCCCGGTCGGCACTTCGGCGTGGCCGTTGGCGAACACGAGCGGCTTGGCAAGCACGTCTTCCGCGAGATAGGGGCTGGTGGGAGACACGCCCCAGTCGAGCGCGGGCGCCGCCGCGGCGAGGTGGAGCACGGCGGCGGTCGCGATGCCGGACTCCGACATCTTCCCGGCGAGGTTCACTTTCATATCGAGCGCTTCGCACAGCGCGGCGGCGTCGATTACGCCGCGCAAGCCGCCGAGCTTGACCGCCTTCAGGCTCGCGCCACGCGCTGCGCGCGCCTCGCGGTGCCGGCGCAGGTCGTCGAGGTGGTGCACGCCTTCGTCGCAGCCGATCGCGATATCGGTGGCCGCGGCGATTTTCGCCATGCCTTCGAGATCGTCGGCCATCACGGGCTGCTCGAAGAAGTCGAGCCCCGAACCTTCGAGCGCGCGCACGTATTCGATCGCCTGATCGACGCTCCACCCCTGGTTCGCATCCGAGCAGCGCAGCACACCGGGACCGAGCGCTTCGCATACACGCCGCGTGCGATCGGCGTCCACGCGCGGGTCACCGGTGCCGACCTTCACCTTGAACGCGACGTAGCCGAGCGCCTTCGAGCGCTGCGCTTCCGCCACATCGGCGTCCACTTTGCTCGCCGCGATCATCTGCAGCATCGGGATGCGGCCCCGACGTTTTCCGCCGAGCAGATCGTGCACGGGCTTGCCTTGCGACTTGCCGAGCGCGTCGTGCAGCCCGATCTCGATCGCCGATTTCGCGCCCTTGTTGCCGTACATGAGCCGGTTCATGCCGCTCGAGACGAGTGCGACGTCCTCCAGGTCGAGGCCGGCGAGATGAGGCGCCATGTAGCGGATCGCGGCCATCATGCTTTCGACGGTCTCGCCGGTCATGCTCGGCGCCGACGCCGCTTCGCCCCACCCGACGATGCCCTCGCGCGTTTCGATCCGCACCAGCACGTTGTCGGCGTGCTTAAGCTCGACCCCGGCCATCTTGATCGGCTTCGACATCGGGATGCTGACGGCGATTGGGCGGATGTCTCTGATTTTCGTCATGACGGTCTCGGTGCTCGGCTGCAGACGCGACGGGTTTGTTTGGTGCGCTGCCAGCCCACCTACAGTGGGTGCGCTTTACGACGGGACAGCAGCGTTATTTCTTGTCTTCCTTCGCGAGCTTGGCGACGACGGGTGCCATGCGCTTGTGATCGGCCTGGAAGAACTTCACGAACTCGGGTGTGTCGCGGTAATCGATCTCGATACCGGCCTTGTCCATCGCCTGTTTGTAGAGTGGATCGGTCAGCGCGCGCCGGATCAGATCGCGCATCGACTTGAGCGTCGCGTCCGGCACGCCCGCGGTCGTGAAGAGACCCACCCACAGATATGCTTCGAGCGGTTGCCCGAGCTCGATGAATGTCGGCGTGTCCGGTAGCGTCGCCGGGCGCTTGGCGCCGAAGGTCGCGAGCGCCCGCAGCTTCCCGCTCTTGATGTGCGGATAGAGCGCCGCGCGACCTTGCGAGGTCGCGTTGACGTGACCGCCGAGAAGCTGCGTCACCGCCGGACCGCCGCCGGTCGTCGGCACGTGGCGCATCTTGAGGCCGTAGGCATCGAGGAACATCGCGAAGGGCACGTGCGTGACGCCGTATGGTCCCGAGCTCGAGAACGAAAGCTGTCCGTCCTTCGCCTTGGCGTCCGCGATCAGCTCCTTTGCCGATTTGTAAGTCGCGTCCGCGTTCACGGTGAGCACGAGCGGATCGGCGCTCGTGAGCGCGAGCAGCTGGATCTGCTCGAGCTTGTACGGCGACTCGACGTTCAGCGCCTTGTTCTTCTCGACCACGAGATAGATGTTCGGCGTGGTCACGAGAATGTTGTAGCCATCGGGCTTCTGGGTCGCCACGTACGCCGTGCCGACCGCGGCCGTGCCGCCCGGACGGTTGATGACGGGCGCCGGCTGTTTCGTGAGCTTCTCGATCACGGCCGAGAGCGGCTGCGCGGTGATCTGATTCATGCCGCCCGGCGGATTCGGAACGGTGATCGTGATCGCTCGCGATGGATAGGCTTCCTGCGCGTTGGCAACCGCTGCGAAGGACGAGACCGCGATCGCGGCCAGCACACGCGTTTTCATGGAACACTCCTCCTGTTATGAATTGCCGGTTATGAGCGAAGCAGGATACCGCGTCCGGGTGCGTCGCGCGCGTCTGCGCGGGGCGCGCGAGGCGCTCGGCGTGCCCGGCGCGGTCATCGGGGCCGGCATGCTCGGGTTCGGCGCGCTCGCGTACGAAGCCGGGTTCAATGTTCTGCTCGCGGCGGCGTGCACCGCCGGCATCTGGGCCCTGCCGGGACAGCTCGTGTTGATCGAAATGCACCTCGCGGGCGCTGCCGGGCCGCTGACCGTGCTCGCGGTCATGCTGACCGCCGTGCGTTTCCTGCCGATGTCGATCTCGCTCATGCCGGTGGTGCGCGGCCCCGGCAGTACGCGCACGAGCATCATTGTCGCGTCGCAGGTCCTCTCGATGACGAGTTGGGCGTGGACGATGAAGCGCACGGCCGAAATGCCGCGCGAGGAGCGCCTCGCGTATTTCGTCGGCTTTGCGGCGACCTGCTGGGCGGTCGGCGTCGCCGCGACGGTCGCCGGCTTCTATCTGGCCGGCGGCTTTACGCCGCTCGTACGGCTCGGCTTCGTGTTCCTGAATCCGGTGTACTTCGTCGTCCTGCTGGTCGGCGAGGTGCGCGCCGGGCTCGCTGCCGTCGCGCTCGTGTGCGGCGCGATTGCCGGGCCGCTCGTGCACCTCGTCGATCCACAGTGGAGCGTACTGCTGGGCGGCCTCGCCGGCGGCACCATCGCATACTCGATCCAGAGGATCATGGAGCGCGGCCGTGGTTGAGCTCTGGCTGCTCGTGCTGGCGGCGAGCCTTGCTACTTACGTCTGGCGGGGATTCGGCGTCGTGCTCTCCGGTCGAATCGCGGCCGAGAGCGAGCTTTTCAAGTGGGTCGGCGCGGTCGCTTACGCCATGATCGCCGGGCTCGTGTCGCGCATCGTCGTGATGCCCTCGGGCATGCTTGCGGAGACTCATCTCCTCGAGCGTGCGGCAGCGTGTGCGCTTGCGCTGGTGGCGTACCACGTTGCGCGTCGCAATCTGCTGGTCGGCGTGAGCGTCGGCGTGGCGGTCATCATGGCGGCGGCCGCGGCGCGCGGCGCGTGAACGGCCGCTACAATACCGCCCTCCCACGCCATGACTGCCGACGTCGTCGTTGCGCGTGACGGCGCCGTCGCGACGGTCACGCTCCACAATCCCGAGAAGCTGAATGCGCTGACCGCCGAGATGTGGCGGGCGCTCAGGCGCGCGGTCGAAGCGCTGTCGGCGGACGACGCGCTGCGCTGCGTGGTCCTGCGCGGCGCCGGCAGCGAGGCGTTTGCCGCGGGCGCGGACATCGCCGAATTCGCGCAGGTCCGTAATGACGCGGAGCAGGGGCGTATCTATCACCGCGAGCTCGTGTACGGCGCGCTCCAGGCGCTCGCCGAGTGCCGCCATCCGACGATCGCCATGATCCAGGGGCCGTGCGTCGGCGGCGGCCTCGAGATCGCGTGCCAGTGCGATCTGCGTCTCTCCGGGACGTCCGGCCGCTTCGGCGTGCCGATCAACCGGCTCGGATTCCCGATCGCATACGACGAGCTCAACGCGCTGCTGCCGCTGGTCGGCCGTGCGGTCGCATTGGAGATCCTCGTCGAAGGCCGCGTCTGGGACGCGCGGGAGGCGATGACGAAAGGACTGCTGACGCGTGTCGTTCCTGACGAGGCGCTCGAGGATGAAGTCCGCGCGAGCGTGCAGCGCATCGTCGAAGGCGCACCGCTCGTCGCGCGCTGGCACAAACGCTTCGTGCGGCGGCTCACGCCGCAGCCGAAACCGCTCAGCGAGGCCGAGATCGCCGCGAACTTCGATTACTTCGCGACCGAGGACTATCGCATCGGGTACGACGCATTCCTCAAGAAGAAACGGCCGAAGTTCCTCGGCCGCTAGGAGAAATCAATGCCAGGTCCGCTTTCCCACATCAGAGTGCTCGATCTATCGCGCGTGCTGGCGGCGCCGTGGTGCGGCCAGAACCTCGCCGATCTCGGCGCGGAGGTGATCAAGGTCGAGCGCCCCGGCAAAGGCGACGATTCGCGGGCCTTCGGCCCGCCGTGGCTCAAGGACTCGAAGGGGCAGGACACCGCCGAGTCGGCGTACTTCGCATCGGCGAATCGCGGGAAGAAATCGATCACCGTCGATCTTTCCAGGCCCGAGGGTCAGAACCTCGTACGCGATCTCGCGATCCGCAGCGACGTGCTGCTCGAGAACTACAAGTACGGCGATCTCGCGCGCTACGGGCTGGGTTACGACGACCTGAAGAAGGTGAACCCGCGCCTGATCTATTGCTCCGTCACCGGCTTCGGCCAGACCGGGCCCTACAAGGAGCGGCCCGGCTACGACTTCATGGCGCAGGGCATGGGCGGTCTCATGAGCATCACCGGCGAGCGCGACGAGCTGCCGGGCGGCGGGCCGCAGCGCGTCGGCGTGCCGATCGTGGACATCATGACCGGCATGTACGCGAGCATCGCCGTGTGCGCCGCGGTCGCGCACCGCGCCGAGACCGGCGTGGGGCAGCAACTCGACCTCGCGCTGCTGGACACGCAGGTCGCGTTCCTCGCCAACCAGGCGATGAACTATCTCGCGACGGGCGAGGTGCCGGGGCGGCTCGGCAACGCGCACCCGAACATCGTGCCGTACCAGACTTTCAAGACGGCGGACGGCGACATCATCCTCGCCTGCGGCAACGACAATCTGTTCAGGAAGTTCTGCGAGGTCGCGGGCTGCCAGGCGCTCGCGCAGGATCCCCGCTTCGCGACCAACGGCAAGCGCGTGGAAAACCGCGACGTGCTGACGCCGCTCCTCGCCGACATCTTCAGGAAGCGCACCACCCGCGACTGGGTCGAAGCACTCGAGGCCGCCGGCGTGGCCAACGGTCCGATCAACAACATCAAGCAGGTCTTCGAAGAGCCGCAGGTGATCGCGCGCGGCGTGAAGATCGAAGTCGACCACGCGACTGCGGGCAAGGTGCCGCTGGTCGCGAGCCCGATGCGCTTTTCAGCGACGCCCGTCGAATACAAGCTCCCGCCGCCCACGCTCGGGCAGCACACGGACGAGATCCTGCGCGACGTGCTCGGCCTCGACGCCGCGGGAATCGCGCGGCTGCGCGAGCAGAAGATCGTTTAGGCTGTTCACCCTTCGACGAGCTCAGGGCAAACGCAGGGCTGGCTGAGAGCGAATGAAGGGCGCTGGCTCCAAGGCCGCACACCGTTCGTGCTGAGCTTGTCGAAGCACCAACCATGACAAACACTCAACCCGGCCGCTTACCGGAGTTGATGATCACCGTCTTGCTCGTCGTGAAGTGCTCGAGCATGCTCTCCAGCGAGTACTCCTTGCCGAGACCGCTCGCTTTCAACCCGCCGTAGGCCAGGTTCGGACGCGGCGTGATGAATTGATTCACCTGCACGAAGCCCGCCTGGATGCGTTCGGCGAACGCGAGCGCGTTGGACAGGTCGCGCGTCCACAGCGCCGCCGCGAGACCGAAATCGGTGTCGTTCGCCTGCTCGAGCACGGCATCGAAATCGCGCCAGCGCGAGACGAGCGCCACCGGGCCGAAGATCTCGTCGCGGCACACCGGTGAAGACGAAGGCACGTCCTCGATGAGCGTCGGGAGATAGAAATTCCCGCGCGCGAACGCGTCGCCTTCGGGACGTGCGCCGCCGCACAGGATGCGAACGCCGAGCGTGTCGCGCGCCATCGTCACGTAGCGTTCGATGCGCTCGAGCTGCTCGCGCGAGATCACGGCGCCGACCTCGGTCGATTCGTCCAGCGGATCGCCGAGCCTGAGCTTTGCGAGCGCCGGGATGACGCGCTCGATCACCGCGTCGTAGACATCCTGATGCAGGTACACGCGCGTGCCGGCCGAGCACGACTGCCCCTGTCGCGTGAAGCGCATGCCCATGATGATGCCGGGCACCGCGAGCTCGAGATCGGCGTCGGCGAGCACGATGTTCGGGCTTTTCCCCCCAAGCTCGAGCGTCACCGGACAGATCTTGTCCGCGCAGTAGTGGAGGATGTGCTTGCCCACTTCGCACGAGCCGGTGAAGGTCACCTTGCGCACCAATGCGTGCGTCGCGAGCGGCTGTCCGGCTTCTTCACCGAAGCCGGTGACGAGGTTTGCCACGCCCGGCGGCAGAAACTCCTGCATGAGCTCCAGCATGCGCAGCGGGGCGAGCGGCGCCTGCTCGGCGGCTTTCACGACGGCCGTATTGCCGGCAACGAGCGCCGGCCCGAGCTTGCCCGCCGCCAGCAGGAGCGGTGCGTTCCACGGGATGATCGCGCCGACCACGCCGAGCGGGTCGCGTGTCGTGTAGCACAGCGTCCCCGGCTCCCACGGGATCGTCTTGCCCTTGAGCTCTCCGGCCACGCCCGCGAAAAGCCGCAGCATGTCGATCGCCGCATCCACCTCGGGCCGTGCCTGCGTCGCGATCGCATTGCCGGTGTCGAGCGCCAGGAGCCGCGCGAGCGGCTCGCGTTCGGCCTGCAGGCGATCCGCGATGCGCAGGATGGCGCGGCCGCGCTCGCGCGCCGGCGTGCGCGACCATGCAGGAAACGCGCGATGCGCCGAGCGCACGGCGCGCTCGACGTCCTCGCGCCGGCAGCGCGGCACTCGTGCGATCGTGCTGCCGTCGGCGGGATTCTCGACCGGAAAGGTTTCGCTCATGAGCGCGGGCGCGAGCTTACCGTCGATGACGACGTGCCCGGTGAGCCGCTGGGCGATGTCAAGCGCCTCCGTGCGTGCCGCCGTCGTGCCGTTCGTGATCGTATTCATGCGCCTACTCGATCTCGTTGGCGCGGATGAGCGCGAACGGC
>Ga0196977_1000203_pt1 | contig 36422 bp, 27 predicted proteins | sample S3v_1013CmetaG_FD_148634 | JGI IMG/M metagenome (GOLD analysis project Ga0196977, IMG submission 148634) | Soil microbial communities from Anza Borrego desert, Southern California, United States - S3+v_10-13C | ecosystem: Environmental > Terrestrial > Soil > Desert | place: USA: California... | reverse complement strand
ACCGCGGGCGAACCCGAGATGCTCGCCGGCGGATTCAGGACCACGGCTGCGGTTGGCGTGAGCGTGCGTACGCTGGCGAACGTGCCCGGAGGAGCGCTGAAGGTCGCACCCGTCGGGGTCAGCGTCGTACCAGCACCACCCGCGATGCTCGTGTTCACAGGAGTCGTGGTGACGGCGCCGGTCGTTGGATCGATCGACGGCGTGCCGAACGTTTCACCGATGCCGCTGGTGATGGCCGCGGGCGCGATGCCGTTGTTCGCGGAGTTGATCGATGAGTTGATCGTGAGCTGCTGCGGATAGGACTGCTGCTGCGTGATGCCCAGGAGGCGATCCGAGACGTACGGACGGCCGCCGTTGTCGGGCGACGCCGGTCCGAGGACGCGAACGCGCGGCTGATTGTCGGCCATGATTGCGGCGGCTTCATCGGCGGTGAGACGCGTGCCCTTACGCGCCCTCACGACCGACAGCGACTCGGATACAGGTTGGGAGGAGTACGCCGCCGAAGACATCATTGGAGGCGGTGTGGGCGCGCTTTCCGAACCCACGGACGAGCCGCCGGTCGGCGAGCTGCGCAGTCCCGGAGTCACGACGGGGTCACCGTTGCCGAGGTTGCGGTCGGTGGTGCAGCCGAACGCGAGCATGGAGGCGCAAAGCGAAAGTGCGACGAACGCCGGCAGCGCCGGTCGTCCGGATAAGTTCTTGTTCTGTCTAAAGTTGCTCATGTCATCTCCTTGTCGTTTACGACAGGTTTCCGATGGTTATTTAGAGCAATAGACGCACCAGCATGAGCCGGGAACAGCCGTTGCTATTCCCCTCAGCCGTAAGGAGGAACACGCTGTATGAATCGCAATCGCACATGGATTTTTCTCTCGCTGCTGCTGGTCGTGCTCGCCACGGCCGCTTGCTCGCTGAATCGCCAGTTGCCCGAGGCGGCTGACGAAGAGGCAATGGTGGTCGAAGTGCGCGGGGCTATCGCCTCGGCCGTTCCCGGCAAGACCTTCGCGCTCGAGGTCGACGTGACGGAAGGCGGACGCGTCAAACTCTCCGGCCACGTCGACAGCCAGGCGGACAAAGACGCAATCGTCAATCGAGTCCGCCAGGTGAGCGGCGTGACCGCGGTGGATGCGAGCGGCGTTCACGTCGGTTAGTTTCGCTTCACGGCCCCATCTGGAGCGACGGGCTAAGAGCCCGTCGCTCCAGATTTCAGGCCGCCTATAATCCGCGCACGTGTTTCACCTTCGCGGATCCGCACTCCGCACTGAAATCGTGGGCGGCGTCACGACTTTCGTGTCGATGGCGTACATCATCGTCGTCAATCCCGCCATCCTCTCTTTCGCCGGAATCCCACGTGGCCCCAGCACCGTCGCCACGATTGTCATCGCGGCGTTCGGCACGCTGCTCATGGCCGTCTACGCGAAGCGTCCGATCGCGGTCGCGCCGTACATGGGCGAGAACGCATTCATCGCGTTCGGACTCGCGGCGTTCGGCATCACGTGGCAACAGCGCCTCGGCGCCGTCTTCGTCAGCGGCATCATCTTCCTGATCATCACGCTTCTCGGCGTCCGTCAATGGCTCGCCGGTGCCGTGTCGCCTTCGATGAAGCACAGCTTCGCGGCGGGCATCGGCCTCTTTCTCACGTTCATCGGACTGTTCGAGGCCGGCATCGTGAAGAGCGCGCAGGCGGTGCCGGTGCAACTCGGCGACGTGCGTAGCATAACGGTCCTGCTCGCGCTCTTCGGCTTCGTCGTGACCGCTGCCCTGCTCTATCGGCGCGTGCCCGGTGCGATTCTCATCGGCATGATCGTGACGGCGATCGCCGGTGCGATCGCAGGTGTCGCGAAACTGCCGACGAGCATCGTCGCCTTGCCGTATGACCTTTCCCCGATCGCGTTCCAGCTCGACGTCGTCTCGGTGCTGAAGCTGAGTTTCCTGCCGATCCTGCTCACGCTCTTCCTGATGTCACTCCTCGATACCCTCGGCACTCTCGTGGCCCTGGGCGCTACCGCAGGGATGCTCGATGAGAAAGGGGACTTCCCCGAGATCGAGAAGCCGATGCTCGTGGACGCGATCACCTGCGTCGCCGCCGGCCTGGTCGGCACCTCGACGAGCGGCGCGTACATCGAATCGGCGACCGGCATTCGCGAAGGCGCGCGCACCGGCGTCGCGTCGCTCGTCACGGGCGCTCTCTTCGTCATCTCTCTCTTCTTCATTCCTCTCTTCGAGCCGATGCAGGCGCTGCAGTTTGCCTATGCACCCGCGTTGCTCATCGTCGGGATGCTGATGCTCGGCTCGATCGCAAAAATCGATTTCGACGACTTGACGGAGCTCGTGCCCGCGTTCATGACCGTGGTGGTGATGGTGTTCACGTTCAACATCGCGAACGGGCTGACTGCCGGGCTGATCCTCTACCCGATCATGAAGGTTCTCGCGGGCCGCGCACGCGAGCTTCGCGCAGGCGCGATCGTGCTGGCGATTCTGTGCGCGCTGTACTACGTTGCGGGCGTGCCGCACTGAGAGAACGACGGAGGGCTTCCGGCCGACGGCCCGAACCTGGAGAGACGGTCGGCTCTTGTTGCGGATTCGACCGAAACCCGGCTGTGCATCCGCCGTATAACGACAGTTCTTCAAAAGGAGGAAGTGTGACGCCGAAGTTTTCCAGAGCGCTTCAACTGATCTGCATTTCGTTGTTCCTCGCTGTTCCCGCCCTCGCCCAGAAAAAAGCAGCCGACGCGCCCGCGGCGGCCGCCGCAATCCCGAAAGTCGACATCGAGCACTACAAGCTGCCGAACGGCCTCGACGTGATCCTGCATGTCGACCGCAAGCTGCCGATCGTGCACGTGAACCAGTGGTATCACGTCGGGTCGAAGAACGAGCGCACGGGCCGCACCGGCTTCGCGCACCTGTTCGAGCACGAGATGTTTCAGGGCTCGAAGAACGTGCCCGGCGAATACTTCGACGCGGTCGAAAAAGCGGGCGCGAACCTGCAGGAAGGCGGCGTGAACGGCACGACCAGCAACGACCGCACGAACTACTTCGCGACCGTGCCGTCCGCCAGTCTCGAGTATCTGTTGTGGGTCGAGTCCGATCGTCTGGCGACGCTCGCCGAAACGATCTCGCAGGAGAAGCTCGACGAGCAGCGCGCGGTCGTGCGCAACGAGCGCCGCCAGGGCCTCGAGAACACGCCGTACGGCCGCTGGTTCACGCTCATTCTCGAAAACCTGCACCCGGCCGGCCATCCGTATTCGTGGTCGGTCATCGGCAGCCACGAAGACCTCGTCGCCGCGACGCTCGAAGACGTGCGCGAGTTCTTCCGCCGCTACTACACGCCGAACAATCTGACGCTCACCATCGCAGGCGACTTCGATCCGGCGGAAGCGAAGAAGCTCGTCGAGAAGTACTTCGGCGGCATCCCGGCCGGACCGGCGCTCGATCGTCCGGACCGTTACATGCCCGTGCTCGACGGCGAGAAGATCGTCGAAGTCATGGACCGCGTGCCGCAGGAGCGCACGTACTTCGCCTGGCCTACGCCCGCGTACTTTGAGAGAGGCGACGCGGACCTCGACCTCGCCTCGCTCATCCTCACCGACGGCCTCTCGTCGCGCCTGAACAAGAACCTCGTCTACGACAAGCAGCTCGCGTCGAACGTCAGCTCGTTCAACAACGGCATGGAGATCTCCGGCTTCTTCGTCGTGAACGCGACGGCGCGCCCGGGCGCTTCGCTCGCCGACATCGAGAAGACTGTCACCGATGAGATCGCGCGTCTCGCGAAGAACGGCCCGACCGCGGAAGAAGTGGAACGCGCGAAAACGAAGTGGGAGTACAACTTCGTGACCGGCCTGGAGCGCATCGGCGGATTTGGCGGCAAGGCCGATCTCCTCGGCCAATACAACACGTTCCTCGGCGACCCGTCCAAGTTCAACGAAGACGTGCAGCGCTATCGCAACGCCACCGCGGCCAGCATCAAGGAAGCGGTCAGCAAGTACCTCGACACGCGCAACCGCCTGCTCGTCCGCTTCCATCCGGAGACCTCGGCGCGCGCCGCGGCCGACACGCTCGACCGCAGCAAAGCGCCGCAGATCGCGGCCGATCGCGGTTTCGTGACGCCGGAAGTGAAGACGGCGAAACTCGACAACGGCATGACGATCTACGTCGTCGAGCGCCGTGATCTGCCGAAGGTCGCGGTCAACTTCGCGACGAAAGCCGGCACGATCACCGATCCGGGCGGCAAGGAAGGTGTGGCGCATCTCGCCATCACCACCATCGACATGGGCACCAAGACCCGCAAGGCACTGGAGATCGAAGACGCCCTCGGCGATCTCGGCACGGAGCTGAGCGGCTTCGCGGCGCGCGAATACGCGGCCGTGAACTTCGAGGTGCTCTCGCGCAATCTCACGCCCGCACTGAACATCGTCGCCGACGTCGTTCGCAATCCGGAGTTCCCGGCGTCGGAAGTCGATCGCGAGAAGAAGCGTCACCTCGACGCGCTCGCGCAGCAGAACAACAACCCGAACGTCGTCGCCGGCCGCGTACGAGCGATGCTCGCGTTCGGTGCGGATCATCCGTACGGACGCCCGAATCAGGGACTGCCGTCGACGGTGCAGAAGATCGAGCGCGCGGATCTCGCGTCGTATCACCAGACCTACTTCAAGCCGGGCTCGTCGTCGCTGACGTTCGTCGGCGACATCACCATGGAAGACGCGATGAAGGCGGCGAATGCCGCGTTCGGATCGTGGCCGGCGGGCAGCGCCCCCGCGATCACGATTCCGGCACCGCGTCCGGCGCAGCCGGGCCGCGTGTATCTCGTCGATCGCCAGGATGCGGCGCAGACGGTGGTCTCGCAGATCATGCCGGGACCGAAGCGCAGCGTCGATGACTATTACGCGTTCCGCCTCGTCGATGCAGTGTGGGGCGGCGGCGGCTTCGGCACGCGCCTCAACCTCAACCTGCGCGAGAACAAGGGCTACTCGTACGGCGTGTTCTCGAACATGGCCAACTACACCGACTTCGGCATGTGGTGGTCGTCGGGCGGCGTGCAGACGGACAAGACCAAGGAGTCGGTGGTCGAGTTCGTGAACGAGATGAACAATCTCGCCGGCGCGAAGCCGATCTCGCAGGCCGAGCTCACGACGGCGCAGCAGGGCCGCGTGCGCGGCTACTCGCAGCAGTTCGAATCGCTCGGCCGCGTGGCCGGACAGATCGCGACGCTGTGGTCGCAGAACCTGCCGATGACCGAGTTGCAGCGCGAAGTGGACGTCACCGCGTCGGCGACGATGGAGCAGGTGCAGGCGGCCTCGAAGAGGTACGTCGCGCCGGACAAGCTCTCGCTGCTCCTGGTCGGCGACCTCGCCAAGATCGAACAGGGCGTCCGCTCGCTGAACCTCGGCGAAGTGGTCATCCTCGACGTCGAAGGCAAACCGGTCCCGAAGAAGTAAGTTCCCCCCTCACCCCCAACCCTCTCCCTCTCGGGGGAGAGGGTTGGGGAGGGCGACGGCGGGCTCGCAAGGGCCCGCCTTTTGCGTTTGCTGCAAACCATGAAAATCCTCGTGACGGGCGGTACCGGAGTGATCGGTGAAGGCGTCATCCCTGAGCTGATCGCACGTGGACACACCGTGCGACTCCTCTCCCGACACGCGAAGGAAGACGCGAAGCAGTGGCCGGGCGCGGAGCCGTTCGAAGGCAACGTCGCCGAGGCGTCGTCGCTTCGCGGTGCCGCTTCGGGATGCGACGCTGTGCTGCACATCGCCGGCATCGTCGTCGAGAACCCGCCGGACGTGACATTCGCAGCCGTGAATGTCGGCGGAACGAAGAACCTGCTCGAGGAAACGCAGAGCGCAAACGTGAAGCGGTTCGTGTACATCTCCTCGCTCGGTGCGGAACGCGGCTCGTCCGACTATCACCAATCGAAGCGCGAAGCGGAAGCGCTGGTACGGGAGTCGGCGCTCGACTGGACCATCGTCCGTCCCGGCAACGTGTACGGACCGGGCGACGAAGTGATCTCGCTCATTCTCAAGATGGTGCGCATGCTGCCGGCCGTGCCGGTGATCGACAACGGAGAACAGCAGTTTCAGCCGCTGTGGCACGAAGATCTCGCGAAGTTGCTCGCCGCTGTCGTCGAGCGCGACGATCAGACGCGCGCCGTGCTCGAAGCCGCTGGACCGGACATCACCACGATGAACGATCTCGTGCGGCGCTTTGCGGAGATCACGGGACGTTCGCCGATGCGCGTGCCGGTGCCGAATGCGATCGCACAGCTCACGGCGAAGATGACCGCGGTGCCGATCGACGAGAACAAGCTGAAGATGCTCGGCGAAGAGAACGTGATCCGCGGCGACAACGCGCTCGACCTCCTCGACATCGAAGGCACTCCGCTCGATCGCGGACTGCGCATGCTCGCTGACGCGCTGCAGGAGACGCTCCCCGAGGAGGGCGTGGGTGCGCTCGAGCACAAGCGTTTTGCGGCGGAGATCAGCGGCGCGCGGCACAACGCGGTATCGCTGATGACGCTCTTTCGCGAGCACGTGAACGAGCTGATGCCGATCGAATTCTCCGCCGAGCCGGGAGCACCGGATCGCGTCGAGAAAGGCGCGACCATGACCGGTGCGCTGCCGTTGCGCGGCAACTTTCAGGTGCGCGTCGAAGTGTCGGAGCCGGCGCATGTCGTGTTCGCAACGATCGAAGGCCATCCGCTCGCGGGCATCGTCGAGTTCACCTCGCGCGACACCGAACAAGGGGTCACGTTCATCGTCGACGTCTACGCGCGCGCGTCGAACTTCTTCGACTGGGTCGCCGCACGTACCGTCGGTGGGCCGGCGCAGAACGCGAACTGGCGCGCGCTCGTGCAACGCGTGATCGACGCGAGCGGCGGTACATCGGACGGCGTGCACGAAGAGAAAGAGAAGCTCAGCGAGGAAGAAGCGGCCGCGGTCGAAAAACGCGTGCGCGGAATCGTGCAGGATCGCAAGCGCGAAGAGACGACGGCTGGAGCGACGGGCTCTTAGCCCGTCGAACCTTCGACGACGGGCTAGGAGCCCGTCGCTCCAGATTTCCCGAACACGTTCTTCAACGCGCTTCGCGCCGCCCAGTACCCGCACATGCCATGCACTCCCCCGCCCGGCGGCGTGGAGCTCGAACAGATGAAGATGCGCGGATTCGGCGTGGAGTACGGATCCATCCGCGCGAACGGTCGCGTGAGGAACTGCGACATCGTGTTCGCGCCGCCGGCGATGTCGCCGCCGACGTAGTTCGCGTTGTGCTCCTCGTATTTCGCGGGACCGAACGTATGCCGCGCGAGGATCCGATCGCGAAAGCCCGGCGCGAAGCGCTCGATCTGCCGCTCGATGGCCTCGGTCGCGTCTCCGTCCCACGCATGCGGCACATGGCAGTACGCCCAGCCGGTGTGTTTGCCCGCGGGCGCGCGCGTCGCGTCGAACATGCTCTGCTGCGCGACGAGCACGAACGGCTTGTCGGTCATCTGTCCATAGAACACCGGCTTCTCATGCGCGGCGATCTCCTCGATCGTCCCGCCGACGTGCACCGTCGCGCTGCGCGCGCATTCTTCTGCCTTCCACGGAATCGGTCCGTCGAGCGCCCAGTCCACTTTGAACACGCCCGGGCCGTAGCGAAAGCGTCCGAGCTTGCGCACGTATGCGGCGGGTAACTCATCCGCCGCGATGTACGCGAGTTGGATCGGCGTCAGATCGAAAATCGCGATCGTCGCGGGCGGCAGATCGCGCATCGAGCGGACGCGCACCCCGGTTTTAATCACACCGCCGAGCGATTTCAGATAGCTCTCCATCGCGCGGATGATCGCGATCGAGCCGCCTTTCGCCGCGGGCCAGCCGGTCGTGTGCCCGGCCAGCATCAACGCGAGGCCGAACGACGCCGATCCCATTTTCTCGAGCGGGACGAACGAATGCGCGGATGAGCCACCGAGCAACGCGCGCGCGTGCGGCGTGCGGAAGCGCTTCGCGAGGTGCTTGGCCGAATGCAGTCCGAGGAGGCCGAAGCGCGCGAGCATGGTGGGATGCTTCGGCATCGGCAGCGCCAGGATCGGACGGAGGATCTCGTCGAACAGCTTTCCCGGCTCCTCCGCGAACGGCTGCATCAGCTTGCGATACGCGCCGGCGTCTTCACCGAGGCGCGACGCGGTGGCGTCGACGGAGAGCTCGAGGGTGGCGGCGGTACCGTCATCGAGTGGATGCGCAATCGCGGCCGGTGAATACGCCCATTCCAGTCCATGCTCGACGAGCGGCAAACCGCGCATGAATGGCGAGACCACGCTCATGGGATGAATCGCGGAACAGACGTCGTGATGAAACCCGGGCAGCGTCAGTTCTTCGGTGCGCGCGCCGCCGCCGATCGTTTCTTTCGCCTCCAGGACGCAGACGATAAAACCTTCGCGGGCGAGGGTGATGGCAGCGGCGAGGCCGTTCGGGCCAGAGCCGACGATGACGGCGTCGTAGTGCACGCGTTGCCGCGGGTTCATGGAAGGTGCCAAACGGGACCCGCTAAAACACTGAGTGGCGGCCGCTTGCCGGCGGCCGCCACTTTTTTTGAAATTCAGGGTAGGGATTTGATCTGCCCGGTCACTCCTAAGTCGGAGCTTTCCGAATGTACCTCATGCCACCCACCGAGGAACCGCGCCTGAACGTGACCAATGAGCTGGAGACTCTGTCGCTTTCGGACCGGCACCTCGACTACCTCGGACGCATCGTCCGCGAGCTCAATCCCGACATGCCCGCATCGATCGGGTTGCCCCATCTGATCCGCACGATCCTCGATCGCGTGGAGCAGAGCGGAGTCGACCTGACCGCTGCCAGCAGTGAAGAGGACATCGCACGCCTGGCGGCAGGACGTCTGCGCCAGACCCGGACCCGCCGCAGGACCCTTCGGCCTAGCGAGCGGACTTTTTCTTCGTACTCGTCAGCAGCTCGACGATCGTATCGATCGAGTCTGCCTGAGACAGATCGGTTCCGCTCTGGAAAGCGGCCTCGATCAGGCCGCGGATGATCTCCGCGCGACTGATTGCCTTGCCGTGCTTCAGACGGATGTCGATGGCCAGGCGATCGAGATAGGCGACATGACGGTCGAGCAGCACGACCGTGATCTTCGCCCAGGGCTCTGTGTGGACAATGGGACGACCGCGATTGCTCTTTGCCTGAGTCACACGCACTCCTGTTTGTTGAATTGTTGCGACCGGATCGGCGCAGTATAACGCCTCCCTCGGTCCTCGTCTATCTTTCCACCCCTGCCTAAAGCTGTCTCATATTGAACGGAACGAGCTTCGGCAGAGGGGGCCTCTGCACCCACAACTTCGCGATTCTTACACCGGACCTCTTGGGGGCGGACAGGAGGACTTCCTCCCATCCGCGCCAACCATCTTACCTGCTCACCTCGCAATGGCAACAGCAAAGGTGAAGGGAGGTCATCAGCCGTTGCCGACCGATCACAAGAATGCGCGCGTCACGAGCTCCTGCAGGCGCGCCTGCAACGCCGGCGCTTCTTTCGCCGCGTCGCCATAAAGCGAGACCCAGACCGCGGGTCTGCATTGTTCGCGGCCCGGCTCGATCTCGATGAGCAGAAATCCGCGGCCGAAGTTCGCGAGCGCGCCGCTGAAGTTCACCGGCGGCTTCGAAACGTCCGCGATCCCTTCGAAAATCGGTCCGCTGAAACGTTCGCCTTCGCCGACCAGCGGCACGCCGAGCGCCTCCAGCATGCGCGGAAATGCCTCCGCGCGCGTGAGCTTCACCACAGGATGCCGGAAGTACGCAACCGTGCGCGGCTCGCCGCGATGCTGTTCGAGATAGTTCTTGAGGATCGCGAGGAACGCGCGCCATCCGCCGTTGAGCGTCTCCAGCTCGTCGTCCCAGGCATCGGCGGCGAAGCCGGAGTGCACGATCCGCAGGACCGTCTCACCGCCCTTCGACTCGATGTAATAGTCGACGGCGAGTTTGCTCGGCGACGGATCGACGGCGCGCAGGTGACGGTTCGGCTCCCACACCTCGATCGGCGACTCCCAATCCATCCCCTCGCCGAACGACATCCACACTGCGCCACCCACGCCTGGGGTCACCCGCGCATCGAGCGTGAACCAACGTTTGATTTCCTCACCTTCGGAGATCGCGCGCCACACGGTCTCCGCATCGGCGTCGATGGTGATTTCTGCCTGAACGCTTTTCTGTTCGCTCATGTCGATCACCGCGTGAAGCGCGTTTCCGCAACGCGCACGTCCTTGCCATCCATCGTGAAGTAGAGCGTCATCAGATGTTCCTTCTCGCTCGGTTTCGTCCAGACGAAGTGGTAGTTGGTCTGCGTCATCGACGGCGGCTGCGCATAACTGCCGCGCAGCACGACGGCCTTCTGCGATTCGTCGTATTTGCCGGCGGCGGTGATGTAGTACGTGCCGAGCGTGTCGTAACCGACCAGCGTGTAGTCGCTCGTGCGGCGGTCAAAGCCGTAGATCGTGACTGACTCCGACGCGAGTGCGCCCTTGGTTTCCGCGGTGAACTGGAGGAAGCGTCCGCCGAGAATCATTTTTCCGGAACCGGTGCCGGTGCCGGTGGTCGGCTCGCCGGGACCGAACCAGAGCTTCGTCGTGACGTTCCAGGGGCCGCTCAGCTCCGCGATTCGCTCGTGCTCGGCGACCGGCTTCGCCATCTCGATGTAGTACGCCATCGGATCCGGCGGCGCCTTTTCCTGCGCGACCGCGCTCACCGCGATCAACAACAATCCAACAATGATCCTCTTCATGCTTCCTCCTTCTTTCCTCGGCCCGGATACGCCCCGACGACGAACTGCACGGGACGTCCGCCCGGCGTTTCATCGTCGTGATATTTCGCTACGAGTTTCGCAATCGCGTTCGCCAGCTCCTCGGTGAAATGCCGCCGATCCTCGGCCGTCGCGAACCGCACTTCGGTCTGCAACGCAAACGTCGCGACGCGTTTCTTCGCCTTCGCCGCGCGTTGTTGCAGCGATGCGAGATCGCGGATCATTTCGGACGCGAGGGCAATGAGATACGCGCTTGAAAAGTGGTCCTCGACCGACGTGCCATCGGCGGCCAGCGCGCCGAGGAGTTGCGGGTCGATGAGGTAGTGCGTCGCTTTCGCGCGGACGATGCGTTCCATGCAGTTGCCGACGCGCCGCTGTTCGACCTCCTCGAGGAAGCCGGCCTTCTCGAGCTCGCGGAGGTGATAGTTCACCTTCTGCCGCGCCAGGCCGAGCTGCCGGGCCACGGTGCTTGCGGATCCCGGCTCGCGCAGCGAGTCGAGGATGCGCAGCCGCATGGGATGGAGGATGGAGGAGGCGGCGGCGTGATCGAGCAATTCGAGCGGCACGGGCAGAGTGTCACGCCGACAAGAATATTTGTCAAGGACAGAATGATGTTCGGCGACAGTGTCCTACAGGTCAACGGCCGCGCTTCGGCAATCGCACGGTGAACACGGCTCCCCGCTCCTGGTTCGCCGCGCTGATGCGGCCGCCGTACGCCTGCACGATCGTGCGCACGATCGCGAGCCCGAGTCCCGTGTGTCCTCCGCTGTGACGCGACGACGCGTCCGGCCGGTGCGTGAAGAAGCGGTCGAAGATGCGGGTGAGATTCGCTTCCGGAATCCCCGGCCCCATGTCTGCCACGCGTGTGACCATATCCCCCTCCTCGGCGGTTACACTCACGGCGATCGTTGCGCCGGGCGGCGAGAAACTGAGCGCGTTGTCGAGCAGGTTCTCGAAGACCTGCGTGAGCCGATCATCGTTCGCGTCGACGACCAGCGGTCCTTCGCCGAGGTCGAGCTGAAAGCGAACGCGGTCGCCTTCGCGGAGACGGAAGCCTTCGACGATCCGCGTCAGCAGCGCACCGAGATCGACCGCTTCCGGCTCCTCGGTCGCGAGCCGCGCGTCGATCACCGTGATCTCGCGAACACCGGAGAGCAGGCGCTCCATCCGCGCAACCTCCTGCTCGATCACGCGCACGAAACGCCGCCGGTCGGCGGGATCGCTGACGTCGGCGATCATCTCGTTCGCATTGCGGATCGACGCGAGCGGGTTCTTGAGCTCGTGCACGACGTCGCCCGCGAACGTCTCGATGTAACCGACGTGCGCATCGAGTCTCCGCATGATCCGCTCGAGCGCGCGCGACAACTCCCCGATCTCATCGAGCCGCCGCGAGCCTTTGAAATGCGCGCCGCGCATCCGTCCGCGCCGGTCCAACACGGATCGTGCGTCGATGCGCAGTTGCCTGAGCGGCCGCACGATCGAGGTCGAGAAGAAGATGCTGATCAGGATCGCCACGACGAGCGACGCGATGAAGATGCGCATCACGCGCAGACGTACGACGTAAAAGTCCTGCAGGATCGCGAAGGTGCTTTTCGACGCCACCACCGCGCCGACCGTCCATCCGCCGACGACCACCGGCGCCATGCGGTACAGCGTCACGGAGCGCTGATTTTGCGCGGAGATCTTCTTTTCGAACTGTTCGCGGCCGCGCAGCACCGACGCGATCTCCGGTCCTGCGAGCCGCGAGGCATTCGCGTAGTAGTCGACTTCGAGCGGCTGCTCCGGCGGCCGCACGAGCCGAAGGAGTGGCCGCACGAGGAACGCGCCGATGCGATAGAGGATGTTGCGGCGATCGGTGCGCGGCGGACGTTGCGGCGCGGGCGCGACGATCTCGCGCGAATCGGCCACGACGCGGCCGGTCGAGTCGATCAGCCGCACGCGCAGGTCGTCGATCTTCGCGCGATGAATGACGTCCTCGAACGCATCTTCGTCGAGTGTGCCTTCGCGCGCGATCGACGCCGCGATCAACCGCGCGCGATGCGTCACGTCGCGAATCTCCGCCGTCTCCAGCCGCTCCTCGTACTCGCCGAGAAATAGGACGCCGGCGATGGGAAGGAACACGAGGACGATGTTGAACGCCAGGAGGCGGAAGGCGAGGCGGGAGGGGCGGAGCTTCATCGCTTCGCGAGTCTCAGACTCATTCCTCTTTCCACCGATACCCCAACCCATAAACGGTGTCGACCTTATCGAATGAAGCGTCGACTTCCTCGAACTTCCGCCTTACGCGTTTGATGTGGCTGTCGATCGTGCGATCGCTCACGTATGCGTCGTGCGGGTAGCCGTCCTGGTGGAGCTGCTTGCGCGTTTTCACGTGGCCGGGATGACGCACGAGCGCGTGCAGCATCATGAACTCGGTCACGGTGAGATTGATCGGCAGTCCTTTCCAGCGCACGGTGTAGCGTTGCAGGTCGAGCTCGAGATCGCCGAGGCGGACCGGCGCATCCGCCGCGGGGCGCGTGGCGCCGTGATCGATGGCCGCGCGGCGGAAGAGCACTTTCACGCGCGCGAGCAGCTCGCGCATCGAGAACGGTTTGCAGAGGTAATCGTCCGCGCCAATCTCGAGGCCGAGCACGCGGTCGAGCTCTTCGTCGCGCGAGGTGAGAAAGATGATCGGGATCGTGTCGGACATCGCGCGGACGCGGCGGCAGAGCTCGAGGCCGTCCATCTCCGGCATGGTGATGTCGAGGATCACCAGGCCCGGCAGCTTGTGCTGAAACGTGCGCCACGCTTCGAGGCCCGTGGCGTATTGCTCGACCGGATAGCCGTCGCGGCGCAGCGCGAAGGCCACGGTCTCGCGGATGTTGTCTTCGTCATCGACCACCGCGACGACGCTGTTCGCTGGACGCATGCCGTGATTGTAAGCGCGCGGTAAGCACGCGAACCGATCATCCAGCCGCCATGAAACGCGCGCTGAAAATTCTCACCGTCACCGCCTGTGCCATTGCCACGATCGTTCTCGTGGTGACGGCCGTCGTGCTCCTGCGCTGGGATCGGACGTTCGACGCGCCGTATCCCGACATTCACGCAAGTAAAGACCCGAAGGTCATCGAGCGCGGACGCTACATCGCCTTCGGTCCCGGCCACTGCGCCGGCTGTCACACCGACCAGTCGCTCGAGCCTGCGCTGAACGCGGGCCAGATGCCGCCGATGTCGGGCGGCCGCCGCTTCCGCCTGCCGTTCGGCACGTTGTACACGCCCAACCTCACGCCCGATCGCGAGACTGGCATCGGCCGCCGCAAAGACGGCGAGATCGCGCGCATCCTCCGTTACGGCGTGCGCGCCGATGGCCGCGCCGCGATGCCGTTCATGGAGTTCCACCACATGAGCGATGACGATCTGCAGGCCGTGATCTCGTATCTCCGTTCGCAGCCGGCCGTGCGCAAGGAAGTCGCGCCTCACCAGCTCACGTTCCTCGGCAAAACGATCGCGGCGTTCATCCTCAAACCGGTCGGCCCGAAGTCGACGCCGTCGAAAACAGCGCCCGCGGAAGAAGCCACCGTGGAACGCGGCGAGTACATCGCCAACAGCCTGGCCGGATGCGCGGGATGTCACACGAAGCGCAACCCGCTCGACGGCTCGTATCAGGCGGCTCGCTTCTCCGGCGGCATGGAGATGCCGATCGACGCGAAGCGGATGCTGGTCACGCCGAATCTCACTCCCGATCCGAAGACCGGACGGATCGCGTCGTGGCCCGAGGAGCAATTCGTGGGCAGGTTCGGCGCGGGTGTGGGCGTGGAAGGCACGCACATGCCGTGGAAGATGTACCAGCGCATGAGCAAGACCGATCTGCAGGCGATCTATCGCTACCTGCGCTCGCTCGAGCCGGTGCAGAACGCGACCGGTCCGTCGATCCAGGAACGGAGCAAAGGCTAACGCCGTTGAGTAGCGTAGCGCGAATGAGGGGTCCTCTTCGGCATTTGCCAATCCCTCATCCGGCCTTCGGCCACCTTCTCCCCGCAAGCGGGGCGAAGGCTGCTCCAATCGCGGTTCACCGTCTGCTACACACGCCGTTCGCGCAGATGTACGTCACGGTGCGCTCCGGGTCGGCCGCGAGCGCACCGACGAACGGCAGCGTCTTCACCATGCGATCGCGCACGGCGCCTTTGCGCGGCACGAAGACGACGCTGCGCATCGGCTCCCATCGATCATAAATCGCGCGCAGCGCGTCGCGCGTTTCGGGTGCGCGAGCATCGCCGATGACCACGATGATCGACGGCACGGTGTCGATCCCGGAACGCGAGCGCCACGTTTCGTTTCCGGTGAGCGCGCCGAGTCGCAGGAGGTTCATCGCCGCGATAGCGTTCGTCTCGTGGAAGAGCTCATCCTGTCGTTGCTGCAACGTAATCGCGAGCTCGAGCCACTTCACATCATGGCCGCTGTCGAACAAATCCAGCAGCCCCTGCACGAGCATCGCGTAATCCTCGCCTAACGCCGCGGTCTTCGTTTCGGTGCGGTACAGCGTCTTCTTTTTCGCGTCCCACAAACGCGTGGCGATGAGCGTGGCCGCCGACGTTGCGGCGTCGAGATACTTCCGCTCATCGAGCACCGCCGCGCCCCGCGCGAGCGCCGAGATCATCAGCCCGTTCCATCCGGTTACGCCGACTTCGCGAAACGGCGCTGGGCGTTTCTGCCGCACCTCGAGCAACTTCTGCAGCGGCGCAGCGAGCTCGTCGTAGGTCTCATGCAGGAACCGCGGATCCTCGAGCACGAGTCGCTCGCCGTCTTTCAGCGCGTAAAGCTTGAAGACTTTCGCGGCGTCTTCATGTCCGAGGAGGCGCGTGATCTCGTCGCGGGTCCATACGTAGAACGCACCTTCGGCAAACTCCGGCCCCTGCCCCGGCACGAGGCTGTGCGCATCCTGTGCGGACTGGATCAGGCGCTGTTCCCCCCTCACCCTGCCCTCTCCGCCTGAGGGGGGAGAGGGTTGGGCAAGGGGGGGAACGAGATCGCGCAGAGCTGCATCGAGCGTCGTGCGCGCGACGTGCGCGAAGTCGGGATCACGCGTGACCTGCCAAGCATCGAGATACGCACGTGCATACAGCGCCTGATCGGACAGGATCTTTTCGAAACACGTGTCGCAGCGATGGAACCCGCCGCCGAGTTGATCACGCCGCGGACCGGCGGCCAGCGCGCGCAAGGCATCCGGCGGAAGATTACGAATCGAAGTCGGTTCGCCAGCCGGCTTCGCTTTCGCGATGTTCGCTTTCGCTTCGGCGATCACCGCCGCGCGCTCGTGCGCCCAGCGGTTCGCGTTGATGACCAGCATGCGATTCAGCTCAGCCGTGGTCATGAATCGCGCGCCGGCGAACGGTTCGAGGTCGGGCGTGAGGATGAGATTCACCGGCCAGCCCTGGCCACTCTGCAGCGCCTCGTACGCCTCGGCCGCATCCGGATATTCGATCCGATCCAGCAGCACCGGCACAAAGTACGCGTTGAGCGCCTCGGCATTCTCGCCGTGCAGAAACGCCTCGCGGTGCATGCGGTGGCAATCCCACGATGCCGCGAAGCCGATGGAGACGAAGAGCGGACGCTTCTCTTTCTTCGCGCGCTCGAAGGCTGGCTTGCCCCACTCGAGCCAGCGAACGGGACCCGCGGCGCGATCGGTGACGTAGCGCGTCGTCGCGGTCAATGAGAACGCGAACGACAACAGGAGCACCAGGGAAAGGCTGCGGACCATGCGCAACGGGGAACACGAATGGTCCAACGCGTCATCCCGGAACGCCGGCGTCCGGCGCCACCCCCCGCGGCGGGACGCCGCCAGGCCAGCCGGCGGGACGCCGGCGTTCCGCTTAGCGCGTGGTCTCGGATCCCGTGGGCGCGAGCACTTCGCCGGTGTAGTACTTGCCGTCCGTCGATGCCAGGAACACGTACGACGGCGCGATCTCGGCCGGTTGCGCGGGACGTCCCCAGTACGTGTCCTTGCCGAACTTCTTCACGTGCTGCTTGTCCATCGTGGCCGGGATGAGCGGCGTCCAGACCGGACCGGGAGCGACGCAGTTCACGCGAATCCCCTGCTCCGCGAGGCTCTGCGCGAGCGCGCGCGTGAACGTGTGGATCGCGCCTTTCGTCGCCGAGTAATCGATCAGCCCCGCGTTCCCTTTCATCGCTGTCACCGAGCCCGTGTTGAGAATCACGCCTCCGCTCTTCATGTGCGGCAGCGCGGCCTGCACCATGAAGATGTAGCCGTAGATGTTCGTGCGGAACGTGCCGTCGAGTTGCTCTTCCGTAATGTCGAGAATCGAGTCCTGCTCCTGCTGGTACGCGGCGTTGTTGACCACGATGTCGAGCCGGCCGAACGTCTTCGCGGCGCGGTCGACGAACTTCTTGCACGCTGCGCGTTTCTTTACGTCGAAGCGCTCGACCACACAACGCCGCCCCGCGTCTTCCACCCAGCGCGCGGTCTCTCGCGCGTCTTCATCTTCTTTCTCCGACAGGTACGCGATCGCGACGTCCGCACCTTCGCGCGCGAACGCGATCGCCACCGCCCGCCCGATGCCGCTGTCGCCGCCGGTGATGACGGCCGCGAGACCTTCGAGCTTGCCGCTGCCTTTGTAATCTTTCTCGCCGTGATCCGCTTTCGGCGCCAGCTTGCGCTCGACGCCCGGCGCGCTCTGCTGCGCAGTTCTCTTCGCCGGCTTCTTCCCTTTCTTCGGGTTGCGCGACGTCATGCGTGCTCTCCCGGCGTCGGCATCTGCGTGAGCCCGTCGCCGCCGTCGCGCCGCTCGACCCGTTCGCCGAGGATGCGGTTGATCTCGCCGCGGTAGGCGGAGAAGAGGTGCGGATGCGGACCGGTGCCGGGATCGAGCTCAGCCGCGGCTTTCGCGAGCGGCAGCGCGGCCGTGTAGCTGTTCTCGATCCAGCGCTCCGTCGGCGCGTCGTTCGGATATTGCTTGCGAAATGCGCGGGCGTCGTCAGCAGCGCGCGCGACGAGCGCATCGATGAGTTTCTGGATGTTGTGTGCGGGATGCATGTCGCCCGAAAGTGCATTTCGCGCGCCGGGCGTTCGTCTTGCACTTTTCGCGCGGCATGTACAAACGCCACACAGCTCTCGCCGCCGTCGTGCTCGCCTCTCTCCTTGCCGCGGGTTGCGGTTCCTCCGGAGGAGGCGGCGATTTCAACCTCATCTCCATCGAAGAAGAGTGGCAGCTCGGCGCACAGCTCTCGCAGGACATCGCGAAGCAGGTGCGGCTGAACAACGATCCCGCCATGAATGCGTACGTGAACGACATGGGACGGAAGATCGTCGCGCAGGCGGCGCCGCCTTTCAATCAATTGCCGTGGCAATTCCACGTCGTGCAGGATGATGCGATCAACGCGTTCGCGATTCCGGGCGGCCACGTCTACGTCCACACCGGCCTGATCAAGAATGCGGACAACGCGTCGGAGCTCGCGGGCGTCATGGCACACGAGATCAGTCACGTGCTCGCGCGGCATTCGACCGAACAGCTCTCGCGCCAATACGGACTCAGCGTCATCGCCGGCGCCGTCCTCGGCCAGAACCCCGGCCAGCTTTCCCAGATCGCAGCGCAGATCATCGCGGGCGGTGCGTTGGCGCGTTTCAGTCGCGAAGCCGAGCGCGAGGCGGACAACATCGGCATCCGCGCGATGGCAGCGGCCGGCTACAACCCGAACGGCATGGCGTCGATGTTCGAGGAACTGCTCGAGCACCGGCAGGGAAACCCGAGCCGCGTGGAACAGTTCTTCTCGACGCACCCGCTGACCGAGGATCGCATCCGCGACGCGCGCAACCGCGCGGCGGAGCTGGGCAATCGCGGGATCACGGACGAGCCGAGGTTCCAGGAAATACGACAGCGCGCCTGACAACCGGTTCCTCGGAGTTCCTCGGGTTCCTCGCAGTTCCTCGGAGGGGCGAAGCCGCGGCTCCCCCGAGGAACTCCGAGGTACCCGAGGTACCCGACGAACTCAGTCCCGATCCATCGGCGCGTCGACCACGTATTCGGCTGCGCCGCCTTCGAGTTTTCCTGGTGTCCCAGGCACGAGGAGGCGGCGCAGCAGCGGCGGCGCGATGAAGGTGGTCAGCATCACCATCAGCGCCACGGCGCTGTACATGCCGCCGGTGATCAGCTTCGTCGATAATCCGATCTGCGCGAAGATCAGGCCGACCTCGCCCCGCGGGATCATGCCGACGCCGATGACGATCCGGCGCAGTCCCTTCTTCCATACGACGTAACCCGCGGCGACTTTTCCGATCACGCCGACCGCAGTGAGCGCCAGTCCGATCCAGAGAAAGCGGCGCGCATCGGGATCGAACGGGTTGATGCTGCGTAGATCGACGGCTGCGCCGACGACCACAAAGAAAATCGGGATGAAGAACTGCGCGACGTCGTGGACTTCGCGCTCGATCTCCTTGCCCCGATTCGTGCGCGCGAGTACGAGCCCTGCCGCGAACGCGCCGATGATGATCGCTGACCCGACTCGATGTGCGATGTACGCGAGAAGAAACGCGAACACGATCGCGGCGAAGAAGAGGCCGCGCTTCATGTCGATGCGATCGATGGCGCGGATGAGCAACGGCGCGAGCCGCGAGCCGATGACGATGGCCAGGATCACGAAGCCGAACGCGACGAGCAAGATCTTGCCGAGGGCGAGGAGCGTGAGCTCGCCGCCGCCGGCGAGCGTGCCGACGACGGTCAGCAGGACGAGACCGATGATGTCGTCAACGACCGCGGCGCCGAGGATGACCTGCGATTCGTCGTCCTGAAGATGGCCGAGATCGGAGAGCACGCGCGCGGTGATGCCGACCGACGTGGCGGTGAGCGCGGCGCCGAGGAAGATCGCCACCATGATGGGATAGCCGAGGAAGTAGCCGAGGGCGGCGCCGCCGAGGAACGGGAGTGCGACTCCGACGATGGCCACGGCGGTCGCGGAGCCGCCAACCTGCATCAGCTTGCGGAGATCGGTCTCGAGGCCGATGACGAACAGCAACAGGATGACGCCCAGCTCGGAGAGAAGATGGATGGTGACGTCATGCGGATCGACGAGGTGCAGACCGGAGACGCCGATCAGCACACCGCCGAGCAGCTCTCCGAGGACGGCGGGCTGGCCGAGACGCTCGGCGAGCTCGCCAAAAAGCTTCGCGGCGATGAAGATCGCCAGGAGCGCGAGAAGGAGGTCGGCGATGGACACGCGCCGCATGAGAATAGCAGTGGAGCGCCGGCGTCCCGCCGGCTGAGCAGGGAGCGTCTCGCTCCCGTCCTCGGCGACAGCGGCGGGACGCCGCCTGCTCAGCCGCCGAGACGGCGGCGTTCCTACAGCGCTGCTTTGACCGCGCTCAACTTTTCAACAAATCTCGCAGGATCGTAATCGTCGCGATTCTTCACTTCGTCGAACAGCGCGTCGATCGAGCGCACCATGTTGCTGCGCAGCAGGCGCGGGTTCTTACGCGTGAGCGCGCTGGAGAGGCTCTGCAGCGCCAGCGCGGTCTGTTCGGCGGTGTGAACGTCCGACGGCGCTTCGCTGGCGATGGCGGTCATGAGCGCGCGCACGTCGCCGTCGCTCCAGCGCATGGCGTCGACTTTCGGCACGAGTGCGTTGACGACGTTGCGCGCGCGATCGGCGGTGGCGGCGACGCCTTGCGGGTCGTTCATGCGCGAAACGCTGCGCGCGATCTGACGCACGAGCGGATCGAGCTCGTCGCGCGACTCCGTGGAGACGCGGCCGATCAGCAGGCGCAGCATGGCCCAGTGCTGCGGCGACCAGGACGGCAGTCCCGCGCGATCGGGCCAGCCGCGCACCTGACGCCACTCGCTGCCCTTCAGGTCGTGATGGCAGTTGAAGCAGCTCATGTCGGAGAACTCGGGCCATTCCTCGCCGCGCGCATGTCGCGCGAGATTGCCGAGCGAGTCGCGGAACTTCATCACCTGCCCGACCGCCCACGCACGCATGCCGTGCGTATCGCGGCCGAGCGTCCAGTGCGGCGGCATCGAGGCGGTGTAGTTGTCGAGCTCGAACGCCAGGACCGGATGTCCCGCTGCGATCAGCTCGTGGTCCACTTCCTTTTGAGCGTTGCCGAGGTGACAGCGGTGGCAGGTGTGCGCGCGGACGGCGATGTCGCCCAGGTCGATCATGCCGCGTGCGACGCTCTGCTCGTGCGTCCATCCTTCTTCCGTGTGCTCGGCGCGCCATCCGCCCGCGGGACCGTGGCACACCTCGCACTGGATGCCGTCTTCCGGATCGATGGCGACGGCGACCTGCGCCGCGGGAACGTTCGTGGTGTGGCAGTCGAGGCAGACGTTCTCTTCCCACGCTTTTTTGCGGAGGCGCATGTTGCGCGCGATGCGCGCGGAGCGGTCGGTGAGCAGCACGTTGTACGCGCCGGCATGGCGATCGTTGTTCAGCCAGGTGTAGAACTCGTTCTGCAAAACCCGCGTGGTTTTGAGGGGCTCGGTGCTGCCGTGGCAACCGGAGTTGACGCAGGAGCCGACGCCGACGTATTTGCCCGGTTGCGCGGAGCTGTTGTCGGTTGTCGGCTGCCGGTTGTCGGTCGTTGGCGGCTGTTGCGCGGCGAGGGCGGCAACGGCCGCCAGCAGCGCTGTCAGGGCGAGGCGTTTCATTTCTTCACCTCTTGTACGGTGTAGAGCGCGCCGTTGCGGATGTAGAGACGCTGCATTTCGGCGAACGTCATCGGACGCGCGCCGATGCGGTTGAAGATCGAGAGCTGATTGCCGCTCTCATCGGCGGCGCGGTCGCGGTCGAGGCCTTTCGAGATCGCCAGCGCCGGGCCGTGGGTGTGGCGTTTGGCGATGAGACGCGGTGCGGGACGCGGACTGAAGCCGGCGTAGGCCGGCGTCCATTCGGGCGACGTGAGTTGCAGGATCTTCAGGCCATGCTCGCCGTCCGCAACGTACGCGAAGATGCTGGCGTTCGTCGCGGCCACTTTGACGTCGTACACGTCGTGCAGGTCGTCGTGGAACACCTGATCGATGAACGGCTTCTCCGGTTTCTCGACGTCGACGATAACCACGCCTTCCTTGCCGGCGGCCACGTACGCGTACGTGCGCGCGACGTAGACATTGCGCGCGTCTTTGATCGGGACCGTGGCCGCGAGACGCGGCTTGGCCGGATCGGTGATGTCGATGGTGTGCAAGCCCTTCGCATCGGTGACGAAGGCGTAGCGGAATTGCACGGTCACGGCAGTCGGATGATCGATGCCGCTGAGCGTCGACACGTGTTTTGGTTGCAGCGGCTGGTCAATGTCAAGAATCACCAGGCCCTTGTCCGCGCCGATGAGCAGCCACCGTCCGGCGACCGCGATCGCGTTCGCGCCGTCGAGTAATCCACGCGGCGATTCGACGGGCTGAGAGCCCGTCGCTCCAGGAGTTTCCGGATTGAATGTCAGCGCTCGCGCGAAGAAGTTGTTGCTCGGGTTGCCGTCGGTCAGAGTGGTGACGTCGACGATGACCAGCCCCTCTTCACGGTCGGCAACGTACGCGTAGCGATAGAGCGGATGAATCGGCTGTTCTTCGTTCTCCGGAATGAACTGCGTCTTGCGCGTGGGATCCATCGGCATCGTGGTCGGAAGGGCCACCGCCGCGGCGAATTTCGTCTTCACGTAGGTGCGCTGGCCGAGCGGCGAGACCGGCGCACTGATGAGGCGCTCGGAGAAGTCTTTGTTGTCGACGTTGGCGACGTCGAAGACTTCGAGGCCCCCTTCGCCGCTGGCGACGAATGCGTACTCGCCGCGCATCTGGATGCTCCGCGCATCGTGCGCATGATGGTGATGCGCGACTTCGAGCTCTTTCTCCGCCTTGGCGTGCTTCGCGTAGTAGTCGGGATACACGATCTTGTGCAGCGACGAGCCGATCACGGTCTGCGGCTCGTCCCACTCCGTCACCGCCACCGCTTCGAAGCCGTCGTGGCCGGTGGCCACGTACGCGAAGCGGCCGATGAAGTTGACGAAGTTCGTGCCCTGCAACAGCAGTTGGGCCATCCAGGCGTTGTTGTCGTTCTCCGCGGTGATGTGGCAACTGCCGCAGCCTTGGGTCTCGCGGCTGCGCACCGTGTGCGGCACGTGCGGATTGAACGCCTGGCTGCTATAGCCGGGCGATGAGATCGGCGGCTGTTGGATGTAGATGCGCTGGCGTTGCGCGTTCGTCGAACTGATCACGAGCGCGCTGGACGAGCGCACCGGCGCAATCTTGCGGCCTTTGGTCGTGCCGTTCACGCCGAGCATGAACGCATCGGTGCGGATGACCTGTGGGTTGTATGACGCGTAGTTGCGCGTGACGGTGCCTTCGTAATGTTGCATCGGGCTGGCCACGTTCTGCTCCTGGGGCAGATGGCAGCCGGAGCATGACGTCATCCACGATGTATGACAGGCGTAGCAGGTCATCTTCGCGTCAGTGTGCGCCATGCCGCCGCCACTGTTTTTGATGGTCTTGGCGGTATGCGCTTTCTCGTTGAAACGCGCGTGGCCGGGCGTGATCGTGTCCTTGACCTGCAGGACTTCCCACTCCATGCCCGGATTGACCATCGAGCGCTGGAACAGCTTGCCGTTGAACCAGAGGAAGCGGCGCTGGCCGAATGGCGTCGTGCCGAGGCGCAGATCAGTACCGCCTTCAGGCGCGGCGGGTCCCGAGGTGCGCAGGTTCGTGTAGGAGGTGGCGCTGCCGTGGCAGTCCTGACACTCGATCTCGATGTTGTTGCCGTATTCGCCGTAGATCTGCCCGTTGCCGTGTTCGTCCTGTGAGAAGTGGCAGTCGGCGCAGTGCATGCCTCGCTCGAGGTGGATGTCGCGCAGGTGGACGGTCTTCGCGAATTTCTGCGGATCATCGAACGCGACGACCTTGTCGTCTTTGTCGAGCAGGTTGCCTTTGCGATCGCGCTTGAAGACGGCCATGAAGTTCCAGCCGTGGCCGTGATAGTCGGCGAACTGCGTGTGCTTCGCGCGATCGTTGAGCGACGAGACTTTCTCGAGGAACTCGACATTCGTCCACAAGCCGCGCGTTGCGGCGCCTTCCGGATTGTGCTCGAGGCTGGCGCGCTTCTCGACTTCGCTCGGACGGCGTTGCTCTTTCGGCCAGAGCAACTCCGCATCAGATTCGTAGTCCCACATTGTGTAGCCGAGGTAGGTGTTCACGAAGGAGTTGGGCTGGTGCATGTGGCAGCTCATGCACTGGCTGGTGGGCACGGCGCGGGTCAACTGATGACGAATGGGATGGCCCTTCTCGTTCTTCGGGATGGACTTGTCGTTGCTCTGCGAGAGGCCGGTGTGACCGGCTCTCGCCCACGGCCCGGAATGCAGCGGATCGCGATCGTTGGCGTAGACGACGTGACACGCGGTACATCCGCTGGATCGGTAGTCGCCGGGATGATCGTTCGTGCCGAGGAACGACAGATGCGGATCGTTGAGCCGCGTCTTGTGCAGGTTGATGAGGCCCGGCGAGATGCGCGAGCCGGTGCCGCGTCCGCGATTACTGAGACGAATATCGGGACGGCCGGCGTCTTCGAGCAGGAACGGATTGCCCGTTTCGGGCGGCGTGGTGTTATTCGAGATGCCGCCGCGCTCGAAGGCGCGGAAGTATTCGCCGGGCTGGAAGAGCTCCCAACGCGGCAACGGCGCGAGCTGCGGCAGCGCGCCGTTCGCGACCTGCTCCGGCGTCGGCGGCCACGCGGGCAGCAGCAGTTGCGGCTTGCCGCCGCGGTTGTATGACTCGCCGAGGAAGGCGCGCTTCTGGCTCACGAGGCCGTTGGCGTAACTGACGGCCGCCCAGAACACGGCGCTGGTGGTCATCGTGCTGCGCGGCACAGCCGCGGTTTGCGCGAAGTGACACGTGCCGCATGTTTCGCGCGCCACGCGCAGATCGCCGGGATTGATGAAGCGGACGAACTCCGCGGATTCGTCGAGCAGCGCCGTGTAGGTGCGCGGTGGATTGGCGGAGGACTTCCAGAGCGCGGTGTTGCGCGGTTGCACGTGCGCCTGTTCTTTGGTGATGGCGTTGCCGTTGCCACCGTGGCAGTCGGTGCATGCGAGGCGGACTGCTGCTGATGCGTGCATCGGTTCGATGCCGGCGTGGCAGGAGAGGCAGCCGCGGGATTTTGCGTCAGCCTGGGCCTGGGTCTGCTTCTGGAGCGACGGGCTCTCAGCCCGTCGAATCGAGCCGACGGGCTGAGAGCCCGTCGCTCCAGAGATGAAGAATGACAGCGCAATCGCGAGTTTTCTCATCAGAATTGCAGGATCACGTTCATGAATGCGTGGTAGAGCGGGTCGTTGCTTTCGTAGATGTCTTCGAATCCCTGTCCCGGAAGCAGCACGGCCGCGCCGCCGACGAGGATCACGTTGTTGCTGAGGAACGGGCGGTAGCGCACGCCCACGCTGAGATCCGTGCCGATCTCGTGCGAGATGTTTTCCTGAAACAGCACCTGCTCGATCGGCTCCACCGCATCGAGGCGGATGTAGTTGCCAGTCAGGACCGCTTTCAGGCGCGGCGTCAGTTCAGCGTCGAGGCCGACGGTCGCGAGTTGCACGCCCGGATTGACGAAGTTCGGCTGCCCTTCGTCTTTGCTGCTGCGCATCGACGGCAAAAGGCTGCCGCGCTCGACGAGGGCGACGCCGCTGCCGGCCAGGCGGATGCCCAGGCGATTGAAGAACGAGAAGCCGCCGCCCGCGAATGCGGGTCCGTCGAAGATCGCATCGAAGCCGCGTGCCGTGCGGTCGCGCGGATTGCGATCGCCGGTCGCGTAGAAGAATCCGATGCGCGGGCGCAGCCAGTCCTTGTCGTACGACAGCTCCAGCGCGGCCATGCCAGCGCCGATGTTCACCGCATCGCCGCGGCGCAGTTGGGGATCCGGTCCCGCGATCGGATTGAGCGAGTCGCGGCCGAAGACGAAGTAGAGCGCGTGATCGACGTTGATTCGTCCGAAGTGTCCCAGCCCGGCCATGCCGACGTACGTGGCCTGCACGGAATGCGGCCTGGCCTCCCCCACCGGCGCCGGCCGCACGAGGATGCCGTTGCGGTCGTACTTCAGCGACTCCTCGTCGCGCATGTGATGGATCGAGAACTGCTGCGTGTAGCCGGCGCGCAGGAAGTCCTGCCAGTAGAAGTTCGCGACGGCAACGCGCTGCTCGCGCAGCTCGTGAAAGATGTTCAGGCCGCTGTTCGTGTCCTTCTCGAGCCGATCGAAGAAGGCGAGGTTGTACTGATAGCGATTGGAGGCCCAGTTGCCGAAGAAGCGGAAGCCGAGGTTCGTGTCGGAGAAGATGAAGCCGCGGAAGTCGCTGGCGAACGGCTGAATGCCCGCGCGGAACGATGCGAAGTCGTAGTTGGGCCCGAGGTCGCGGAGCTTGCGCTCGTAGAAGAGCTCCTGCAGTGAGACGCGGCCATCCGTGCGCTCGGTGCCGCGGCGCACGTCGGGTTTGAGGATCGCGTTCTCTTCGACGCGCACGTGATTGAGGTTCGCGACGAGCGTGATCTTGATGCGCTGCCGCACCGGTTGAAACGTGGTGTCGCCTTCGAAGACGTCGGCGGAGAGGATGACGTTCTGCGCGAACACACCCTGCGCGTCGCTGCCGAAAAACTGGAAGCTGCCGGGATTGGCCGCGCTCACGCCGGACGGCGTCGGCAGCGTCCGCGATTCGACGAGCGAGTCGCTGATGCCGGTGAGGACGAGGAACGCGTCGTCGCCCATGAACGGCAGTTTGTCGCGCAGAGATTCAGGCGTGTAGTCGCGCAGGCGGATGGGGCGATCGCCTTTGAGGATGTTCTGGTTGTATGGATCGAAGCGGCCCTGCGAGCGCTCGTCGAGCTCGTAGGGCGGCGGCGCGATGCGCCAGCGGTCGGTCATCTCCTGCAGTTGTGGCTCCGGCGGCAGTGGATCGGGAAAACGCGGAGTCGTTTCAATGCCGCTCTGTCGTGGCAGCAATCCGCGGAGCTGCACGCGCAGCAGTTGGGTCTCGCTCGTGTCTCCGACCTCGACGCGCATGTCGTACGCGCCGCTCTTGAGAGGCGCGGTCCAGAACACCGACCACGTGCCGTTGCGCTTGACCTGCGTCTCGGCCTTGGCGGTCTCGACGAAGATGCGCACCGGAGTTCCGGGCGCGGCCTGGGTATGGCCGGTCATCGTGAACGGGATGTGGTCGGTGAACACGACCGTTTCCGCATTTGCGACGAACGCTATATGGAGTGCGGCAGCGACAGCTGCCGCTTTCCACGCGGCAGCGTAACTGCCGCTGCGGCGGCTGTGCCGCCGCTTCTGATAGCGGCAGCTTCGCTGCCGCACTCCATAGCTTACGGACACGGGCCACCCCCGCACTCCGTCACGCCTTCCGGATGCCGCGGGAACTTGAACATCGGCAGACGCGCGCCGTCGACGATGACGCGATCGGCCCAGAGGCTCTCCGCCGGCAGGAATGGGCCGGCCGCAAAGTAGGTGACGTAGTCGTCCTGTTCGATGCCGTCGCCGCTGATGCCGAGGCCGCCGATGAGGGTGCCGTTGCGATAGAGCGGCGTCGATCCGGCGAAGAAGACGATCCCGTTCTGATTCGGATTCGAGAGCTCGTCGCCCTGCGTGCATGCGTTGAGCAGATCGTGTACGAACAGCGACTGGTACCACGGCCCTTCTTCCGGATCGAACACTTCGGAATCGATACCCGGCGGATAAAACGGTTGCGCGCCGAAGCCGATGGTGCGATTGCTCACCGCGGTACCCGCGGGTACGAGGCCGCCGATGCCGCGCTTGCTGAAGTAGATGACGTTGCGCGCTTTCGCTACTGCGACGTCGACGGAGAACACGGTCGAATCGGGCATGCGATGCAGCGCGATGATGTCGCCGTTCGTGTCGGCCACCGCGATGGCCATGCGCGCGTAGCGATTGAGCGGCAGGCGGATTGCCGCGCGTGTTTTCTTCGACGTCGCGATCGCGCGAGCGACCACACCCTGCACCTCCGTCTGCGACAAGCCACCGCTGCCGGCGCGCGCAGCGACGAGATCTTCATTCGCCGCGCAACCTCCGTTGAACGGACCGAGCGCGAACGGCGGCGCGGGAGCAGCGGGCGGATTGGCGGAGGTGACACCGCGCAGCGTCACGCCGTTCGGCACGCCCTGATCGTTGAAGCGGAGACGAATATCGGGGCCGAGGAACGGGAGCCGAATGCCGTCGATGAAGACGTTGCCGGGAAACGGCAGCGGGAAGAACGGGACGGGCACGATGCCGTTGCCGATTGCCGCAAATGCGCCGCTCGCGGCCGCGAACTCCGCGCGCTGCGGATCGTCGCCAGTGCCGATCACACCGATGGCGCCGAGGAGCTGGCCGTTGGCGACGACGTTGCCGTCGACCTGGACGCGATAGAGCGGCACGCCGCCGGCGTTCACACTCGTCGGGTCGCTGTCGTTCGGGAACTGTTTGCCCGTGACGATGCCGGTACCGCAGCCTGAGGTCGTACCAGCCGCGCAGACGGCGGCAGGCGCGACGGATCGCGCGCGCGGAATGCATTTGCCGGGCTCGAACGCGACGTTGAAGTCGCAGCCGCGATTCGTATTCTCGATTCCGTACAGCGCCGCGCTGGCGGTATTCGTAATGCCGGGCGGGAAATGGATGCCGCTGATGAAACGCACGGTGCGCGAGGAGAGCGGCGCCTGGTTATGGCTGAAGAACGCGGCCGTGCGCGCGACGCCGATCGCGAGATCGTCGTTCGCGTTGGACATGCCGCTTCTGCGCAGAATCGCGAGCGGACGTCCGGCGCGATCGACGACCGCGACCGTCGACGCAGTGTCGATCGAGTTGAGCGCGCCGATCGCGATCGTCGCCACTTCACCCGCAGCGAGCGACGTCGCGGGCGTGCCGCCGTCATCGCATGTGACCTGCGCAAGCGGCGTCGCGGTGCAACCAGGCGGCTCGGCGTTGACGATGATCGGCGCCGGAGTAGCGGACCTGCCCTTGCCAACGGCGCGGACGCGCTGGGCGTGCGCAGAGCCCGCGACGATCAGAGTGAGCAACGCGATCGCAACGACCGAGGGGCCTCCGGCGGCCGGGCCCAACGGGCCCGGACCCGATTGGGTTGGCCTAGCCTCCGCGACAGACTGTCTATCCTCGCGACGCTGTGTCGCGGAGGCTAGGCCAACCAACGGGGTCCGGGGCCGGTGGCCCCGGCCGCCGGAAGCCCCTCGGTCCGTCACGATGGTGTCGCTCATATCTGGTAGACGAACGTGGCTGCGTTGTCGCCGAGAACGAGGGTGTCGCCGCGTTTGAGCTGCACTTCGGTGATGCGTTGGTCCTTGAGGAACGTCCCGTTGGTCGAGCCTTGATCGATGGCCCACACGCGGCCGTCGCGCGGCACGATGCGCACGTGGCGCTTCGAGACGCGGCTGTCGGGGACGACCACTTTCGAGAGCGCGGGGTCGCGGCCGATGTAGAAGCCTTCGTCCTCGATGATGAAGCGTTGCCCTTCGAGCGGGCCGCTGGTGCAGTGCAGCATGCCGTTCCACTGCACCATCTCCGTACCGGCGCCGCCGGACGGTGGGTTGTCGAGCTTCGTCGGACCGACGCCGGGGATCTGCACCTCCGGCTCGATCGTGCGTGGCGGCGGCGGTGCGGCCTTCGGCGGTTCGATGTGCAGCGGTTCGATGCGCGCCGTGGACGCAGTCGGTGCGGCGTCGGACGCGGCGATGTTCGGCGGCGGCTGCCGGGGAACGCGATCGGTTGTGATCTCCGGCGATGGTTTGCGCGGCGGCGGTGGGGCTTTCGGCGCGGCAGGCGGCGGCGCCTTGCGCTCGGGGCGTAGCCGCTGGAAGAGCGCGATGCCCACCGGCACGAGCACGACCAGCAGCAGAATCACGATGACCGCGAGCAGGATCCCCTGAAGCATTCTCCCTCCGCCTCCGAGCCCGCCCATTCCTGCCTGGACGAGCGACGCCGACACGATCGTGCGTTGTGGTCGAAGATGATACTCGTGACAGCGGCCGCACGAGCTACCTGCCTGCGCCTTTTCGACCAGCGGCGAGTGGCATGCGGTGCAATCGGCGCGGCGCGGCATCAGCACGTCGGGCGTGGCTACGCTCGCGCGCACGCCCTTGTGGCAGCTCTCGCAATCGATGGCGCGATGGCCGCCATGCGTGAAGCCCGCGCTCGCGAGCCACGTCGCCGGAATCAGCGGCGGCGTCACCGCGAGTTGATCGCCGCGCGGCCGGACCTCGTGGCATTTGCTGCATTTATCGCGGAAGACGAGCGCCGCCTTCCGGCTCAGCGCCTGCTGCTCTCCCTGTGCCGGCCTCCGCGCGCTCAGAATCCGCCGCACTTCCGCGGCTGACTTGCCGACGATCGCACGAGCGTCCGTCGATAGTGCGAAGACGGCGCCGTAGACCAGCGTCGGATCGCCGCCATGCGGAACCTGTTCGTTCGGATAGCGATCGTCGAAGGTCAGGCGATGGCAGCGCTGGCAGTGCTGCTCGAAATCGATCGCCACCGGATCGACTTTGTCGCGCACCGTCGCCAGCGCATGGCAGCCCGTGCACTGCAGGACCTCGCGCCGGCCGGTCGCGTTGAAGATCCCCTTCTCGGCGAGATGCAGTTTGTGATTGAAGCGCAGCGTGTTCGCGTCATTCGGATAGACGAGCTCCGGATGCGATTCGCCGAAGTCGCGGATGCGCGCGATGTTCTCGAATGAATAACGGCCGTTGCCGAAACGCAGTGACGCGAGCTGCGCGCGCGGCGGGCGCATGTGCGACTCGAGACTGGCGTGACATGACTCACAGGTGTCGTCGCGGATCTGCGTGAGTTGCCGCTCGCCGCGATGTTCAGCGTGACAACTGAAGCACTCCGGCGGATTGGCCTCATGCATCGCGTGCGGCGCCTGCGTGTGGCACTGGATGCATTTCGCGCTCGAGACGCTCTGCCACGGCGAATGGCACGCACCGCAATTGTCGGCCACTGATTGGCCCTGCGGGCGCGCCGTGGCGTGCGCCGATGACAAACCGCCCGGCATGAAGGCTCTCTGAAAACGTGGCTCGATGACCATGCCGATGACGGTCAGGGCTACGATCAGCAGCAGCGCGGTCGCGCTGAGCCTGGTCATCCACGGGCGCGTAAGGCGGTACGCGCTCGCGTAGTCGATTTTCTTCGCCTTGACCACGCGCACGCCGGGCTGGGCGACGACCGCTGCTTCCTGCTGTTCGTCTTCTTCATCCACAAAGACCGACGCGACGCGTGCCGTGATGACGCGCAGGAAGAGCGGCTTGCTTGGATCGGCTATCTGCACCTCGATGCGCAGGTCGCCGATCTCGATGACGTCGCCTTTGGCAATACGGGATGACTCGACCGGTTTGCGATTGACGTACGTGCCGGTGATCGAGCCCTTGTCTGTAATGAGATAGCCGGCCGCATCGCTCTCGATGACCGCATGATCCAGTGCAACGGCCGGATTATCGGAGCGCAGCTCCTGATTGGTCCCGCGTCCGATGCGCAGCACGTCACCGTGAGTCTGGGTCAGGGTGAGATTGCGGCCGTTGGAGCGCTGGATCAGGAAGCTCATGGCATCACCACGGCATCCTTCCGTAATAGAAAACGGCTGCGATGTGCAAGGCCGCGAACGCAAGCAGTGCGATGGTGAACGGGATGTGGATGTAAAGCCACGACTCGAGCACGTTCTTATAGCGTTGCTGATAAATCAGTCGCAGCAACAACTCCTTACGCTGCCGCGAAACGACCAGCATCTGCCGGAGCTCTTCCTGCTCTTCGCGCGGCACCAGTCCAATGAGTCTCGCCCAGTCTCCTGCATCCTTTTGCGGCTTGCGTCCGAGTCGCGACAAAATCAGCCGCCACCCCGCCAGTCCGCCCGGCGCCGTCTGTCGCAGTAATTCATCGTAAATGCGTTGAAACGGGGCGCTTCGTCCGGATGCGATCCGCGCCATGGATCGGGCGAGCTGATTGAGCTGATCCGCAATCTCATCCACCGTCAGATCGCTCTCCACCTCGGTCAACATCCGCGGCACGGTCACATACAGAATCGCCCCAAGCATCCCACTGGCCACGACGATTGCTACCAGGACCAGCGTGGCCACGGCGATCTTGTCGTTGAAGCGCCCGCCCGTGTGAAACAGCAGCACGACCATGACCAGGACGCCGAGGTAAATGTGGGATTGCATCCATTGTTCGAGCGTGCCGAACATGGAGCGATACCAGCGTTTGCGAATCCCGAAAAACGCCAGCAGCAGAATCAGCAGCGTGCCGGCAATTCCATACGCGAGACCGAAATTCGAGCCGCCGTGTGGAAACTCGCGGCGCGCGTAATAGAAGTAGCTGGCGCTGGTGCCGACGAGGAGCACCAGGAAGATCTTACGCCAGAGCGGGCCGCTGTTGGGTATGGCCATTGGAATGAATTGAAAATTGAAAATTGAAAATTGAAAAATATGAACGAGTCCAGGCCTTGCGTCTCTCGTTTTTTCAATTTTCAATTTTCAATTTTCAATTCCCTCCAACCAGAGTCACCGCTCTCCGCGTGAAATCACCAGCTCCTCCAAAGTCTCCCGATATTGCTCCGGTGTCAGGCGGATCGCCGCGCCTGTCGGACATCCTCTTACACAAGCCGGGCCGCCGCTGATGTCGCGGCACAGATCGCATTTGACCGCGACCGTCTGTTCTACGTCGGAATGATGCGATTTGCCGAACAGCGACGCCACCCACGAAAAGAGCGTCTTCTTCGGTTCCTTATGGACCATGAAGATGTTGTCATAAGGACAATTGCGCTCGCAATTGCCGCAGCCGATACAGTTGCTCTTGATGTACACCTCGCCGCGTGGATCGCGCGCAATGGCGTCCGGCGGGCAGTCGAGCATGCACAATGGGTTTTCACACTGCCAGCAGGAATTCGCCGCGAGCAGGTTGTAGAGCTTGATCCCGGTCAGCGAGATGCGCGCCTGTCCGTCGCTGTGCACGCCCTGACACGCGGATACGCAGTTACCGCAGCGGATGCATTTGTGCTCATCGATGAGCAGCGTCTGCGTACCCATGACCACTTCTTCGCGAATCAGATCCCCGAGGATGTTCCCCGAGCCCGGAGTGGCCTCGGCGATGAGGCCAGCGATGCGGCGCTCCTCGAGCTTCCGTAACGGTGCCTCGCGCAATTCGGGATGCGCCGCGAGGAAATTCGCGAAATCGCGCTTGGAGAGCTTGATCAGATCGGACGGAAAGATCGTCGTGACTGTCGCGGTGCGCGCGGCATCGGAAAAGAGCGCCGCCTCGCCGAAGAAGTTGCCGGCCACGAGATAAGAGAGCACGACCTCTTTCTCGCCCGACTTCTTCGAGATCTTCACCATGCCGTTGCGAATCAGATAGAACGTATCCGCGTCGTCGCCCTGCTTGAACACCACTGCGTCTTTGCCGAATGACTGCACCACCGCGCGGTCGACGAGCTCGCCCAGCAACGCCTCTGGTGTTCCGGGAAAGAGGTACCCGCCAAACGCGCGCAGCATGAATGCCTGATCGACGAGCGCTTTTGCTTTCGGCGCGGCCGCGAGCAGTTTCAGGATCGCTTTGCGCGGGATCTCGATCATGCGCGTCGGACCGACCGCTGTCGCTGTGGCAGTGCGACGGCGTCCGGAGATCAAACTCATCTCGCCGAAGAAATTGCCCGCCGTAAGCTCGGCGATCTTTGTGTCCATCGACGATTGCTCCGGCCGCCGCGTCAACGCGACGCGGCCCGTAGCGATCACGAGGAAATCGTTCGTGTAGTCGTTCTGGCGAATGATCGTTTCGCCATTGGGATACTCGCGCACGCGCGTCGCGAGGAACGTCTCGCGCAGTTGCTGTTCGTCCGCCGCGGCAAGCAGCGGCACGCGACTGCGGATCGACGCGATGCGCTCGCGCACCGAGCCTTCCCAGAACGGCAGCCGTTCCTTCAACACCGCTTCGTCGGCCGGCTCGACCTCGCGGCCCATCAGATGCTCGACCACTTCCCAGCCCTGGTTCATGCCGAGCTTGATGAGATCGCGGCCGCTCGCGGCGCCGATCAGAAACAAGCCCGGCACGCTCGATTGATGGACGGGCGTGAGGATCGGACGCGCGTCGGGACCATCGCCGCTGTAGCGGATGCCGACGCTCTCGAAGAACTTGCGCGGCGGATCGGCGCCGAGCTTGAGGAAGAGCAGTTCCGCCGGCACGCGTGTAACGTCGCCGCGCACGTTCAGATCCGCATAACCCTCGAACACTTCACGCATGGTCGAGTTGAAGTAGACGGTCATCCGTCCCGAGGCTTGTCGCGAGAGGATTTCGCGTGTGAGGATCTCGTTCGCGCGCGTGATCTCCGGTCCGCGCACTACCAGTCCGACGCGGTTCTCCTCGGATAGCGCGATCGCGATCTCGAGCGCAGAGTCACCAGCGCCGACGACCAGGATGTCCTGTTCGGAATGTTCGGCGGGATCGACGAGGCGATAACGAACGTGCGGCAGGTTCTCGCCCGGGCATCCGAGCTTGCGCGGATTGCCTTGCGTCCCCATCGCCAGCACGACTTTTCCCGCGTCGTACTCCCCGCCCGCGGCGGTCTTCAGCAGGAAGCGACTCCCTTCCCGCTTCATCGACTTCACCTCGGCATTGAGGACCACGTTCAGACTCTTGTCGTTGACGTAGCTTTCCCACGCCGCGAGGATCGATTCGCGCGAGCCCGCGTCGAACGGCAGGTCGCCGCGCGCGGGAATCATCACCGGCTCAGACATGACGAACTTGCGCGCCTGATAGCTGTAGATCGTGTCGGAGAGATGATCGGTGCGCTCGAGCAGCACGTACGACAAACCGTTCGCGTGCGCGTGCGAGGCGGTCGCTAATCCTGCCGGCCCGCTGCCCACAATCGCCAGGTCGTATTTCATGCCGCCACACCTGCCGGTTCCTCGGAGTTCCTCGGAGTTCCTCGGGGTTCCTCGGAGGAATGCACGCTATCCAAGCCGCACCTCGGGAAGCGTTTGTTCGCCCGCTTTGCCTTCGCGGGCGATGTTGAACGTCATGATGATTTTGCCGAGGCGGATGAGGTCACCGTCAGAGAGGAGACGCTTGTCGGTGACCTGCTCGCCATTGACGAACGTGCCGTTGCGGCTCTGCAGGTCCTCGAGCACGAACCCTTCGGGAGTGCGCACGATGCGCGCGTGTTGCGAGGAGACGCTGCCGTCCGGAAGGGAGATGGTGTTGCTCGGCGCGCGTCCGAGTGTGTACGCGCTGTCGAGCAGCGGATAAACGTTGTCGGGTGTGCCGTCCGGCGTGAGCGAGCCGACGAGCGTGCGCCGGCGGCCCGCGGTCGTTTTCTTCTTCAGCGCGGGATCTGTTTTCTCCTCGATGGTCGGCGGCGGCTCGGGTCCCGCGACGGCGATCAATCCGACGTCGACGAGCTGGCGCAGGCGCTCGGCCACTTCCTGCTTCGGCGCGCCGAGATCGCCGACGATGTCCTTGAACGTGCGGCCGCCGGAGAGACGGAACAGGAGGCGGAACTGATCGCCGGTGAGGCTGACCTGCTGCTGCAGCGCAGGATCGTCGACGACGCGGAAGATCGTTGCGTCCGAGAAGACGCCCGCGGACTCGGCGCGGCGCTTTGCTTCTTCGAGCAGCGCGGGAACCTGCAGCGCCAGCGGCGTGACGTTGTCCGGCATCACGACGGAATCCGTGAGCCGGAAGGTGCCGGCAGACCAGTCGAATAGCTCGAGGACGGCGCCGGTCGGGTCTTTGGCGCGATCGGACTGCGCCCAGACGATCAGGTCACCGACGAAGAGGACGCGCGCGCGGTGGTCGCCGGCTTCCAGTTCGAGCGTTCCGCTCTCACCGCGCCCGCACAGAAACGAGAGAAGCTCCGCGACACCGAAGTGCCGCAGGCTGCCTTGCAGCACCACCTGCATGATTGCGGTAAGTGTAGCTTAGGGCGATCTGGAGTGACGGGCTCTCAGCCCGTCGTTTCGTCGCGTCCGACGGGCTGAAAGCCCGTCGCTCCAGATGTCATTGCGGCGGCTTGCCGGTCTGCGGGTCGATGACGTTTACCGTGCTCGTCGGCTCGAGAGTCCGCACGGTGCTCGTCGGTTCGATCGTCCCGGCTCCCGTGGGCACGGGGACGGAGCGCGCGGTGCTCGCCGGCTGCACGTTTCTCGCGGAGCTGGCCGGTTCGACAACGCGAACGGTGCTCGTCGGATAAGACGAGTTCGTCGCAGGTGTCGGCGCCGCGGCGGCCGCCGGCTTCTCGGCCTGGCGCTGCTGCTGCGATTGCTGCGCCGGCACGGTGGTCGTCGCGGGGGCCGCCGACGTTGTCGCAGGAGCCGAGGCCCGCGCCGGTTCCGAGGACATCGAGATCCGTCCGCGGCTCTTCGCCACCATCTCGTTGGTGATCACGGGCGTCTTCGACGCCTTGCGATTGGTTCGCTTGGCGAGCGCGACGAGCGGCGAGTCTTCCGCGATCAGAGAGATCGCGGCGAGCAACACGATGGCAATAGTGATGCGGCGCATGGGCAACATAATAGCGCCGACCGAACCTTTATTCTCACCAGAGCTCCTCGATCGGCTCGTACTTACCGAGCTTCGCGTCGGGCACATACTCGAATCCGCGGCCGAGCGGATCGTCCGTACGGACGGTCGTGTAGTCGATGCCGAGGGCCGAGTAGATCGTGCATGCGATG
>Ga0196977_1000202_pt1 | contig 36539 bp, 28 predicted proteins | sample S3v_1013CmetaG_FD_148634 | JGI IMG/M metagenome (GOLD analysis project Ga0196977, IMG submission 148634) | Soil microbial communities from Anza Borrego desert, Southern California, United States - S3+v_10-13C | ecosystem: Environmental > Terrestrial > Soil > Desert | place: USA: California... | reverse complement strand
GCGGCGGAGAAATCTCCCGCGCCAGCGGTGTCCACGGTGAAGCCCGAAGCGCCGAAGGGCGGCGCGCCGCGGCCCGAAGACAAGGCCAAGGCGGCGGATCTCGTGAAGCCGATGGACGTGACGCGTCCGAGCGCGACGGGCAAGGCGGCGGAGAGCGCGCCGAAGGCGGCCACGGGCGACAAGTCGATACCTTCGGCGGAAGCGGCCGCGAAGAAGCTCAATCTGCCGCGCATGGGACCCGGACCGGATCCGACTGCGGCCAAGTAGCGGGGAGCGCAGTGTGGTGCGCCGATACGCTCGGCGGGTAACCGTAGGGTGCGCCGATGGCGCACCGGCCACCGCAAGATTCACCGCAACGCCGCGAGCTCCGCCTCGCTTGCGATCAGCGCGCGCCACACGAGCATCGCTGCAGTGCGCGCAGCGGCCACGAGATCGGCCTCGCGCACCTTGTCCCGCGTGTCGCCGCGCGTCAGAATGTAGCGGATGTTGCTGGCCGGATTGTCGAATCCGGCCACGAGGCGCAGCGCGGGAATGCCGTGCTGCGCGAAGTTGTAGTGATCGGAGTTGGACATCGTCGGAAGGTAAGTCCCGACACCGAGCTTCGCTTCCTCCGAGACGCGCCGCATCCACGCATCGAGCCGCTCGAAGTCCGTGGTGAGCGCGGTCAGCCTGTCGTCTCCGGCCACCGTATCCAGGTTCACGTTCAGCGCGATCGCGTCGCGCTCGTGCGCAGGCAGGCTCGCGAGGTACTGTTTCGAGCCCGCGAGCGCCCATTCCTCGGCACTGAACAGACTCACCCGCAAGCCGCGCTCGGCCGTGGCCATCTGCGGGGCCATCGCGCGCGCGATGGCAAAAGCGGCCGCCACGCCCGTTGCGTTGTCCATGGCGCTTTCGGCCAGATCGTGCCCGTCGAGGTGCGCGCTCAGCACGACCCAACCGGGTCCGCTGCCGGGGAGATCGAGCGTCAGCACGCGGGTATCCGCCGTGTAATCCTCAGCCTGCACGTTGAGACACACGCGCGCTCGCGTGCCGCTCAGATGTGAAAGGCGTTCGGCGGCCTCGAAGTCCGTGCCCACCGCCGGTATGCCGGCCTGACCGCCGCGGCCGGAAGATCCCGAAACGGGACCGGATGCCGGGTTCGGGTTCGCAATGATGAAGCCCGCCGCGCCGCGCTCCATGGCGTAGCCGAGCTTGCGGCGCCGGTGCACGTGCTGCGGGCTGAACGGGTACTCGTGCCGCACCAGCACGAAACAGCCGCGAATGTCGCCGGCGTGACGCTCGAAATCCTCGGGTGCGCCGCGGCCCACATCCCAGATCTCGCCCGTCACGCCCGCGGCCGCCGTCGATTGGGAACCGAGCAGCGGATTACAGGAGAGCGAGGTGCCGTCTTCGAGCAGCAAGGATGCATGGTGAAGGCGCCACCCCGCATAGGCGACGGGCTCGGAGCGGACCTGCCGGCCGATCGCCGCAAGGCGCTGCTGCGCGAGATCGAGCGATTTCGTCTCGCTTTCGGTGCCCGCGCGACGCCCGCCGCAGTCGCAGAGCGCGTTGAAGTCGGACCAGAGCGCGTCGTCGCCCGAGACGGCGTCGATAATGCGGCGGAGTTGGTCGTTCATACTTTCTGGATTCCCGCCTACGCGGGAATGACGGTGGTTTTCGTCACTGCGTCACTTCGTCACTTCGTCACTCCGGCTTGATGCCGGCGTCTCTGACCACTTTCGCCCAGCGCTTGAGATCGCTCGCGAGCAACCCGCGGAACTGATCCGGCGTGTTCGTGCGCGGCTCCACCGCCAGCGCGGCGAAGCGCTCGCGCACATCCGACGTTTTGAGCGCTCTGGAAACGTGGTCGTGCAGCCTGTCCACGATCGCCTTCGGTACACCGGCGGGCGCCATGATGCCCCACCAGTGCTCGAAGATCATCGGCACGCCGCTCTCGGAAAACGTCGGCACGTCGGGAAACGCCGGGAGGCGCTTCGTGCTCGTGACGCCGAGTATGCGCACGCGCCCGGACTTCGCAAACGGCGCAGCCGTCGCCATCGACGTGAACGTCGCCGGCACCTGGCCTGCGACGACGTCGGTGAGCGCCGGGCCCGCGCCTTTGTACGGCACGTGGTTCAACTTGATGCCGGCATGCGACTGCAGGAGCTCCGCCGCGAGGTGCGTCGTCGCCCCGGTGCCGCCGGACGCGATCGCGATCTTCCCCGGCTGCGCTTTGGCGAGCGCGATGAACTCCTTCACGTTCTCCGCTTTGAGCGACGGGTGCGCGAACAGGAACATCGGCGAGACCCCGATCACGGTGATCGGCGTGAAATCCTTCACCGGGTCGTACGGCACCCTGGCGTGGATGCTCGGGTTGATCGTGTGCGGCATGTCCGACAGGATGATCGTGTAGCCGTCGGGGTTCGCCTTCGCGGCGACGTCGGTGCCGATCATGCTGCCCGCCCCGGGCCGGTTATCGACGACGAACGTCTGACCGAGCGATTCGCCGAGCTTCTGCCCCAGCGTGCGCGCGAGCACGTCGGAGCTGCCGCCGGGCGCATACGGCACGATGAAGCGGATGAACTTGTTCGGGTAATCGGATGCGGCGGATTGTGCCGCCAGCGCTGGAGATGCAAGCGAGAAAAGTATGACGGCAAGTAGACGCATAACGATTTCTCTCTGTTCCTTCATTGCGCCGCGGCTGCGAGCGAAGCTCGCTAGGGTTCACCGCCGCGGTCAGGTCCGCCGGCGTGGATCTGCGACGCATAGAGCTTGCGGACCGTGTGTATGGTATCGGTTTCCTCGGGCCGCTTGTCGGCGCGGTAACCCTTGACTCGGGCAAAGCGCAGCGCGAGGCCGCCCGGATACTGCGAGCTTTCCTGGATCTCGTTGAAGGCGATCTCGACCACGATCTCGGGGCGCAGGTACACGGTCCAGCCGTCGCGGCTTGCCTCGCGTTTCTGGAATTCCTCCGTCTGCCACGCCAGCATCTCGTCGGTCAGACCCTTGAACGTCTTGCCGAGCATGACGAAGCCGCCGTTCTCCGGATCGCGCGCGCCGAGGTGGAGATTGGAGAGCCACCCGCTGCGGCGGCCGTGACCCCACTCCGCGGCAAGCACCACGAGATCGAGCGTGTTGGCGCGCTTCACCTTGATCCAGCCGGCGCCGCGGCGTCCCGCCTCGTACGGCGCATCGAGCGCTTTTGCGACCACGCCTTCATGACCGCGCGCGAGCGCGTCCTCGAAGAACTGCGCGGCCGCCGCCTGCTCCGACGTGATGATCCGCGGAATGATCGTCTCGCGCGTAACCGCACCCTCGAGCGCGGCAAAACGCGCCTGCGCCGGCCTGTCGATGAGCGGCTCGCCGTCCGCGATCAGACAGTCGAAAAAGAACACCGACAGCGGCAGCTCATGCCGCATCGCCTCGACGTCGAGCTTGCGTCCGAACCGTCGCATCGTGAGCTGGAACGAGAGCGGCGAGCCATCGGATCGGAGCGCGATCGCTTCGCCGTCGAGGATGAGGCTCGCGCAAGCAGATTGCCGCACGACCTCCACGACCTCCGGCACGCGGTCGGTGACGTCGTTCAGATTCCGCGTGTAGACGCGAACTTCGTCGCCGGTCTTGTGCACCTGCACGCGCGCGCCGTCGAGCTTCCATTCGAAGGCCGCGGTGCCGAGCTGTGCCAGCGCTTCGTCCGTCGATTCGGCCGACTGCGACAGCATCGGCAGCACCGGCTGCATCAGCCGGATCGTGAAGCGCTTCAGACCCGCGGCGCCTTCGCTGAGCGCCGCACGCGCAACTTCGCTCAAGCCCCCCGCCGACATCGCCGCGCGACGCACGTCGGGCGCGGGAAGTGAGGCTGCGGCGGCAATTGCCTCGAGCATGATGCCGCGCAATGCGCCCTGCCTGAGCTCCCCGACGATCAGGCGCACGAGGAAGTCCTGCTCTTCAGCCGTCGCCCGCCCGAAGAGCGCCTGCAGCCGCTCGGTGCGCCGTGCGCTCGAACCGGCGCCCTTGATGCGCGAGATTTCGTCGAACGCGGCGTCGACCTCGCGGAGCGTGAGCGAGGACGCTTGCGCATGCTCGGCGCCGGCACCCTGGAGCGTCGCGAACGCGACGCCGAGCTTGCCCTGACACGTCTCGCCGCTGAGATATGCGATGCCGATCGGGACTTCGTCGGGCGTCATGAGACGCAGGCACTGCGCGATCTCGTGGACCTTCTTGAGCCGGCTCGCTGTTTTCGAGACACGGCTCGATGCAGCAACGATGTCAGCGAGGAGAGTCATGTCACGCGCGCTGGAGCAAGCCGCGTTCCGTCGCCGCAGTGCGGACCTCGAATGGCGCTCGGACACGTGCAATGAGGCACAATCCCGGTGGATACAACCGAGGAGCGTGGGGACAGATGGCTGAAGCGCGAGTGCAGTTTCATGGCGCCGACTACGAGCACGTGCTCGGATTGTCGGGTAAGTGGCACGGCATCGACATCGAATACGTCACCGTGCAGCCGCCGCGGCAGATCTTCGAGCGCATGCTCGAGGAGCGATGCTACGAGTGCTGCGAGTTCTCGCTCGCGAACTACATCATGCTCAGGGACCGCGGCGCCGACTGGCTGCACGCGATCCCGGTATTCCCGTACCGGGCGTTCCGTCACTCGACGCTGTACGTGCGGCGTGACAGCCCGATGAAGACACCGGCGGACCTGCGCGGCAAACGCGTCGGCGTGCCGGACTACTCGATGACGGCGGCAGTCTGGACGCGCGGCATTCTCAAGGAGCAGTACGGGGTGGACTGGGCGGACATGCGCTGGGTCTCGAGTGGCCGCCAGCGCTTCGAGGCCCTGCCGGGCGCGTCCGTCGAGCTCGTGAACTCCGACCTCGAAGCCGATCTCATCGCCGGACGCATCGACGCGCTGTTCACGCCGAATCCCGCGGACGAGACGAAGCCCGAGGCCGAGCGGCAGCTTCGCTCGTTGATCGGCGACGTGCAGCAGGCCGAAGAGGATTACGTGCGCGATTTCGGCGTCTATCCAATCAACCACGTGGTCGTAATCCGCGACGATGCGCTCGCGCGGCTGCCCGATCTGCCGCGCGCGCTGTTCGATGCGTTCAGGGACGCCAAATCACGCGCCTACCAGCGCCGGCTCGGCACGACGCTCATGCCGTGGGGCACGCGGCACTGGAACAAGGTGTTCGACATGTTCGGCGGCGATCCCCTGCCGTATGGCCTCGACGCGGTGAACCGCGTCGTCGTGCAGCGCCTCGCCGACTATCTGTTCGATCAGAAGCTCATTTCGAAGAATGTCGATATCGAGGGACTTTTCATTCCGCAAACGCTGAAATTCGGCGCGTAACGCGAACAGTATTGGGACAGACATGCAAGCTCAAATCACCGGAAACATTGTCGAAGACACGATCGTCCCCGCGCGCGGCTCCTGGAGCCGGCGCATCGACAAGGGACACATGCTGCGGATCGTCGATCTGGAAGGAAAGCAGGCAGTCGATTTCCTCTGCTATAACGCCAGCGACTACGGCGACCGCTACGCCGCCGCGGATACGATGAAGATCAACCGCGCGGGCATCTTCCTCTCCACCGGCACCGTGCTCTACAGCGTCGGATTGACGGCGCTCTTCACGATCGTGGCAGACACCTGCGGCAAGCACGACACGATCGGCGGGTGCTGCAGTGCTGCGCTGAATACCTTTCGCTACGGCGTGGGCTATCAGCCGAATTGCCGCGACAACTTCCTGCGCGAGCTGGCCCGGTACGGCCTGGGCGAGAAGGACCTCGTGGCGAACGTCAATTTTTTCATGTACGTTCCGGTCGGTGAAAACGGTGAGATGGACATGGGCCCGAGCATTTCCAAACCGGGCGATTACGTCGATCTGCGCGCGGAGTCAGACGTGCTCGCCGTAATCTCCAACTGTCCACAGATCAACAATCCGGTGAACGACTACAACCCGACACCGATCCGGGTCGTCGTCTGGAAGCCGGCGAGCACGCCGGAGGTGCGATGAAGCTGCTGGGCCACGACGGCAGTCCCTTTGTCCGCAAGGTGCGCATTGCCCTCGAGGAAAAGCGCATCGGATACGACTACGTGCACGCGCGCTCGTCGGAGCCCGGCTCGACGTTATGGCAGCACAACCCGCTCTCGAAGATCCCGGTGCTCATCACCGACGCGGGCAAGCCGATCTACGACTCGCCCGTGATCGTGGAATACCTGGATGGCGTGTCCGGTGACCCCCGGCTCATTCCCGCCGGCTTCGAGGAGCGTATCGACGTGAAGCGCTGGGAAGCGCTCGGCGATGGCATTGCCGACGCCACCGTGCTGACCTCGCACGATTACGACAAGGTGCAGAGCGCCGAGTGGCACCGGCGGCAGCGGCTCAAGATCGAGCGCGGGCTCGCGGCAATGGCAAAAGATCTCGGGGAGCGCGAGTTCTGCTTCGGCGAGCGCTTCACGCTCGCGGATATCGCCGCCGGTTACGCGCTCGGCTACATCGACCAGGTCACGCCCGACATCGACTGGCGCAAGGCCCACCCGAATCTCGCGCGGCTGGCGGAGCGCCTCGCGCAGCGCGAGTCGTTCCGGAAGACACTGCCTGAAAAGTAGGCGCGCCGAATTCCCGCCTGCGCGGAAATGATGCTGTAGCGTGCGTCGGCAGCGCACCGGCCGGTGCTAGGTTCCCCTCTGTTCGTATACGAGCCGACCTGCACTGCCACTGTGCGCGAAGCGCACGGTCGGCTCAGTGTAAGTCGAGGGCGTGACGCTTCAGCGCCTCCAGCGGCACGAGCTCCAGCACCTTCGCGTTGGTCGCTTCGAGCACCACCTGCGGCGCACGGCCCGCTTCCCACGCCTCGACCCAGCGCAGGACGTGCAGGCACCAGCGGTCGCCCGGCTTCAGCCCGCGAAAGCGCATCTCCGGGCGCGGGGTGACGAGATCGTTGCCGCGCTCGCGCGAGAACTCCAGGAACTCGGCCGTGACCTTCACGCAGACGAGATGGGCGACGCCGTTCTCGTTGTGCGTCGCGCAGCAGCCGTCCCGAAAGAAGCCGGTGAGCGGCGAGTAGCTGCACGCCTGCAGCGCTCCGCCGAGGACGTTCTTCTCGTCGTGGTTCGGTTCGCTCATGCCGCGAGCATGGCAGAGCGCACAGAGCGTTTCAATGGGGCGATGGGAACGGCTATTGCAATGTCGGCGCTGTAACTTCTTTGGGGAGACTGAGATGGCCGCACGCAAGAAGAGCAGCGCGAGCAGGAAATCCGCATCAAAGAAATCGGCTTCGGCCCGAAGCCGGAGCAGCAGCACGCGGCGCACACCCGACGCGCTCGCGCTGTTGAGAGCCGATCATCAGAAAGTCGATCAGCTCCTGCAGCAATTCGAGAAGGCGCGCGGCAGCGACCGCAAGGAATCGCTGGCGGAGACCATCTGCCGCGAGCTGACGGTACATGCGCAGCTCGAAGAGGAGATCTTCTATCCCGCCGCGCGTGAAGCGCTCAGGAGCGACCAGGACCTGCTCGACGAAGCGACGGTCGAGCACGCGAGCGCGAAAGACCTGATTGCGCAGATCGAGGGCATGGACGCGGGCGACGAGCTGTTCGAGGCGAAAGTCACGGTGCTCGGCGAGTACGTGAAGCACCACGTGAAGGAGGAGCAGAACGAGCTCTTCCCGAAGGTGCGCAAGGCGAAGCTGGACCTGAAAGCCCTCGGAGAACGGATGGAAGCACGCAAGCTCGAGCTCCAGGAAGGCGGCGCGGCGGGCGCGGGCCGCTCCGCGGGCGGCGGTGGGACGCGGCGCACGGCGAGCGGGACGGCGGGCAGCCGCCGCGGCGAACGCGCCACGGCGAAAGCGACCAAAGGCCGCGAGGACGAAGGAATACTCGCAACGATGGCCCGCGGCATGGGCTTCTCCGGCCGCTAGCCAGCGCCGGCAAAGGAAAGGAGGTTTCGGAGGAAAACCTTGGTTTTCCTCTGAATCGTTAACCGGCCGAGGCGGGCTGCCGAATGGCAGCCCGAGCCTTCAGGCGAGCGCCGCCTTACTCCCGGCGTCTGCGCCGCCCCCAGATGTTCTTGTCGATGATGGCCACGAGAATGAGGACGAACCCCAGCACGCGCAGCACGTAAGCGTAGTTGTAGCGTTCGTCGCCGACCCCCACCCAGAACACCGCCACCTGGTTCAGCGCGAGCAGGATGAACGCCGCCGCGAACGAGAGGAACAGCCGGTCCGCCGTGCGCTTCCAGAACTGAAAAAAGTACACCGAAGCGAGGGTGTAAGCGAGCGTCAACGCACCCGCCAGGAAGTCGATCACTACTCGGTCTCCCGGATGAAGCCGTAGAGCATGAACAACATGCCGATGAGCGATGTGGAATGGCGGATCACGCGCAAATCGACGGTGACCGGCAGCAGGATCACGTCGACGAAAAGCAATATGTTGTTTGCGGTGAGACACACGAAACACAGCGAGCTCCACAGCAGGATGCGCAGGCCGGACGACAAATAGGCGCGAAACAGCAGGACCGTGCAGCCCAGGCTCGTCAGGATGGCCAGCATGTACAGGATGGTTTTGAAAACTTCCATTCTTCGTTCTATTTCTTGAGCCTGAAGGCGTCCGCGAACGACCGGATCTTGTCGTCCTTCGGGGCGTAGATCGTTCGAACAAGTGTAACCGGACGCTCGTTGTATGCGCGTGCGAGCCCGGCGACCGCGGCGTCGAGATCCTCGTTCACCGGCGCGTAGCGGTAGGACTCCCCGTCACCGGCGAGCAGCCCCCGGCTCGCGAAGAGGCTCAAATACCGCCGCGCGTCCTGCTCCGGAAGCTTGCGCACGCCCGCTTCGTCGATGGTCTGCCGCACGGTGAGCGCGCGGCTCGCGGAGCGATAGAGCGCGAGCAGCAGCTCTGCCGCGTCTACGCTGGGAATCGCTTCCTGGATAAGAGACCGGAGGGCTTCAGGAAAATCCGGGTCCGTCATTTACGCTGAGTGTGAACATTGCTCCCGGGTTTCTCGGTTGATTCTTGTGCTCGGCGTGAGCGCTCATCGCGCCTCGCCGGCGATGCGAGCCACCGGCTCGTCTGCGCGACGGCCGGCGTCCCGTCTCGCACCCGCCGCGGCATGCTCGGCGAGCATCGCCTGCAACTTTTCGTAATCGACGGGTTTGACCAGGTGGTGGTCGAAACCGGCGGCGCGCGTCTGCATCACGTCGGAGGTGCGGCCGTAGCCCGTGATCGCGATCAGCAGCGTGTCCGCGAACTCGTCTCGCGACCTCAACTCACGCGCGACCTCGTAGCCGTTCATGCCGGGCATGCCGATATCGAGCAGGATCACGTCCGGGCGCTTCTCCTGCGCCAGACGCAGCGCCGTGTGGCCGGCGTGCGCGACCTGCACCTGGTAGCCGTTCAGCTCGAGCAGCATCGTCATGCTGACCGCCGAATCCTGGTTGTCGTCGACCACGAGGATGCTCAGGCGATTGGCCTCATCGGCCTGGTCGGTCGCCGCAGCCGGCGTGTGTGTCGGCTCGACCTTGAGCTCGAGCCCTTCGACCTCTACGAGCGGCAGGCGCACCGTGAACGTGCTGCCACGGCCCGCGCCCGCACTGCGCGCTTCCACGACACCGCCGTGCATCTCCACGAGACCGCGCACTACGATGAGCCCGATACCGAGACTTCCGTGTGCGCCCGTATTGAGCCGCTCTTCGTGCGTCGAAGGATCGAACAACCGGCCGATCTCATCGCGCGCGATGCCGCGGCCGTTGTCCGATACACGGATCACCGCCTCGTCGGGGTTCTCCTGATCCAGCTCGACCGCGATGCGACCCGCGTCGTCGGTGTACTTCGCCGCGTTCGTGAGCAGGTTGCACACGACCTGTGAGAGCCGCACCGCGTCGCCTTCGACGTGCATCGCGGTATCCGGCAGCTCGATGCGCAGGTCGTGCCGTCGGCTGTCGATCAGCGGGCGCACCGTCTCGACGGCATGCTGCACCACGTCGCGCAGGTCCACCGGCTCTCGCTGGAGCGTGAGCTTGCCGCGCGTGATGCGCGAGACGTCGAGCAGGTCGTCGATCAGCCGCGTCAGATGCCTGTTCTGCCGCGCCACGACGTCGCGCGCCCACTGGATCTGCGGATCGTCGATCGCTTTTTTCTGCATGATCTCGATCGAGCCCTGGATCGCCGCGAGCGGATTCCTGAGCTCGTGCGAGAGCATCGCGAGGAAGTCGTCCTTACGGCGGTCCGCGGCCTCCAGCGCCTCCTGCGCTTTCACGCGCTCCGCGATCTCCGCCTGGAGTGTGCGGTTCGCTTGCGCGAGCTCCGCATTCGCCTGCGCGAGCGTGCGATTGAGCGCTTCGAGCTCGCGCGCTTTCTCGGCCTGCAGGGCGGCGTTCGCCTCGGCGAGGCTCTTGTTGAGCCGCTCGAGCTCGCGCCGCTGGCGATAGAGCTCGATCAGCACCTGCACCTTCCCGCGCAGGATCTCGGGAACGACCGGCACGTAGACGTAATCGACCGCGCCGAGCTCGTAGCCCTTGAGCCGGTCGAGGTCGGTCACGTGCACCGCCGTCACGAAGATGATCGGCGTCTTCTCGAAGCGCGGATGCTGGTGGATCAGCGCCGCCGTCTCGAACCCGTCCATGCCCGGCATGTTGATGTCGAGCAGGATCGCGGCGTAATCCATCTCCATCAGCCGCGAGAGCGCTTCCGTGCCGGAGCGCGCGTGTACGAGGTTGTGCCCGAGGCTCGACAGGATCGCGTCGTAGCTCATGAGCCGCGCCGGCTGGTCGTCGACCAGCAGCACGTTGACCTTGTCTTCGGACGCGGCGGCGTGCTGGGCGTTATCGATCACTTCTATGCATCACTCTCTCGTGTCACTTCTTTCCATGACTGCTCGGCCGGTGCGCCACAGGCGCACCCGACGCTGCTTCGTGATTGCGCCACCGCTACCGGTGCAGCCATATCCTCAACAACGACAGAAGCTGATCGGTGTTGACCGGTTTCGCGATGTAATCCGACGCACCCGCTTCCAGGCACTTCTCGCGATCGCCTTTCATCGCTTTCGCCGTGAGCGCGATGATCGGCAGGCGCCTGAACTTCGGATCCTGGCGGATGCGCTTCATCGTCTCGTAGCCGTCCATCTCCGGCATCATGATATCCATCAGGACGAGCGAGATGTCGGAGGCGTCGTTCACGAGCTTGATAGCCTCCTCGCCGGATCCCGCCGAGACCGTGTGCATGTGGTGGCGCTCGAGCAGGCTCGTGAGCGCGAAGATGTTGCGCACGTCGTCGTCCACCACCAGCACCTTCTTGCCGATGAGCGCCTCGTCGCTCTGGTTGAGACTCTCCAGCATGCGGCGCTTCGACAGCGGCAGATCCGACACGACGCGGTGCAGGAACAGCGCCGTCTCGTCGAGCAGGCGCTCGGGCGACTGCACGCCTTTCAGGACGATGCTCTTCGCCATGGTGCGAAGCTGCGTCTCCTCGTCCTGCGAGAGCTCGCGGCCCGTGAACACCACGATCGGCACGTCGCGGAGCTGCGGCTCCTTCTGGATTTCGGCGAGCAGGTCGAAACCGGACATGTCGGGCAGCCGCAGATCGAGCACCACGCAGTCGTACTCGCGCTCGTGCATTGCGGCAAGCGCCTCGTGCCCGGTGCCGACCGCCGTGATGCTCACGTCGTCGTGCGCAATGAGCTCCTGGATGCTCATGCGCTCGGCCGGATCGTCCTCGACGACCAGCAGTTGCCGGGCCCTCGGCTCGGCGAAGCGCTTGATGCGCTCGAACGCGGCCTCGATGCTGTCGGTCGTGAGCGGCTTGTTGAGATACGCGAACGCGCCGCGCTCCAGCCCGTGCTGGCGCTCTTCTTCCACCGTGCAGATCTGCACCGGGATGTGACGCGTGGCCGGATCCTGTTTCAGTTGCGAGAGCACGGTCCAGCCGAGCATGTCGGGCAGGAAGATGTCGAGCGACACCGCGGTCGGCTTGTATTTGCGTGCGAGCGCGAGCGCTTCGGCGCCGCGCATCGCAACGATCGCCTTGAAGCCGTGGTCACGCGCCAGTGCGAGCAGCGTGCGGGCGTAATGCGGATCGTCTTCCGCAATGAGCAACACGGGCTCCCCGGCCTCGATGTTCTCCCGGTCGTCCGGAATCTCCTCCACGCGCGGCGCCGGCAGCACGATCGGCTGGAATGCGCTCGAGTGATCGACCGTCGCGGGTACGGTTCCGGCAAGCTTGCCGGAAGCCGGGCCGACGTACTTGATCGGCAGATACAACGTGAACGTGCTCCCGAGGCCCGGCATGGACGACAGGCGGATCTCGCCGCCGAGCAGGCTCGCGAGCTCGCGGCTGATTGCGAGACCGAGGCCGGTGCCGCCGTATTTGCGCGACGTGCCCGCATCCGCCTGCTGGAACGCTTCGAAGATGATCTTCTGCTTCTCCGGCGGGATGCCGATGCCCGTATCGGTTACGGCGAAGCGAACCACTGCGTCGGCCTTGGAGAGCACCGGATGGTCGATCGACCAGCCCGACGTCGCAGGCGCGACCTCCAGCCGGACGCCGCCCTGATCGGTGAACTTGAACGCGTTCGACAGCAGGTTCTTCAGCACCTGCAGCAGGCGCTTCGGATCCGTGGTCATCGCCGTCGCTCCGAGAGCGGCGTCGAATTCATTGTTGAACATGAGCTTGCGCGCTTCCGCCACGTGGCCGAAGTTGCGCTGCACGAGATCGCGCAGATGTGCGAACGGCAGCTCCTCGCACTCTACGGTCACCGTGCCGGATTCGATCTTCGAGAGGTCGAGAATGTCCGAGATCAGGTTCAGGAGGTCGGTGCCCGCGCCGTGGATCGTCTGCGCGAACTCGACCTGCCGCGGCGAGAGATTGCCTTCGGAATTCTCGGCGAGCTGCTGGCCCAATATCAGAATCGAGTTGAGCGGCGTGCGCAGCTCGTGCGACATGTTCGCCAGGAACTCGGATTTGTATCGCGACGTGAGCGCGAGCTCGGCGGCCTTCTCTTCCACCGCGCGCCGGGCCTGCTCGATCTCCTGGTTCTTGCGCTCCACCTCGGCATTCTGCGCGGCGAGCAATCGGGCTTTCTGCGCGAGCTCGTCGTTGGTCTGCTGGAGCTCTTTCTGCTGCGCCTGAAGCTCGGCGGCGAGCTCCTGCGACTGCTTGAGGAGCCCCTCGGTGCGCATCGTCGCCTCGATCGTGTTCAGCACGATGCCGATCGAGCCGGTGAGCTGCTCGAGGAACGCGAGGTGCGAAGCGGTGAAGTCGGTGAGCGATGCGAGCTCGATAACCGCTTTCACCTCGCCTTCGAACAGCACCGGCAGCACGATCACGCTGCGCGGACGCGCCGTGAGCAGCCCGCTCGCGATCTGAATCGAGCTGTCCTGAATGTCGGACAGCATGAGCCGCTGTTTCTCGATCGCGCACTGGCCGACCAGCCCCTCGCCGACGCGGTAGCGCCGCGTGATCCCGCCCTCGTAGACGTCGGCATAGCCGGCGAGCTGCTTGAGGTAGTGATCCAGCCCGTCGGTGTCCATGATGTACATGACACCCTGCTGCGCGTTCACCAGCGGCACCAGCTCCGAGAGCAGCATCTGCGCCACCGTGAAGAGGTCGCGCTGGCCCTGCATCATCCGGCTGAATTTCGCGAGGTTGGTCTTCAGCCAGTCCTGCTCGGTGTTCCGGTCGGTGGTCGCCCGGAGGTTACCGATCATCGCGTTGATGTAGTCCTTGAGCTCGGCCACCTCGCCGGACGCGTCCACCTGGATGTAACGCGTCAGGTCGCCTTTCGTGACCGCGGTGGCCACCTCCGCGATCGCGCGCACCTGCGTGGTCAGGTTCGCCGCCAGCAGGTTCACGTTCGCCGTCAGGTCTTTCCACGTGCCCGCGGCCCCCGGCACGTTTGCCTGCCCGCCGAGCCGGCCTTCCACGCCGACCTCGCGGGCCACCGTCGTCACCTGCTCGGCAAAGGTTGCCAGCGTGTCCGTCATCGAGTTGATGGTATCGGCCAGCGCCGCGACCTCACCCTTGGATTCGACGGTGAGCTTCTGCCTCAGGTCGCCGTTCGCCACCGCCGTCACGACCTTCACGATGCCGCGCACCTGGTTCGTCAGGTTCGCGGCCATCACGTTCACGTTGTCGGTCAGGTCCTTCCAGGTACCCGCGACGCCGGGCACCTGCGCCTGGCCGCCGAGCTTGCCTTCCGTGCCGACCTCACGCGCCACGCGTGTGACCTCGGACGCAAACGAGTTCAACTGATCCACCATCGTGTTGATGGTTTCCTTGAGCTGGAGGATCTCGCCTTTCACGTCCACCGTGATCTTGCGCGAGAGGTCGCCTTTCGCCACCGCGGTCGTCACCTCAGCGATGTTCCGCACCTGCGCCGTGAGGTTCCCCGCCATCCAGTTCACGTTGTCGGTCAGGTCCTTCCACGTGCCGGCGACACCCGGCACCTGCGCCTGCCCGCCGAGCTTGCCTTCGGTGCCGACCTCACGCGCCACCCGCGACACCTCGCCCGCGAACGAGTTCAACTGGTCCACCATCGTGTTGATGGTTTCCTTCAACTGAAGGATCTCACCGCGCACGTCCACCGTGATCTTGCGCGAGAGGTCGCCAGTCGCGATCGCCGTCGCCACCTCCGCGATGTTGCGCACCTGGGCGGTCAAATTGCCCGCCATCGAGTTCACGTTGTCGGTCAGGTCTTTCCAGGTGCCCGCGACACCCGGCACCTGCGCCTGGCCGCCGAGCTTCCCTTCGGTGCCGACCTCACGCGCCACCCGTGTCACTTCGGAGGCGAACGCGTTCAATTGGTCCACCATCGTGTTGAGCGTGTTCTTCAGCTCCAGAATCTCGCCCTTCACGTCCACCGTGATCTTGCGCGACAAGTCGCCGCGCGCGACGGCGGTCGCCACCTCGGCGATGTTGCGCACCTGCGCCGTCAGGTTGCCGGCCATCCAGTTCACGTTGTCGGTCAAGTCCTTCCAGGTGCCGGCGACGCCGCGCACCTGCGCCTGACCACCGAGCTTGCCTTCGGTGCCCACCTCGCGCGCAACGCGCGAGACCTCGCCCGCGAACGAGTTGAGCTGGTCGACCATGGTGTTGAGCGTGTTCTTCAGCTCCAGAATCTCGCCGCGCACGTCCACCGTGATCTTGCGCGAGAGGTCGCCGTTCGCGATGGCGGTCGCCACCTCCGCGATGTTGCGCACCTGCGCCGTCAGGTTGCCGGCCATCGAGTTCACGTTGTCGGTCAGGTCCTTCCACGTGCCCGACACGCCCGGCACCTGCGCCTGGCCCCCGAGCTTGCCTTCCGTGCCGACCTCGCGCGCCACCCGCGTTACTTCGGAGGCGAACGAGTTCAACTGCTCCACCATCGTGTTGATGGTGTTCTTCAGTTCGAGGATCTCGCCTTTCACGTCGACCGTGATCTTGCGCGAGAGGTCGCCCCTCGCGACGGCGGTCGTCACCTCCGCGATGTTGCGCACCTGAGCGGTCAGGTTCGTCGCCATCGCGTTCACCGAGTCGGTCAGGTCTTTCCACGTGCCCGCCACGCCCGGCACCTGCGCCTGACCACCGAGCTTGCCTTCCGTGCCCACTTCACGCGCGACCCGCGTCACTTCGGCCGCGAAGGAGTTCAACTGGTCCACCATCGTGTTGATGGCTTCCTTCAACTGCAGGATCTCGCCTTTCACGTCCACCGTGATCTTGCGCGAGAGGTCGCCTCTCGCCACGGCGGTCGTCACCTCGGCGATGTTGCGCACCTGCTGCGTGAGGTTGGTCGCCATCGCATTGACCGAGTCGGTCAGGTCTTTCCAGGTGCCCGCGACACCCGGCACCTGCGCCTGGCCGCCGAGCGAGCCTTCGGTGCCCACCTCGCGCGCCACCCGCGTCACTTCCGACGCGAACGACCGGAGCTGGTCCACCATCGTGTTGAGCGTGTCTTTCAGTTGAAGGATCTCGCCCTTCACGTCCACCGTGATCTTGCGCGAGAGGTCGCCGTTCGCAATCGCCGTCGCGACCTCCGCGATGTTGCGCACCTGCGCGGTCAGATTGCCGGCCATCGAGTTCACGTTGTCGGTCAGGTCTTTCCATGTCCCGGCAACACCCGGCACCTGCGCCTGGCCGCCGAGCTTCCCTTCCGTGCCCACCTCCCGCGCAACGCGGGTCACCTCGGCCGCGAACGAGTTGAGCTGGTCAACCAGCGTGTTGATCGTGTTCTTGAGCTCGAGAATCTCGCCTTTCACGTCCACCGTGATCTTGCGGGACAGGTCGCCGCGCGCGACCGCCGTCGTCACCTCCGCGATGTTGCGCACCTGAGCGGTCAGGTTCGTCGCCATCGCGTTCACCGAGTCGGTCAGGTCTTTCCACGTGCCCGCCACGCCCGGCACGATCGCCTGCCCGCCGAGCTTCCCTTCCGTGCCGACCTCACGCGCGACCCGCGTCACCTCGGACGCGAAGGACCGGAGCTGGTCCACCATCGTGTTGATGGCTTCCTTCAACTGCAGGATCTCGCCGCGCACGTCCACCGTGATCTTGCGAGAGAGATCGCCGTTCGCCACCGCGATCGTCACCTCGGCGATGTTGCGCACCTGCGCGGTGAGGTTGTTCGCCATGTAGTTCACGTTGTCGGTCAGGTCTTTCCACGCGCCCGACACGCCTTTCACCTGCGCCTGGCCGCCGAGCTTTCCGTCGGTGCCGACCTCGCGCGCCACGCGGGTCACTTCCGACGTGAACACGCTCATCTGCTCGATCATCGTGTTGACGATCGTGGCGGATCGCAGGAACTCGCCCTGGAGCGGCCGGCCGTCCACATCGAGCCGCATCGTGCGCGACAGATCGCCTTTGGCGACCGCGGCGATGGTGCGCGTCACCTCCGCCGTCGGCCACAAGAGATCGTCGATCAGCGTGTTGACCGAGGCCTCCATCTCGCCCCATGCGCCGCTGCGCCGGTCGGCCCGCAGCCGCTGGCGCGTCTTGCCCTGTTTGCCGACCGACTGCCCCACGCGCGCGAGCTCGTCCGAGAGGCGCCGGTTGGAGCGCACGATGTCGTTGAACGTATCCGCCACCTTCCCATACAGCCCGGTCCAGTCTCCCGGAAGCTGCACGCTGAAATCGCCTTCACGGACGCTCTGCAGTGCGAGCAGCAGCTCGCGCAGCTCGGCCGGATGGTCGGGATCCACGCGCATGGGCGCAGGGGTGATGATCACTTCTTCGGTCGTCGTATTCATGGGAGCTCAGGGCAGAAGGGATAGGAAAACCCGGGGCGTCCTCGCAAGCCCCCCGGGGCTTCTTACTGCGGCGGCAGAATCGTTGCGTTCGGGTCGCATCCGTTGTTCGATTTGTTCCCGCGCGTCAGGCGCGCGCGGGCCCCCGCGTGACGCGGGTCGTGCCGTGACGCAATCGCCATGCCAGCACAAATTGCTTGCCCGCCAAGTACATGCCGTATTGAGTTCGGGAAAAAATTACGATGCCCCTCAACGCACCCGGCAAAAATTACCGCGCCGCTTTGTCCACACTTTCTGTTGATAGTTCTGTGGACAGTGCGTCTAAGTGCGGCGATCCCAGTGGGCAGCCGACAAACTTTCCGGTCGTGCTCAAAAACGTTTCAACGGGATCGCGCGATCGATCTGCACTCCGGACGTGAGAACGCCGGGCACCGAACGGTGGACCCGGCGTGAAACACACACCACGCATTGCCGATTACACCTGTAACAGGTTCCAGTGCTGTTGCGGCACCGGTCGGCGATCGCGGCATCCGCCGAAACGGCGGGTGTGAAAGGCCGGCAGTGTTGCTTTGCCGGCCTTGTTGCCCCGCACGGACGTTCACAAAAGTTCTGCGAAACGAAAGGGCGCGAGGCAGTTCTATTTTCGCGCCGCACCCGCTACTCGCGCAATTGACGATATCTCACGCGCGCCGCGCGCGTTCATGCCCAGAGTTTGCGCAATCGCGCCGCAACATCGACGCGCGGTAACACGCTCGCAGCGGGCGCGTCTGCTGCGTGCTGCGCCTGCGAAGGCCACGTCGTGAGCTGCATCGTGGCGGTCACTTTGGACGTGAGAAAACGTGAACGCGTGCCGTAGACGTGCGTATCCCCCTGTCGCGCCTGGTGCGAAACGTAGTACTTGAGCGGCGCGATCAGGTCGAGCTCGCGTTTGGCGCGTGTCATCGCGACGTAGAGGAGGCGCCGCTCTTCTTCGATCAGGTCCGCGCGGCCAGTGGTGAACTCGGACGGGAAGGTGCCGTCCGTCACGTGCAGAATCGAAACGCGGTCCCATTCCTGGCCTTTCGCCGAATGGATCGTCGAGAGGATGAGATAGTCCTCGTCGAGCAGCGGCGGCCCCGCGAGATCGCCGGTCACTCGCGGCGGATCCAGCGTGAGCTCGCTCAGGAATTGCTCGCGTGTGGCGAATTGCGTCGAGACGCGATCGAGCTGCTCGATATCCCCGGCGCGCGGCATCGCGTTGTCGTAGAGGCGCATGAGGTGCGGCTCGTACCAGGCGGCGACGCGGCCCACCTGCCCCTGCCACGGCGCGTCCGGCGCGGCGAGCTCGAGCAGAAGGTGGACGAGGGGCGGCCAATCGTCAGCGGCGGCCGACATGCGGTACGCGGCGAGCGCCTGCCAGTCATGGGACGACGCTTCGAACGCGGCGAGACACTTGTCCGCGGCAGCGGGCCCGACGCCCGGGAGCAGCTGCAACACGCGGAACGCGGCGATGCGGTTTCGCGGATTGTCGGCCCAACGCAGCACGGCGAGCAGATCCTTCACGTGCGCGGCCTCGAGGAACTTGAGCCCGCCGTATTTCACGTACGGGATGTTGCGACGCACGAGCTCCAGCTCGAGAGAATCGCTGTGGTGCGAGCTACGGAACAGCACCGCCTGCTTGCGCAGCAGCACGCCCTGCTCGCGCGCCCGCAGCGTGCGCTCGACGACGTACTCGGCCTGCGCCTGCTCGTCGAGCACGGTCACGAGGTTCGGGACGATGCCGGCGCCGAGCGACGTCTGCAGGCGCTTCTGATACTGCCGCGGCGCTTCCCCGATCAGCGCGTTCGCAGCGTCGAGTATCGCCTGCGTCGAGCGGTAATTCCGCTCCAGCGTCACGACGTGCGCCGATGGCTCGAAGCGCTGCGGAAATTCGAGAATGTTCTCGACCGTGGCCGCCCGGAACGAATAGATCGACTGCGCGTCGTCGCCCACCACACACACTCCGGCCCCCGTTGGTTTGAGCGACAGGAGGATCTCCGCCTGGAGCGTATTTGTGTCCTGATATTCGTCCACCAGCACGTGTTCGAACTGCGAGCCCACGTCGGCCGCGAGCGCCGGATCGTTCATGAGCGCATGCCAGTAGAGCAGCAGATCGTCGAAGTCGAGGACCTGCTGCGCGAGCTTCATCTCCACGTAGCGCGCGTACAGGCGCTTCAGCTCGTCGTGCCACTGCGCGCACCACGGGAAGACCTCGGCGAGCGTGCGTTCGAGCGCGCCGCGCGTATTCACGCAGTGCGAGTAGATCGCGAGGCAGGTGTCCTTCCGCGGAAAGCGGCGCTCCTTCCCGGAGAGCGCCAGCGCCTGTCGTGCGAGATCCATGAGATCGGCGGAGTCTCCACGATCGATCACGCTGAACGCGGGCTCCAGGCCGACGTGGGCCGCGTAACGCCGCAGCAGACGATTCGCGATCGAATGGAACGTGCCCGCCCAGGCGAGGCGGCTCACTGCCGGTGCGTCGGCAGTGATCGCCTTGCCGACGATCCGATGCGCGCGCCGGATCATCTCCTGCGCGGCGCGCCGCGAAAACGTGAGCAGCAGAATGCGCTCGGGTGCGACACCGCTCAGGATGAGATGCGCGACCCGGTGTGCGAGCGTATTGGTCTTGCCGGTGCCCGCGCCCGCAATGATCAGCAGCGGCCCGGCCGTGCAGCCGCCCTGCTCCGCGAGCTCGCCGTAGGTCGCCGCCGCGCGCTGCGCTGCATTGAGGTCATCGAGCCAGTGCCGCTTTTCTTCGAGAACGGCTGCCATCCGCGCATGATGGCGAATACCTGTATACATGTCCAGCACCGGGCGCCTATGCGACGGGTTGCCGCCGGTCCTTCGCAGGGCGCGCGGATGGCGCACCGGGCGGGGTCGTGCGCTACCAGCGCACGCTGCGAATCTCTATACTCGTTTCGCCATCTGGAGGAGCCCCCAAATGAAAATCCTGTACTTCAACGATTTCCGTCTCGGTGTCCTGAACGCGAACAATGCCGTCGTCGACGTCATGGACGTCGTCCGCGACATTCCGCACACCGGTCCGCACAACCTCATCAGCGGCCTGATCGAACGCTTCGCCGAGTACCGCAGCCGTCTCGAGCAGGCGGCATCGCAGGGCAAGGCCGTTCCGCTGTCCGATGTACGCATCCGCCCGCCGCTCCCGAAGCCGCACAACATCGACTGCATGGCCGTGAACTACATGGAAGACGGCACACGCTCGGAGCCCGCACCGATCAATGCGTTCCACAAGTCGCCGAACGCGATCATCGGAAACGGCGATACGATGGTGCTGCCGGATGCGCCCGCGACGATCTTCGAAGGCGAAGCCGAAGTCGCTGTGGTCTTCGGCAAGCATGGATCGAACGTGAAGCAGGCGGATGCGATGAGCTACATCTTCGGCTATATGAATTTCATCGATGGCTCCGCGCGCGGGCTGCCGCCGAGCGGCAACACCTTCTACCAGATGAAGTCGCGCGAGACGTTCTGCCCGATCGGCCCGTGCATCGTCACGGCCGACGAAATACCCGATCCGCACAATCTTCAGATCAAGCTGTGGGTGAACGGCGAGCTCAAGCAGAACTTCAACACGAGCGACATGGCGCACAAGATCCCGCGCTGCATCGAGTGGGTGACTTCGATCCACAGCGTGGATGCGGGCGACATCCTCGCGACCGGCACCAATCACCGCGGGCTTTCGGCGTTCCAGGACGGCGACGTGATCGAGATCGAAACCGAGCGTCTCGGGCGGCTCAAGTTCAACGTGAAGGACGAGTTGAAGCGCACGTGGGGCCGCGAGACGCGCCTCGACCGGCAGAACAAGAAGCTCGAAGGACAGGCGCCGCAGCTCACGGGGAAATACGCCAAGACCGCGTAATCACGAACAGTCGGGAACAGGAGAGCCCGTATGTCATTCGGTCTGACACTGAGCCACGTCGGCATCTTCGTCACCGATATGACGAAGATGGTCGATTTCTACACCGGCTTCCTCGGCTTTGCCGTAAGCGATCGCGGCACGCTCGCCGACGGCCGCGGTGAGATCGTGTTCCTGACGCGCGACGCGCGCGAGCATCATCAGTTCGTGCTGGCGACCGGCCGCCCGGAAAACCTGAGCTACAACCTGATCAACCAGCTCTCGTTCCGTGTCGACAGTCTGGACACGCTGCGCGAGCTTCAGCGCGGTCTGAAGAACGAAAGCGCGACCGAGCTCGGTCCGATCAGCCACGGCAACGCACTGTCGGTGTATCTGCGCGATCCGGAAGGCAACCGCGTCGAGCTGCTGATCGACACGCCGTGGTACGTGCCGCAGCCGTGCCGCATCCCGGTCGATCTCTCGCTGCCGGATGACGAGCTGTGGGCGAAGCTCGAACGCGATGCGCGCGCGCTGCCCGGATTCAAATCGCGTGCGGCATGGATGGCAGAAGTCGAGGACAAAATCAACGAAGCGACGGCGAAGCGCCGACGCGAAATCGCGCCGACGACAGCGTAGGATCGTCTGATACGCTAAGCACATCGGGCGCACCCGCAGCCCGCTCGGCAATTCCGATAACGATCAGGGGGAATCAGCATGGCCGCAAGTAAGACGTTCGCGCTGTTGCGCGACGAGCGCGATGACGCGCCCGATTCGAGCTCCCGCAACAGCGGAAGCCTCTTCATCCTCGCGAGCATTCAGGGCACGCCCGGCGACGACACACTCCTCGGTACCGCAGCCGCCGACACCATCGAAGGGCTCGATGGCGATGATCTTCTGCTGGGTCTCGGCGGCGATGATACGTTGGTGGGCGGCAATGGCCGCGATCAGCTCGAAGGTGGCGCCGGCGCGGACGTGCTCGACGGCGGTGCGGGACCCGATTATGCGCGGTACGCGTCGGCTACCAGCGGCGTCGTTTTCGATCTCGCGAATCCGGCGGTAAATAGAGGCGACGCAGCGGGCGACACGCCCATCTCCATCGAAAGTATTCTGGGCTCCTCGTACGCCGACCGGCTATTCGGCGATGCCGGTGCAAATACCATCGGCGGTTTCGGCGGCGCTGACATCCTTGAGGGGCGCGAGGGCAACGACGCATTGCTCGGCGGCGACGGTCACGATTTGCTGGCGGGCGGAGCGGGCGCCGATCTGCTGGATGGCGGAACCGGAGTGGACCGGGTTACATACGAGTCCGAAGGCGCGGTCGTCGCGAGTCTCGCGGCGGCGGCTGTCCACGGCGGCGCGGCGGCGGGCGATCACTACGTCAACGTCGAGGGCCTGATCGGGTCGAACTTCGCCGACGTGCTCTTCGGAAACGACTTCGCGAACATCCTGCTCGGACGCGACGGCAACGACTACATCGAAGGCGGCGGCGGCAACGACTCGATCGCGGGAGACGGCGGCGACGACGAGCTGGTAGGCGGTGCCGGCGCCGACATCATCAGCGGCGGCAGCGGATTCGATTACGCGAGCTATGTCCATGCGCCTAACGGCATAGAGGTCGATCTAATGCTGCCGGCCGCGAATACGGGCGAGGCGTTGGGGGACACGCATCTGTCGGTCGAGGGGATTTTCGGCACCGCCTTCAACGACCGGGTGACCGGCGACGACGTGGCAAACGACCTGCGCGGCGGCGGCGGCCACGATGTCGTCGACGGCCGGGGCGGAAACGACCGGCTCGCCGGCGGTGACGGCGACGACGCCATATGGGGCCGAGACGGCGACGATTTGATCGATGGCGGCGCCGGCGGCGACTTCATCAACGGCGCGGCCGGTTACGACACGGTGACCTACGCATCTGCGGCCGAGGGCGTGATCGTCTCACTGGAGTCACCGGCGGCAAATACGGGCGATGCTGCCGGCGACAGGCATATCGCCATCGAAGCGTTCATCGGCTCCGCGTTCAACGACACACTGGTGATGGACGCGGCGCACAACATCGTCGAAGGTGCCGGCGGCGACGACGTACTGCGTGGCAGGGGCGGCAACGATGCGCTGCGCGGCGGCGACGGAAGCGACATCCTCGAAGGCGGCGCCGGCATCGATGGCATGGTAGGCGGTGCCGGGAACGATGTATTCGCGTTCGTGTCAGGCGAGGCGGACGGCGACAAGCTCGTGGATTTCGATGGCGCAGGTCCGGGCGTCGGGGACCGTCTGACGTTCGAGGGCTACGGCACTGCCGCGCAGGGCGCGACCTTCATCCAGCTCGACGCCACGCACTGGCAGATCAACTCGTTCGATGGTCTGGTGCACGAGACGATCACGATCATGAACGGCTCGCCGATCGACGCGAGCGACTACACGTTCCTGTAAGCAGTCTGTGCCGCGAAAGAGGGCTTGCGTGCATCCCCGCGCAGGCGGGGATGCACGTATCCAAGCCCTGAACGCCGCTTTCGCAGAAGTGACGCGCTGATGCTGAGAACGACCGTCCTATTCACGTTCTTGGCGATGTCGTCAGCTCACGCCGCCGACGCCGCCAAGGACTACCCTGGGAGCCGTCCCATCAGGCTGGTCTCGCCCTTCGCCGCCGGCGGCAGCACCGACACTGTCGGACGCCTCATCGCACCGCGAATCGCCGAGCGGCTCGGCCAGAACGTCATCGTCGAGAACCGTCCGGGCGCGGGCGGCATGATCGGCACCTCGCATGTTGCGAAAGCGACGCCGGACGGTCACACGCTGCTCTTCATCAGCGGCGCGTTCGTCGCGCATTCCGCCGTTACGAAGAACCTGCCGTACGATCCCGTGGGCGATTTCGCGTGGGTGACGCGGGTTCTGGAGTATCCCTTCATCGTGGTCACGAGGGCCGACTCTCCGATGCATACGGTGAAGGACCTGATCGCAGCGGCGAAGAAGAACCCGCGCAAGCTGAACTACGGATCGGTCGGCACCGGGTCGGTATTCCACCTCGCGGCGGAAATGTTCGGCGCGATGACCGGCACCGAGATGACGCACATTCCGTTCAAAGGCGGCTCGGAGCCCAACACCGAGCTTCTCGGCGGACGGCTGGACGTGATCTTCACGACAACGACGAGCGGCATGCCGCATGTCGAAGCGAAGCGCATGCGCGCGCTCGCAGTGACCTCGCTGCAGCCATGGCCGCAGCTACCGCAGCTGCCGACGGTGGCGCAGACGATTCCGGGCTACGAGGTGATGTCGTTCAACGGCATCGGCGTGCCGCGCGCGACGCCGCGGCCGATCGTGCTGCGGCTGAACCGCGAGATCCACGCGGTACTCGCGCAGCAGGACCTTCGCAAACGCCTCACTGACCAGGGCAACGAGGTGCGCCCGACGACGCCGGAGGAATTCGCCGGCAAGGTGAGCTCCGAAATCGCCAAGTGGCAAAAGGTCGTGCGCGACCGCGGCATCGACGTGCAGTAGCCGAAGGAAGGGAGGTAACGGAGGGGAACCATCATCGGTTCCCCTCTGTTCGTTCATCGCCGCCATCGGCGCGTGAGTTAGCGCAGCTAACTCACCACGCCGATGTTCCAGGGCACGAACTCGTGGTCACCGAGCCCCAGCAGCTCGCTCTTCGACTTCTCGCCCGACGCGATGCGCAGCAGGTACTCGAAGATCACCTTGCCCATCTCCTGCACGGTCGCTTCGCCGTCGAGGATCACACCGCAGTTCAGATCCATGTCCTCCGACATCCGGTTGAACATCGGCGTGTTGGTCGCGAGCTTGATCGAAGGCACCGGCTTCGCGCCGTAGCACGAGCCGCGGCCGGTGGTGAACGCGACCAGGTTGGCGCCGCCCGCGATCTGCCCGGTCGCGGAGCACGGGTCGAATCCGGGCGTGTCCATGAAGACGAAGCCTTTCTGCGTGACCGGCTCCGCGTAGCGATAGACCTCCATCAGCGGGCCGGTGCCGCCTTTCATCGACGAGCCAAGCGACTTCTCGAAGATGTTCGCGAGGCCGCCGTGCTGGTTGCCGGGGCTCACACGGCCCTGGATCTGCGCGTCGCGGCCGACGGTGTACTCGTCTTTCCACCACCGGATGCGCTCGATCAGCTTCTCGCCGACCTCGCGCGAGCGCGCGCGGCGCGTGAGCGTGTGCTCGACGCCGTAGATCTCGGGTGTCTCGGAAAGTATGCCCGTCCCGCCGTGACGCACGAGGAGATCGACTGCGGCGCCCAGCGCGGGATTTGCCGTGATCGCCGAGAAGCCGTCCGATCCGCCGCACTGGAGCCCCACGGTGATGTGGCTTGCCGGCACGCGCGTGCGCGTGACGCGGTTTGCCTCCGGCAGCATCTCTTTGACCGCCGCGATGCCGGCTTCGATCGTCTTGCGCGTGCCGCCGGTTTCCTGCATGACCAGCGTGCGCAGCCGCGCGTCCACCGAGAGCTTCTGTTCCCGCATGAGCCCGCTGATCTGGTTGCGCTCGCAGCCCAGGCCCACGATCAGCGCGCCCGCGACGTTCGCGTGACGCGCATAGCCCGCCATGGTCCGGCGCAGAAGATCCATCGGCTCGCCCGTCATCTCCATGCCGCACCCGGTGCCGTGGGCGAATGCGACGACGCCGTCGATGTTCGGGTAATCGGCGAGCCGCTCCGGTGTGAAGTATTCGGCGATCTTGTGCACGACCGTGGCCGAGCAGTTCACGCTCGAGAGCACGCCGATGTAATTGCGCGTGCCGACACGGCCGTCTTCGCGCACGATGCCCATGAAGCTCGCCCGCTCCGCCTCCGGGATCATCTCCACCGGCTTGTACTCGGAGGCGTAGGCATAGTCGCGATCGAACTCGCGGAACTCCATGTTGTGCGAGTGCACGAACATGCCCGGCGCGATGTCCGCGGAGGCGAAGCCGATGACGACGTTGTACTTGAGGATCGGCTCGCCTTTGCGGATCGCGCGCGCGGCGATCTTGTTGCCGGCGGGGACCTGGCTCTTCACCGTCAGGCCTTCGCGCTCGAGCTTCGCGCCGATCGCGAGATCGTTGCGCGCGATCAGCACGTTGTCGTTGTCGTGGAGGCGGATGGCGAGCCCGGCGGCGGGCCGTTCGCGGATTTCGATCAAGGGCATCTCCGGTGTGGGTGCTGCGGCGGAGGCTGAATTTTACGCGCGGATCATTCCGGTCGGGCGCCGGTCGCCTTGATCACCTTCGCCCACTTGTCCGCCTCCGCTTTGATGTAAACAGCGAATTCCGCGGGCGAGTTGCCGACGGGATCGAGCCCCTGCGCCGTCAGCTTCGCGCGCGTGTCGGTCGTCTTCAGCGCTGCAACGACGTCCGCGTTCAGCTTCGAGACGAGCTCACGCGGCGTGCCCGCGGGCGCGACGATCCCCTGCCACAGCGAAATGTCGAAGCCTGCCAGCCCCGCCTCGTGCATCGTCGGCAGCTCCGGGAGCATGCGCGAGCGCGTGAGGCGCGTCACCGCGAGCGGCCGCAGCCTCCCGCCACGGATGTGCGGCAGCGCCGTCGGCACCGAGGAGAACATGAGCTGCGTCTGCCCCGCGAGCAGGTCGGCGAGCGCGGGGCCGCTGCCTTTGTACGGCACGTGGACCATCTCCACGCCGGCTATCGACGCGAACATCGCGCCGCCGAGATGCGTCGTCGTGCCGCTCCCGGCCGACGCGTAGTTCACCTGGCGCGGCCGCGCACGCGCGTAGGCGATCAGCGACTTTACCGTATCGACCGGCAGCGACGGATGGACCACCACGACGTTCTCGCTCGTCGTGATCAGTGTGATCGGCGCGAAATCGCGCAGCGGATCGTAGGGCAGCTTCGGATACAGCCCGCGGGCGATCGCGAGCGTGCTCACGTTGCCGAGCATGAGCGTGTAGCCGTCGGGCGTCGCTTTGCTCACGAGCTCGCCCGCGATCGTGCCGCCGGCGCCCGGGCGGTTCTCCACCACGACTGCCTGCCGCCAGGCGTCGTGCAGGCCGACGCCGATGGTGCGCGCGACGATGTCGGTGCCGGAGCCGGGCGTGAACGGCACGACGATCCGTACCGGGCGCGTTGGAAACGCCTGCGCGTCCGCAACGGGCGCGGCAGCCGACGCAATCCACGTCGTGGACGTGAACAGGCCGATCACGGTAAGACGCAGCAGATTGAGCATCGCCGCAGTCTACCAATGGGGTCAGACTCGATTGAAAAACGGCCCGCAGACTTTCAATCGAGTCTGACCCCGTTGAAAATAGTGGTCCACCTTCCGGAAGCGCGTCCATGCCTACCTATCGCCCGACCCTCACCGGCAGCCGCCACATGATCTCCGCCGGTCACTATCACGCGGCGCACGCCGGCTTTCGCGTGCTCGAAGCGGGCGGCAACGCGATCGATGCGGGCGTCGCGGCCGGCATCACGCTCGGCATTCTCCAGACGGACCGCGTCAACTTCGCCGGTGTCGCGCCGATCATGATCTATCTCGCGGACGAGCGAAGAGTGATCAACATCGACGGCCTCGGCACCTGGCCGCGTGCAGCGTCGATCGATTACTTCCGGCGCCAGCACGCCGGCGCGATGCCGCCCGGTATCCTGCGCACCGTCATGCCCGCCGCGCCGGCGGCGTGGATCAAGGCGCTCGCGCAGTACGGCACGATGTCGTTCGGCGAAGTCGCGTCCGCGGCGATACGCCTGACGAGCGAGGGCTTCGCGATGTACGGCTTCATGGCCGATTACATCCGCGATCACGAGAAAGACTACCGGCGCTGGCCGTCGAGCGCGGCGGTGTTCCTGCCGAAGGGCAGACCGCCGCAGGTCGGCGACGTCTTCGTGCAGGAGGAGCTCTCGCGCACGATCCAGTACATGGCCGACGAGGAAGCCGCGCATCGCTCGCGCGGACGTCTCGAGGGGCTGAAGGCCGCGCGCGATGCGTTCTATCGCGGCGACATCGCCCAGAAGATCGTCCGCTATCACGAAGCGAACGGCGGCTGGGTCACGCGCGAGGATCTCGCGGCGTACGACGTGCGCATCGAGCCGACGGTCACGACGCGGTTCCACGGCATCGAGCTGCACGCGTGCGGCCCGTGGTCGCAGGGGCCGGTGCTGCCGCAGACGCTGAATCTCCTCGCGGGCTACGACTTGAAGGCGATGGGCCACAACTCGGTCGCCTACATCCACCACCTCACCGAGGCGCTCAAGCTCTCGTTCGCCGACCGCCATCGGTATTACGGCGATCCCGCATTCGTGGACGTGCCGCTCGACGTGCTGTTGTCGAACGATTACGCGGGCATGCGTCGGAAGCTCATCCGCGATACCGCGTGGCCGGAGATGCCGCCTGCCGGCGACATCAGCAACTTCCCACGCGCGCGGCCCATGCCGCAGCCGGCGCTCGGCGAGCCCGCACCGCTCGCAGACACCTCGTACGCGTGCGTGGTGGATCGCGCGGGCAACGCGTTCTCGACGACGCCGAGCGATGGCTCGAGCGCGATGCCCGTGATCCCGGGGACGGGGCTGTGCCCCTCCTCGCGCGGCTCACAGTCGTGGACCGATCCCGCGCATCCGGCCGCGCTCGCGCCGGGGAAACGCCCGCGCCTCACGCCGAACCCGGCGCTGGCGCTGAAGGACGGTCAGCTCTACATGCCGTTCGGTTCGCCGGGAAACGACATTCAGCCGCAGGCGATGCTCCAGGTTTTCCTGAACGTCGTCGTGTGGGGCATGGAACCGCAGGCGGCAGTGGAAGCGCCGCGCTTCGCGACCTACAGCTTCCCGGCCTCGTCGGAACCGCACAACTACCATCCGGGGCGGCTCAGCGTGGAGACGCGCATCGCCCAGCCCACGCGCGACGCGCTCGGCCTGCTCGGCCACAAGGTGGCGCCGTACGAAGAGCTCGACTGGCGCGCGGGGGCGGTGTGCGCGATCCGCGTGAACGAGAAAACCGGGATGCTCGAAGGCGGAGCCGATCCGCGCAGGCCGTGCTATGCGCTCGGTATTTAGGGCGCTTGCATGCGCCGCGCTCGGCGCGCTCACCACGGCAGCGGTCGCACAAAGCTATCCCACGAAGCCGATCCGCATGATCGTCGCGCAGGCCGCGGGCGGCCCGACCGACGTCGTCACGCGCATCTACGCGACGAAGCTCTCCGAGCTCCTCGGCCAGCAGATCGTCGTCGACAACCGCGTCGGCGCCGGCGGGACGATCGCCGGCGAGCTGGTCGCGCAGGCGCCGGCGGACGGCTACACGCTGTGCGTCATGGCGAACGGCACCGCCGCGATCGCGCCGCATTTGATGACGCTCAAGTTCCAGGTGCTGAAGGACTTCGCGCCGGTCGCGCTGATCGGCGACAGCCCGCTTGCGCTGATGGTGTATCCCGCGCTGCCGGCGAATTCGCTCAAGGAGCTGATCGCGCTCGCCAAGGCCAAACCGGGGACGCTCAACTTCGGCTCTTCGGGACAGGGCGCCACCGGTCATCTGGCCGGTGAGATGTTCAAGGCGATGTCCGGCGCGAATATCGTTCACGTCCCGTACAAAGGCGCGGCGCCCGCGCTGGTCGCGACGATGTCCGGCGAGATCCACATGCTGTTCTCCGCGCTCTCGTCGGGCATGCAGTACGTCAAGGCGAAACAACTGCGCGCGCTCGGCATCACGGGCCCGAAACGCGTGCCGATGCTGCCCGACGTGCCCGCGATAGGTGAAGTCGTGCCCGGTTACGAAGCGAGCTCGTGGTACGCCGTGCTCACCCGCGCTGGCACGCCGCGCGCGGTCATCGATCGCGTGAACAAGGCGACGACACAGGTGCTCACGACGCCGGAGGTACGCGCGAAGCTCGTCTCGGTCGCGGTCGATCCGGAGCCGCTCACGCCGGAACAGCTTGGGGCGAAGATCCGGCGCGATTACGAGCGCTGGGGCAAGGTGGTCAAAGCCGCGGGCGTGAAAGTCCAGTAGAACAACCGTTCCGACCGGGCAAAGTCATCGCAGAAAACGGTTCGTGCCGGCCGTTCGACAAGCTCAGAATGAGCTTCACGAAGTGAAGTCGAAGCAAACAACCGTTCGTGCTGAGCGAGTCGAAGCACGAACGGCCGGCGACTACTGCGGCCTGACCCCCGCGGCCTTGATGACATTCCCCCACTTCGCCATTTCGCTGCGAACGAAGCTCGCCAGCTCAGCCGGTGAGCTGCCAACGGTTTGCAGCGCTTCGTTTTCGAAGCGCTCGCGCAGCGCCGGCATCTGCAGCACCGCGGCTGCTTCCTTGTTGATGCGCGCGATCACCTCGGGCGGTGTGCCCGCCGGCGCGAACCACGCGATCCAGACGGCGCTTTCGTAGCCCGGGACGCCGGCTTCGGTGAGCGGCGGCGCGTCGGGCACCATCGCGATGCGTGTCCTGCCGGACACCGCAAGCGCGCGGACGCGTCCCGAACGCAGATGCGGCAGCATCGCGGGCGCGCTCGCCATCATGAGCGGAACGCGGCCGGCGACGACATCGACCAGCGCCGGGGCCGGACCCTTGTACGGCACCGGCGTCATGCGCGTGCCCGACATGTACAGGAAGAGCTCCATCGACATGTGCGTAATCGCGCCGGAGCCGGAATGCGCGTACGTGAAATCCGCCGGGCGCGCCTTGGCGAGCGCGATGAGCTCCTTCACCGACTTCACCGGCACCGACGGATGTACCACCGTGACCAGCGGCGCGTTGTGCGTGTGCATGACGGGCACGAAATCTTTCAGCGGATCGTACGGCAGCTTGGCGTAGAGCGAGACGTTCACCGCGAACGCCGGCGGCGCGCTGAGCAGCGTGTAGCCGTCCGGCGCCGCACGCGCGACGGCTTCCGTGCCGATGATCGTTCCCGCGCCCGCGCGATTCTCCACGATCACCTGCTGGCCCAGGCGCTCCGAGAGCGGCTGCGACATGAGCCGCGGCACGAGATCGACGGCCGCGCCGGCGGAGCTCGGCACGATGATGCGAATCGCTTTCGCCGGGTACTGCGCGGGCGCGTGCGCTGCGCAAAGCAGCGCGGCCGCGGCAAAGACGACTTTCGTGCTGTTCATTGAAAACGCTCCGGGCGCATCGGTTCGATGTCGAGCCGCGGTGTTCTGCCTGCGATGAGATCCGAGATGACCTGTCCGGTCGCCGGCGCGGCCATCAGCCCGAAATGACCGTGCCCGTACGCGAGAAATACGCGGTCGCTGAGCGGCGCGGGGCCCAGCACCGGCAGCGAATCCGGCATCGAAGGACGCGTGCCCATCCAGCGGCTGTATCCCTCCACCTTGAGCTGCGGCAGCATCTGCGGGCCGAGGCGCGCGAGCGCATCGGTGCGTCGCCAGTTCGGCGCTGCGTCGGCGTTGCTGAATTCGGAGGTGCCGGCCAGCCGGATGCCGCCTTCCATCGGCGTCGCGACGAAGCGGCGTTCGCCGTCGGTCACCGGTACGCGCAGCGTGATGCCGGGCTCCGGAATTTCGATGTGATAGCCGCGCTCGTGCGCGACCGGTGCGCGCACGCCGACGGCTCTCGCGAGCGCGCTCGACGCCGTGCCCGCTGCGATGACCACCCGGTCCACGGGCATCTCGCCCTGATCGGTCTTCAGCGCCGCCGGACCGTCCGCGCCGAAGCGAAAACCGCTTACCGCTGCGCGCACGATCGACCCGCCGTTGTCGACGAAGTGGCGCGCGAGCACTTCGACGACGCGATAGGGGCTGCGCACGTGGCCGTTGTCGCGCAGGAAGATGCCGTACCTGAACTCCGGTGAAGCCGCCGGCTCGAGGTCGCGGATGCGCCCGGCGTCCAGCACCTCGATCTCGCCGATGTACTGCGCCCGCAGCTCGCGCGCGAACGCGGTGGCCGCGAACGACGCTTCGCTGCGATAGACGTGGAGCATGCCGTCGTGGCGCAGCAGGTCCGACGCACCGGCCGCTGCCAGAAGCTCGGTGTAGGACTCGAGCGACGGCGCATTGATCGAGCGCAACGCGCGCGCGCCGCGTATCACCGCTTCCTTCGTGCAGGCTGCGCGGAAATGGAGCAGCCACGGCAGCAGCCGCGGCACCTGACGCCACGACAGCGTGAGCGGCCCCAGCGGATCGGTGAGCCACTTCGGCACGTTTCGAAGCACGCCGGGCATGCCCATCGGGATGATCGAGCTCGGCGCAAGCGATCCCGCATTTCCGAACGACGTGCCGCGCCCCGGCTCGCCTTTGTCCACCACGGTCACGCGGTGCCCGTCGCGCTGGAGATAGATCGCGGTGGCGATGCCGACGATGCCGGCGCCGATGATCGTGACGTCGCGTCGCGCCGTCATTGGAGCTTGACCTTCGCAGTGCTCACGACCCGGGCCCATCGCTGCATGTCCTCGCGGATCATGCGCGCGAATGCGGCGGGACCGTCGGCCGCGATCTGGGCGTCACGCGCCGTCGTCAGGCGTTTGAACTCGGCGTTCGCGAGGATCTGCCTGAACTCGCCGTCGAGCCTGGAAACGATCGTGGCCGGCGTGCCCTTCGGCGCCATGATTCCGGCCCAGACCGGCGCATCGACGCCCTTCACTCCCGCCTCTTCGAACGTCGGCACCTCCGGCAGGCTCGCCGTGCGTTTGTCTGCGGCCACCGCGAGCGCGCGCACGCGGCCCGCATCGAGCAGCGGCTTCGCCGAGGTCACGGTCGTCACCAGCAGCGAGGCACGGCCTGCCGCGATGTCGGCGAGCGCGAGCGCGGCGCCGCGATACGGCACGTGAATGAACGTGATGCCGGCACGCTGAGCGAAGAGCTCCTGCGCGAGGTGCGACACGCTGCCGGGGCCCGAAGACGCGAACACGATCGCGCCCGGCTTCTCGCGCGCGAGCGCGACGAGCTCCTTCACGCTCTGCACCGGCAGCGCAGCCGCGGAGAACAGCAGCATCGGCGTGTCGATGAGCCGGGTGACCGGGACGAAAGCGGTACGCGGGTCGTAAGGCAGCTTCGGATGCAGCGCCGGCGCGATGGAAATCTCGGCGCCGCTCGCCATGAACAACGTGTAGCCATCGGGTGTCGCGTTGGCGACGATCTCACCGGCGATGAGCCCTCCGCCGCCCGTGCGGTTATCGACTACCAGCGTCTGGCCCGCCGAGCGGTGGAATTCGGGACCCATGGCGCGCGCGATCACGTCGCGCAGACCGCCGGCGGCAACGGGGACTACGAGCCGCACGGGCCGCGACGGAAAACCCTGCGCGCACGCGACGGCGCTCCCGAGCAGCGCAATCGCGAGCGCCGCCACCGCGCAGATCGGGGTCGCAGCCCGAACCCGCAGCAAGTTCGGGCTCTGACCCTGAAGTCGCGACCGCCATGGACGCACGCTCATCGCCTGCACCTCGCGTCCTTGGTGCGCAGGATCTGCGCCGTCTGGCGATCCTCTTCGGACCAGAACGTCATCCGGCGGTCACGCACGACGCCGATCACCGGCACGTTGGTCGTGATGGCTTCGTGGTCGCCCCGCGCGAACGGCTTCTGGTAACGCATCACCACGCCGTCCAGCCGCCGTTCGAGATTCTCGAGCGCATCGCACAGCGCCTCGCCCGCGACCGACTGCGCCTGCTCGATCGCGCTCTTGAGCAGGTAAACGGCGTCGAACGTCTGCGCCGCGGCGATTGCGGACGGGATGCGCTGAACGCCGTAGCGCTCGTGATACGACCGGATGAATGCCGCGCGCCGCGGTGTCGTCGACTCCTCGATGAATGTCTGCGGCGCCATCGCGCCTTCAGCCTGCGCTCCGGCGAGGTCGATAAACGTCGACGTGCCGATCGGCCACGAGCCGATGACCGGCACGCGCAGCCCGATCTCCGCCATGCCCGCGACGATCGCCGCGACTTCGGGTCCGACCCCGAACGTCACGATGATGTCCGCATCCGCCGCGGCCGCGCGCGCGAGCTGCGGCCTCATGTCGCGATCGCCGAGCTTGAACGCCTCCTGCGCGACGCACGGGATACCGAGCTCGCCGAATCTGCGCGAGAGGTCCTGCCGGCTGCTCTCCCCGTAATACGCGGTCGCGGCGAATATCGCGGGCCGCTTCAGGCGCAGCCGGTGGAACACGTGATCGGCGATGCATGCGGCGATCACGCCGTCGTCCATCGAGACGCGAAAGACGTAATTGCGCGGATACTGCGGTCCCTCGAACTGCTGCGCGATGCCGATACCGGCGGTGCAGCTCACGATCACCGGTATGCCGGCCGCCTGGTAGTGGCGCGTCGCGCTGAGCGCGGGATCGGTGTTGATGAAGCCGACGCTCGCCACGACGCCCGCGCCGACGAGCTCCTGCGCGACGGCGTTCGCGACGTCCACGTCGGCGCGATCGTCGCTTACCAGAGCCTCGAGCGGCCGGCCGAGCACGCCGCCCGACCCGTTGATCCCGTCGATGGCGATGAGCGCGCCATTGCGCATGCTCGTGCCCATCGCGGCGGAGCCGCCGACATACGGCCCGCAGACGCCGATCCTGATCGGATCTGCCGCCATTACGCCGGCACCTCGATCGCCATCAGCGGCACGTGCTGCTGGCAGCCGTAGACGTCGCGATCCTCGATATCGCCGGAGCCGACCGGCCGTCGGATCGTCACCTTGAACGCAACCGCCGGATCATAGGGCCGGCAGACGAGCACGTCGTCCACGCGCACGCGGTAGAGCTCGGCGATGCGCGCGGCATTGATCACGCCGGATTTCTTCACCCGCTCGTACTTGGCCGGATCGTCGAACATGATGTCGAACGTCACTTCGAAGGGGCCCGCGTTCTTGCTGCGGATGACTTTCGCCAGATCGAGCAGTGTCGTCGTCATTGCGAGGAGCGGGAGCGACGTGGCGATCCCGGAGCGTCCGTTATCAATTGCGCACCTCTTCGATCGTCATCGGGAAACACTCGCACGGGTCGGCGAGCGGCATCAGGTGGTACACGGCAAAGCGATATGCCGGCCCCAGCGGCACGCCGAACGGCGAGAACGGATAGGCCATGTTGCCCGCGGTGTTCCGGATGCCCGGATAGCTTGCATGCTGGAGCGTGCCGCGCACGAACATCGCGACGCCGGTTGCGAGCTCCTGCTCGGGCGCGACCGCGTCGATCAGCACGCCGACTTCATGCGGGTCGGCGTCGGTCATCGGCTCGAGCGCGCCCATCACGGCGTTCTTCCCGTAGACGCTGAAGTTGAGCTGAACGCCTTTCGCGGCCATGCCGAAACGCGCCTCGGCGCGCTCGCGCACGTCGGCGAACAACAGATCGAGCGCCTTGATCATGAACGGATCGCGGATGCCGACCAGCACGACGCTTCTGAACCCGAGCTTCTCCGCGCCTTCGAGCTTCACGCGATAGCGCGCGTCGGGAATGAAGCGGCTGCCGGACACTTTCACGCGGCGATCGTCCACCTGCGTGAACACCGCGTTGGTGAGGTCGTTCATGCCGCCCGGCCCGGGCTGCAGGCACGGGTCACCGCGCTCGTACAGCGAATGTCCCGCGACGGAGACGGTGGTGCAGCGGTGATCGGGATGACACGGCTCGACCTCGAAGTGATCGCGCCGCACCCGTCCGATCAGCGGCTCCGCGAGATCGGTCGGCACCGCCGAGAGCCCGGCGCATTCGAGGATCTTGCCGCAGTGGAGCGAGAGCCCCGCGTCGAAGCCTTTGAGCATCGGCAGCGCCGCGAAGATCACGTCGTCGCACGCGCGGCCGGCGATGATCACTTCGGCGCCGGCGTCCAGCGCTTTCATGAAAGGCTCGACGCCCATCTGGGCGACGATCGGGCCGCAGCGGTCGATCGTCTCCGGCGTGAGCGGCTCCGGGCCGATGCTCTCGAACGGCTCTTGCGCGAGCCGGCGCTTGAGCTCCGCCTTGTCGATCTCCGCGCTGATCACGGCCATGCGGAACGAGAGCCCGTCCTCGCGCGCGATCTCGCGCACGATCTCGACGGCCTGGGCGAGCGAGACGTTGGCGCCGCTCGTCAGCGCCGAGCCCACGAGCAGCGGAATGCGCTGCGCGCGCGCCGCGCGCAGCATCGTCGTGAGATCGTGCTTGTACGTCGCGAGCGGCAGGAACGTCGCGCCCGTGCCGTGGTAGTACGGCCCCATGTCGGTGGAGCCCGCGTCCTGTCCGATGAAGTGCGGCTTCGCCGCCATGCCGCGCTTGAATGCTTCGAGGTTGTAGCCGCTCCCCATCGAGCCCGAGGGGGCGAGTCCGACGATCTCTTCCATGGCTAACGCTCCCGCCACGGGTCGAGCGGGGACGAGCCGGGGAGCCCGTAATCGCGCGGCTCGAGCCCGGAATGAAACCAGCGCACGAACGTGGTCACGTCGAATATCGGAATGCCGAGACGGTGGTTGAGCGCGCGCGCGTAGGGTCCCATGTTGTGGGTCTCGCAGACGATCGCGCCGACCTCCGGGTGGCGCTTCAGCAGATCGTCGCCGGCATCGAGCACGTCCTGCTCCGCTTTCGCGTAATCCATCTCCATCTCGTCGCCGAGCAGCACGCGCGTGAACTCGCGCCCGTTCTCGGTGCCCGCGACCGGT
>Ga0196977_1000201_pt1 | contig 36605 bp, 17 predicted proteins | sample S3v_1013CmetaG_FD_148634 | JGI IMG/M metagenome (GOLD analysis project Ga0196977, IMG submission 148634) | Soil microbial communities from Anza Borrego desert, Southern California, United States - S3+v_10-13C | ecosystem: Environmental > Terrestrial > Soil > Desert | place: USA: California... | reverse complement strand
GCCATCGTCGCCAAAGTCCTCTTCGACTACCGCCGCACGGCCAACCCCGAGACCGAGCTGATCCTCGGCATCACGATGTTCGAGGACGTCTTCCTCGCCGTCTACCTTTCGCTCATCTCGGGCATCGTCCTGAGCGGCGCCACCTCCCTGACCGGCGTGCTTTCGTCGGGCGGCATCGCGCTCGGCTTCATCGTCGGCCTGATGATCTTGGGCCGCCGGGCGACGCCCGCCCTCAACCGCCTGTTCCGCATCTCGTCGAACGAGGTCTTCGTCGTCGTCGTCTTCGCCTCACTCTTCCTGCTCGCGGGGCTGGGCGAGACGATCCACGTCGCCGAGTCCATCGGCGCGCTGCTCCTCGGGCTGATCCTCGGCGAGACCGAGCACAGCGAGAGGATGGAGCGGCTGATCGTGCCGTTCCGCGACTTCTTCGGCGCGGCCTTCTTCTTCAGCTTCGGCCTCTCGATTGACCCGTTCAGCCTCGGCGGCGCGGTGTGGCTGGCGGCCGGCGCCGTGCTCCTCTCGCTCGTCGGGGTCATCGTCGCCGGGGTGATCGTGGGCCGGCGCGCGCGCCTCTCGCCGGTCGGCTCGCTCAACACCTCGTTCACGCTGCTCGCGCGCGGCGAGTTCTCCATCATCATCGCCAACCTCGCGCTGGCCGGCGGCCTCGCGGCCATCCTCCAGCCGTTCGCCGCCCTCTACGTCCTGATCCTCGCCAGCGCCGCGCCCCTGCTGGCGAAAGAGTCCGAGCGCATCTACGGCTTGGTGGACAGGCTGCTGAGTCGTTTCGGCAAGGAAAAGGCGACTGATGAGGAAGCCGCCGAGGGGCAAGTCTGATACGCCGCGGGGGCGTCACTTGTGACGCCCCTGCCCAGTGTTCAACCGCCTGCTCGACGCCGGTCTACTCGTACGACTCCGCGCCGCCCGCTTTGCCCGCCCCCGCGGCGCGCGCCGAGGCCCGGCCGCTCACGCCGCCTCGTCGCGCGAGTCGGCTTGCGTGTCGCTTCGCCCGCCCTTCGCCGATGACGACGACGAGACGGAGTGGTAGAGGTCGTCGACCACGAGCAGCGGCTGCTTCTCCTCGCTGCCGAACAGCGTGAGCTTGAACGCGACCTGCGCGTCGCCGGCGGTCGTCGGGTGCTGCTCGCCGATCCAAGTCGCGACCGCCGACGCGACCGCCGAGGTGAAGGTCGGGGTCACGGCCGGGTCGACCGGCGTTTCGACCGGCGGCAGCAAACAGACCGGGAGGCTGACGGGGAAGCCCGTCGGCATCTGGTAGTTGTAAGACCCGGTCATCGTCACCTCCACCGTGACGCTCCCGTCGCCGCCGGTGAACAGGCCGGCGAAGAAGGCGTCCAGCAACTGCTCCAAGGTGTCGCCGGGGCTGCCGCCGCCGTCGAGCGAGAAGGACTCGTAGGTGAGGCGCGGCACGACGGGGTTGGCGAAGCTGACCCACGGGGTCGTGAAGACGAAGTCGGGGTTCGTCGTGACCTGCGAATCGACCGGGAAGAGCAACTTGTTGCGATCCACGGAGACCGCCGCCATGCCGTTCTGGTAGAGCAGCACGTCGAGGTTCGGGATCGAGACCGTGCGCGTCGGGTTGTTGCGCGCCTGATCGTACGGCATGTACTTCGCGGGGTTCGAGCCGGTCAGCTGGTAGACGTAGGACAGGTTCGTCGCGTCTTGCGGGACGACCGGCGTGTACGCGCCGGGGTCGATGGCGATGACGGCGGCCGGCAGCGTCACCGCCCCGTTCGAGATCGTGCCGCCGGCCTTGTCCCACGTCGCGGCCTGATCGTTGATTCTCAGGTTGAGGATGTCGGTGAGCGCGCCGCCCGTCTGCTGGTCGGTGGTGAGCGCGCTCTCGAAATCAATCTTGACCAGCTTGGGCGCGGCCGTCGCCGCCAGCGCCTGCGGTTCGAGCGAGGCGGCGTAGGCCGTGGCGACTTGGTTCAGGTAGGTCTGGAAGGCGTCCACGGCCTTCTGCGCGCCGTCGATGATCGCCTGATCGGTGGTCTCGGCGTCGATCTTGACGAGGTACTTGCTGAAGTCGGCCGAGATGGCGGGGTACGAGGTGACGAACTGGGCCAGCGCCGTGAACAGGTCGGGGCCGGACGTGAGCTTGAGGCTCGAAGAGTCGGCCGACGGCAGGTTGAGCTGGATCGTCGTCTGGACGGTGTCCTGCGCGGCGAAGTGGTAGAGGTACTCGAAGGAGTAGTCCCAGCGCGTCAGGTCGACCGGCGTCTGCGGCGGAACCTCCGGCCACACGGCCGGCGAGTTGTAGACCTGCCCGGCCGTCTGCGCCTGCACGGTGGGCGGCGTCGGCAGGTTGCGGTTGACGACGGGGATGTCGGCCGGGTCGTCGTCGCTCGGGTTCAGGTCGTAGGGGAACGGCCCGTTGACGAAGACGAGCCACTCGCTCTGCACGTAGCCGTCGATGCCGGGGACGGCGCTGCGGTTGAATTCGAGGTGCGTGATGTCGAGCGTCAGCTTGAGCGGGACGTAAGCCTGATCGGCCACGTTCTTCGTCGTGAAGACGAAGGCGAGCCGCGGGTCGTAGGTGTTCTGGCCGTCGGCGGTCGGGCCGAGCGGGATGCGGGTGGCCGTCAGCGTGTAGTTCTGGTTGGCGGCGTCGCCGTCCCCCGTGAGCTGGCCGCCGGGCTGCCCGTAGAGGTTGGGCGGGCCGGCCGGGTTGCTCGGCGGCGCGCCCGACACGTTCGTCACGCCGTAGACGACGGCCGCGCCGGCCGCGTAGGCCGCGCCGATGCGGTTGAGGAACTGCTGGCGCAGCTTCTGCTGCGCGAACCAGCGCGTCGAGGAGTCGGCCTGACTGGTCGAGAGGATCGGCTCGGCCGCGCCGCTGATGCTGTCGGCCAAGCTCTCCTTGGCCTGCAACACGAGGCCGAGGTAGCCGTCCTTCAGGGGGTCGTCTGTGCCGAGCAGCTTGTCGAGGATGAAGGCCGACGTGGAGTCGGTCGCGGAGAGGAACGTGTCGATGGCGTCGAGGCAGGTCTGGAACCACTGGTTCTGATCCACGCCGTTGAAGCTCATCGTGACCGGCTTGCCCGTCGCGTAGTCGGTGATCTGCGCGGTCTTGCTGGCGAGCGTGGTGGCGACCGGCTTCGGCGCGTAGTAGCTCGGCGCGTTCTCCATGATCTGGAAGTAGACCCCCAGCCCCTCGGCCGTGCCGAAGCGCACGGCCCACAGTTGCAGCGCCGTGTTGTTGTCGCCGGAGTCGCTCGCCAGCTTCATGCCCTCGCCGACCTTCATGTACCAGCCGGAGGTCTGGAAGGCCGCCTCGAACGCGGTGGCGAAGCCGACGTAGGCCGGCTCCTCGCCGGGCGTCGTGCCCACGTCGGGCTTCGGCAGCACCGTGCCGGAGACGGACAGCCCGTCGGCCAGCGCGGCCACGGCCGGGTCGGTCAGCAGCGGGTTGCGCGAGAGCGTGAGCGCCACGTCCAGCTCGATGATGTTGCCGGGCGCGACGCCGCCGACCGTGACGGGGAAGGCGACGGTGACCGAAGGCGCCGGCGGCGGGGTCGTCCCGCCGACCACGGCCGCGAGGTACTGCGCGCAGCCGGCGACGTACTGGCGCACCTGCCCGGCCTGCGCGTCGGTCAGGGGCGTGTCGGGCGCGGCCAAGACGGAGTTGGTCAGCGTCATCGTCACGGCGTTGCCGGTCACGCCGGGCACGTCGAGGCCGGTGTAGTCCTGATTGAGCTGGAAGTAGATTTTCTGGTAGAGCGCGAGGTCGCGCTTGGCCTGATCGGGGTTGCCCGCGTAGGGCGTCGGGTCGAGCGCGAGGCTCAGGTTGAGCGAGGGCGAGCCGGCCGCGCCCGAATAGATGTAGTTGGCGAGCGTGCTCGTCCAGCCCGACAGGCCGACGAGGAGGTCGCTGTAGAGCACGGGGACGGCCGCGCCGCTGAGCGCGCCCTTGTAGGTGGCGGGCGGCTGGCTGAAGGGCGTGATGGTCGTGTTGCCGTAAACGTCCTGCCAGCGCAGCGCGATCTGGATGGTCGCGCCCACGTTGACGTACGGGTTGGCGGACGCGGGCGGGAGGCCCGAGGCGGGGCTGGCCGGCGCGGCGTTGATCTCGGCGAACTGCGCGAAGCCGACCGACTGCGTGTACTCGAAGTCGTCGAGCGCGGCCGAGGCCAGCAGCGCGCGCCGCTTCCGCGCCCGCTCGGCGTGGCTCGCGAAGGCCCCCTCGCCCTCGTCGTCCTGCGCCTGCGGGCCGAAGGGCAGGCCCATCGGGCTGCCGGGCTTGGTGAAGACGTTCTGCAACAGCCCGGCCGAGAGCGTGTTGTAGAGCGAGTACATGTAGGTCGAGGGGTAGCTCGGGTCGGTGGGGTCGTCGGGCGGGTCGCCGTAGTTCGTGCGCGTCAACTCGAAGGTGACGTTGCCGGGGCCGAGGGTCGAGCGCAGATCGAAGACCTGCGTGTCGATGTCGAGCACGGTGTTCTGCGGGAACAGCGCGCCGACCCCGAGCGCGTTGACCGCCATGGCGTCAATAGAAAGGCCGTAGTAGGGCGCGATCTTGGCGAAGGTGTTGCCCGGCGCGCTCGCCGAGTTGACCACGTAGTCGACCGGCGGGATGTAGAAGACCGCGCCCAGCGCCACCTGCACGCCGGGGTTGAAGTTCTGGATGTCGGCCGCCGTGATCGGCTGCGCCGCGCCCTGCGAGTAGTAGGCCGCGAGGTTCGCGAGCGTCTGACTCGGATCGACCACGTCGGCCTGCGTCAACTGGCGCACGACGCCGGCGACGGGGATGAGCGCGTTGGCGGTGAGCGGGAGGGTCGAGTTCGCGTCGGCGATGGCGCCGGGGCCGGCGCCGTAAAGCTGCGAGAGCGAGGCGAGCGTCTCGGCCGGCGTCCCCGCGAGCGGCAGGCTCGCGCCCGAGGTGGGCTGCGAGACCAACTGGACCACGTCGGTCGACGTGTTCAGGTTGTCGGTCGTGACGAAGGAGTTGACGAAGGCGAGCGGGGTCTCGCCGAACGACGACGCGCCCTGCGCCGCGAAGGCGACGACCATGCTCATGGTCGCCGTGCCGCTCGCGTCGAAGATGGACGAGGGCAGCCCGCCGCCCCCTTCGATCACCTGATAGAAGAGGTAGTAGCCGCCGCTGCGCACGACGCTCAGCTCCCAGAGCAGCTTGATGAACTCGCCCGGCGCGTTGGCGATCCCGCGCGGCGAGGCGCCGGGCGTCGCGCGCGCGAGCATGAGCGAGCGCTCCGGGTTCGTCTCCGTCGAGAGGTTGGTCTGCGTGATGAACGACAGGAACTCCTGCTCGCCGAGGGTGGTGAGCGAGACGGCCGAGCCGGCCGACTGCGGGTAGAGCAGGAACAGGCCCGAAACGATCTGCTCGCCGAGCGAATCCATCGAGCGCAGCAGCAGCTCCAACGTCTGCGCGCCCTCGGTCGACGCGCCGACGATTTCGTAGACGTTCGGCAGGCTCGGGGCGGACGCCGGGCCGTTCGGCGTGTCGGCCGCGCCGCCGGACGAAGCGCCGCTCACGGGCAGCCGCTTGATCTGGAAATCGACGCGCGTCGTCCACGCCCAGCTGCTCAGATTTGTGAAGTCCGTCTGGTGACCGGCCGGTGAGGTCTGGCCGCGCTGCGGCTGGAACTGCGGCATCAGCGGGATCAGCTTCGTCATGTCGCCGATCAACGGGCTGAGCGTCGCCTGACGCGCGGCCGTCAAGGTCATCAAGCTCGACGGCAGCGGCCACAGCGTCGGCTGCACCTGCCCCGACGAGCCGCCGCTCGCGCCCGCGCCCCGGTCGGTCAGGTCTTGCAGGGCCGCGAGGTCTGACGTGGTGAAGTTCGCGTAGTTGTTGGCGGCGAACTGCTTCGCCTGCGGCAGCGATTGCGGCAGGGCGGTGAAGGTCGGGGCGGGCTGGAACTGGCCGCCCTGCGCCCACTGGAGAACCGTCGAGAGGCTGCCGTACTGCGCGGTGATGTCGAGGGTGGTGCTCGTGCCGGGCGCGCCGTCGAACTCGACGAAGCTCAGGCTGACGTTGTGCGAGGCGGCGGCGGCCGTCACCGTGACGGGGAAGCTGTTCGCGGGGGCCGGCGCGGGCGTCGGGAACTCCTGACCCGTCAGTTGGTAGAGCGCGTACTCGGTCTGGTTCGTCGGGAAGAGGAACTGGCCCGACAGCGACAGCCCCGAAGCCGCGGGCAGGCGCAGGCCGTACATCAGGAAGCGGGAGATCATGCCGGCCGTCTGCGCCACCTGATCGGTCGTCTGAATCGCCCCCCACAAATCGCTGACGCCCCAAGCCTCAAGGCCCGCGAGCGTGATGACGCCGTTGTTGGCATCCTGCGAGAACAGCCCCTGCACGGTGCTGCTGGCCGAGGCCAGCAGCGGGACGGTCGTGGCGAACTGCGCGGCGACCGTGGCGAGCGTGTCCGTCTGGCCGGTCTTGTAGGCGAGCGCCGGGATGAGCATCTGCGACGACGAGACGAGCAGCGGCTGCGCGCCGTAGAGCGCGGTCTGCTGCGACAGGGTGGTCAGGTCCATCTTGAAGGCGTCGGCGACGGACTGGAAGCTGTCGCCCGGCTGCGTCGTGTAGGTCTGCGAGTTGACGGTGAGCGTGATGCCGGGCAGGAGGATGCGCGCCGGGCCGTTGGCGAGGATCAGTTGCGCGGGCGTGGTCGTCCAGCGCGGGGTCGCGTTCGAGTCGGAGAAGAGGTCGGCGATGCTGGCGAGCGTGTCCTTCGACTGAATCGAGTAGGTGAGGGGCGGCAGCGTGATGGGCGTGCCCGGCGTGAGCTGGTGATCCTGATTGGGAACCGCCACGTCGTCGATCTGGAGGTTGTTGCCGATCTGGTTGGCCGCCAGAACGATGCCGGCGATCGAGTCGTTCGGTTGCAGATGGTAGGCGTAGCCGTCCATCAGGTCGCGCGCCGCCTGTAGCAGTTGGCGGCCCATCATCGAGAAGTAATCGACGAAGATGAGCGCGGCCATCGACTCCGCGTCGTCCTCGACGCCGCGGAACTTCGGCCCGGCCGGCTGGTTCTGCGCCTCGATGGTGGCCTCGACCTCGGCGAACGTGTCGGCGACGGTCTGCCGGTAGGCGGAAGTCGCCGTGGCGTACTGCTCGAAGTCGATGGGCTTCGTGCCGGAGCCGCCCGCCGGGTCGGGCACGGTCAGCGACAGGCCGTCGAAGACGGGGAACGCGCTCGCGCCCGCCTTGAAAAACTTCTCGTCGCCGGAACTCTGCGCGTAGGCGGGCGTCTCGACGTTGAGCGTGAAGGCGGAGGCCATGAAGCCGAGCAGCCCGGCCATGTCGAGCGGCGGGTTCGCCAAGTCGGCCAGCTTCTTCACGTAGGCCTCCAGCTCGTCGCGCGTGACGGTCGCGCCGGCCGCGTCTTCGAGGTCGACGGCGTCGCCCTCGGGGTTGCCGAGCGTGTCGATGACCCACGGGAAGAAGGCGGCGGCGAGCTGGTCGAAGGAGGTTTGGCCGGTGGGCGCGCCGCCGGCGGCGGTCGGCGCGTCCATCGCCAGCAGGAAGACGAACGCGCCCTGCTGCTGGCCGTAGCTCGTCGCGCCTTCGGGCGCGAGGACGGTGTACTGCGGCGACGCCAGCACCCTGAGCGTGGGCGCGGCGGCGCCGGCCCTGCGCACCACCCTCTTCTGGCGCGGCCGCAGCGAGGCGGCGCGCGCGGCCACCGCGTCCGGCCCGGCGTGGAGCAGCGCCGTGCGCACGCGCGGCAGCGTCTGCGAGTCGTCCCACGGCGCGGGGTCGTTCGAGCCGATGACGAACTTCGCGCTCACCGTCATGCGGAACGAGAAGGAGATGCTGATCGAGAACAGCCCGCAGTTGATCTTGACCGAGACGCTCACGTCCACCCTCGCCGTGGCGATGAGCGGGATGGCGCGGTACGACTCGTAGGTGATCTGGAGCGAAAGCGTGATGTTGACGTTGACCGTGGCCGAGATGATCGCGAAATCGATCTTGCCGTAGAGCAGCCCGATGACGCCGACCGTGCCGCTGATCTTGAAGTAGTAGTCGCTTTGCAGGGAGTCGCCGAGCGCGGTGACGGAGCGCGCCGTCTCCGCGGCGGAGTACGGGTGCCACGCGGCGATGACGCCCTCGACGATGCCGAAGACGGTGAGCGAGAAGCCGGCGCTGAGCGGCCCCTCGGTGAAGTTGTAGCCGAGGCCGAGTTGCAGGCCGATGCCGAAGACGATGACCGGGTCGAACGTGCCCTTCGTGGTCTGCGGGACTTGCGTGGCCGTCGCGCTGCTCAGCTTGCCGAAGTAGAAGCCGCCGGCCCCCATGACGGGGACGCCGTAGACGATGGCGTAGATGGCGAACGAGCGGCTGAAGTCGAGGTTGTAGGGGAAGCCGATGTCGATCAGGAAGTCGCCGTTGGTGTAGACCTGAATGCCGATCTGCGGCAGCGTGATCGACACGGCGCCCATGTTGATGTTGCGGATCGCGTCGGGGAAGGTGAAGTTGATCTGGAAGAGGCCGACGTCGTCGGTGATCTTCTTGTAGAGGATGTCGATGGCGAGGCCGGCGAGCCCGCCCGCCTTGGCGCCGGCCAGCGCGAGGCGCAGGCCGTAGAGGTTCGGGTCGTTGAAGACGACCATCGCGTCGACCGTCCACACGCTGCCGACGCGGAGCAGGCCGAGGTGGCCGGCGATGAGCCAGTTGTTGCTCTGGTTGTAGTAGGGCTGCCCCGGCGCCGAACCCTCGGCCGGGTTGACGGGGTTGAGCTTCGCCGTCGTGCTCGGCACGTTCTGGAGGGCGGTGATGACCGCCTGCGTGTTGGCGAAGCTGGAGCTGCCGCTGATGCCGATGCGCTGGCCGAGGACGAGCAGGAAGACCTTGAAGTAGTCGTTGCCGCGGCCGGGGACGTTCGGCATGTTCTGCACGTCCTGCCCCTTCTGCGGGTTCATCAGGTCGCCGAGCGAGCTGCTGATCGGCGACGAGCCGTCGATGGCGAGCGTCACCTTGCCCGTCGTGTCGCGCCGGAAGACGAGGCTGTTGATGACGATGAAGCCCAGATTCAGCGGGCTCGACAGCGTGTAGCTGGCCGAGAGCCGCTGCGAGAAGGAGAGCCCGCTCTGGAGCGAGACGATGACGCTCAGGCCGTCGAGCGAGACCTGATTGAGCAAGTCCCACGGCGACGGCAGCGTGAAGTAGGGGTCGCCGAGCGTGCGCACGAGCGCCTGAATCAGCGAGCCGATGCTCCAGCCCTTGAGCGTGAAGGCGACTTGGTTGTCGGCGCTCGTGTAGGTGGCCGTGAAGCCCTCCCACGTGAGCGAGAGCGTCTGGCTGGCGACGCCCTTCACGTAGCCGAACTTGTAGGTCAGGAGCAGCTCAAGGTTGATGGCTTCGTAAATCCACGTGGCCGCCACCGCGCCGGAGAACTGCTGGCCCGAGGGCTGCGCGCCGTCGTACTTCAAGGCGATGGTGGCCGGGTCGATGCCGACGCTCTGCTCGCCGAGTTTGAAGACCCACGAGAAGCTGACGTCAATCGCGTAGGTCGTGCTCGTGTTGCCCGCCGCGGTCGGGATCGTGGCGTCGATGGCGAAGGTCGTGATGGTCAGCGTGCCCGGCAGGAAGTCGGGGAGGTCGTAGACGCCGCCGGCGGCGAAGAACTGCTTGATCAAGTCCTGCACTGTGATGGGCTGCGCCAGCGCGGCCTTCAGGTTCCACTGCGGCGCCGGGAGCGTGCCGTCGTAGGCCACGACGACGTTGGCCTGAAGCGGCCCGACGCCGAGCAGCCCGCCGACCGACCCCGACCAGACCGGGCCGCCGCCGCCCGCCGCCGGCGCGAGCGGCGCGACCCCCGCGCGCCGGCGCGCGGGCGCGAGCGACTGCGCCTGCCGCAACTGCTGCTGCGCGCCGTCCTGCGGCGGCGTCATCGCCCCGATGCTGACCGTGCCGTTCGTGATCGAGAGGATCGGGTAGCCGCCGACGGTGAGGAACGAGAGCTGCACGTCGAACCCGCTCGACAGGTTGAAGCTCTTCGCGTTGTAGTCGACGGTGAGCGCGATGTCCGAAAGCTCCGCGCTGATGCTGTCCGGGAGCGAGACGATGCCGCCGCTCAGCGTGTAGAGGAAGTCGTGCAGGGTCGCGGTTCCCGCGAACGCGGCGGAGAAGTTCAGGGCCGAGTCGAACTGGACGGTGAAGACGCCGTCGCCCTCGCCGCCCGGCCCCTTGAAGATCGACGGCATCAGGATGAACTGCGTGCGGAAGAGGAAGCTCTGCTCGCGGGTCGAGTCGAGCGGGTTCGTCATCGTCCACTGCAACGAGAACTCGGTGATGCTGAAGTCGAGGCCGGGCGGCGGGTTGGGGATCGGCGTCCAAGAGGTGTCCGGGCTGCTGCCGATCATGACGCTGACCTGCCCGACCGTGGCCGGCTTGAGCGTGCCCGAAACGGTCAACCCTTTGAGCGCGACGAAGGCCAGAAACTGCTGGAGCACGCTCGGCACGCCGCCGAAGTAGCTGCCGTTGCCGCCGATGAGCGAGACGATGGCGTCGGGCGTCAGCGGGGTGCCCTGCCCGGTCGCGTCCAACCCGATGTCGTAGTTGACCGCCGCCTGCGCGGCCGCCTGCGTGATCTGGACTTGCAGGATGTAGGGCGACGCGTCGGGCGTGATGCTGCCGACGCCGAGCAGCGCGCTCACGGCGAGCATCGGCGACTGGCCGCTGTCGTCCGTCTCGCCCGTCTCGTCCTTGCCGGTGGACGGCGCGGGGATCGTCACCGTCACGCTGGGGTTTGAAACCGTCAGGTAGAAGACGGAGAACTGGCCGTTCTGGAGCGTCGCCGTCAGCGTGCCGGGCGGCAGCAGGACGGTCGCGCCGTCGTAGGCGGAGAGGTCGAGGACGCCTTGCAGCACGATGCTGGCCGGGGCGCTCAGGCCGCCGAAGAGCGCGAGGAACGGCTGCACCACGCCCGGCAGCGGCAGGCCGGCGGAGAAGTTCTGCTTGGCCCCGCCCGAGACCTTCTGCGCGCCGCTGTTGGTCCACGGGTACGGCCCGTCAACCGTCGCGAAGACGAACTGCGCGCTGGTGACGGCGAGCTGGTTGAACGGCCAGCCGCCCATGAACTCGAAGGAGTCGGTCCACGTCCACGAGCTGAGCGCGCTCCCGATCTGCACGACGAGCGTCGGGTTGGCGTCGGTCGTGACGGCGAAGACGAGCGTGGCGCTCGCCTGCAAGGGGACGCCCGTGCTGCTGAGGAACGGGATCGCCGCCTGCGTCACGGTGAACGCGTTGCCGGAGACCGCGCCGACGTTGGCGGGGTCGACCGTCACCTTCAGATCGGAGGCGGCGGCGAGCTGGAAGGCGGCCACCACGTCCTTGTCGTAGTCGGCCGGCACGGTGACGCCCGAGTCGTTGAGGCCCGCGGTGAGGAACGCCGCGTCGAGCGCGAACGCGCCGCCGGCCGCCGCCGTCTTGACCGCCTGCTGGAGGTTACTGATGGCCGTGTCGCTCACGGTGCAACTCCTTCCCCGCCTAGACGACCGCGACGAGCGCGAAGTGGTCGCTGGTGCTGTAGAGGTAGCCGTAGTTGTTCCAACCGGTCAGGCTGTTGCGCCCGCCGATGTTCTGGACGCGCGGGGCGTTGGGCGCGGGCGGCCAGCCCACCGGCGCGTTCGTCATCTGCTGGCCGAGGGCCACCGTGCCCTGCGGCGCGCCGTTCGGCGTCGGCAGGACTTGGTTGAAGGGCGCGCCGACGGCCGGGTTGAGGATCGTCGTCTGGTAGTTGTAGGGCGGCCCCTGATGGGGCCAGACGAGGATGTTGTCGATGGAGTAGAAGTTGGCGACGAACCTGCTGCCGACGTAGCCGTAGCCGGGGTAGGGCGAGTTGGTGTTCGGGTCAGACCAGAGGAACAGCGACGCCTCGGTGTTGGACTGCGGCTTGCGCATGATGTGCGTGGAGAAGTAGCCGACGTAGGCGCTGTAGTTCGCGGGGGCGGGGGCGCCGGCCGAGTCCAGCAGCGGGACGTAGTTCGGCCCGAGCGGCGCGTAGACGTTCGACGGGCCGCCGTTGGCCGCGAGCAGGCTCAGGTTGAAGTCGCCGCCGATCACGCGCGTCTCGTTGGCCCCGAGCGCGGCGACCACGTCCTCGGTGTTCTGCAGGTAGATGATGAAGGTGCCGGGGTCGCCCGCGACCGCCGGCGAGTGGACGCCGAAGAGCGTGAGGTTGCGCTGGACGGCACCCATCGCGTTGGCCTCGGTGAAGGTCACCATGTAGGGCGGGCGGTAGACCTGATAATCGACCCAGTAGGCCGGCGCGCCCGAGAGCCTGAAGCGCGTCCGGGCGGCGACGACGTTCTCGGCCAAGCCGCCGTTATGCAGCGCGCCGCCCGGAATGTTGCGCGCCGCGTTGCCGGGGATGACGAGCATCGTGTTGAGGCTGCGCGCGGCCGGGTAGGCGTTGCCGACGACGCCCACGCCGGGCTGGGTCGAGTGGCCGTTGGCGCCGCCGACCCAGAGGTTCGGGCCGGTGAAGAAGCGGTTCACGCCGCCGCTCACGCCCTTGTAGAAGACCGCGACGGTTTCGGGCTTGCTGCCGGGCGTGCGCCCGACGCGCAGCGGCGGCACGAGCCGCCAGCCCGCCCCGGCGTTGCCCGCGCGCAGCAGGTTCAGCAGGTACACGGCCCCGGCCCAGCCGTCCGTGTTGGTCGCGAGGTCGTCCGGGTAGCTGTCGCCGGAGGCGACTTCGACGAGGACGATGATGTCGGGCGCGGCGGCGGTGAGGATGGCCCCCACCAGATTCCGGCGCATCACCGAGGCCTGCTGAAGCGTGAGGCCGCCGATCCCCGCCCCCCGCCTGTTGAAGTAGGGGTTGTTGATCTTGTTGATGCCGAAAGTCTGCAAGTTCCAGAACAGCACCCGCGTCATTTCTTTTCTCCTTTCGGGCTCCGGGCGGCGCTCGGCTTCTTGGCGGCCTTCTTCTTCGCGCCCTTCGCGCCGGCTTTCGGCCCGACGGCCTTCCCCGTGTCGCCGCCCGCGGCGGCCGACGGCTTCGCGCCCTTCGGCTTCGTCGCGGCCTTCGGCTTCGTCGCCGCCTGCTGCCGCGCCGCGCCCTCCTCGCTCTGCGCGGGCGGCAGGTACGCGACGGCTCCGGGCGGCGCGAGGGGCGTCGTGCCGCTCTCGGCTTTGGTCGAGTCGGCGACGTAGGCGGCGTACCAGCCGAGGCTGCCGGTGCTGCTCGGATCGCCGAAGAGGAAGAACTGGATGGTGGCGTCCGGCGGCAGCTTGGCGATGCCGAAAATCTTGATGCCGATGTCGTCTAACCGCAGGCAGTAGAACTCGTCGCCCACGTTGCCCGGCACGGGCTGGCGCAGCAGCGTGATGGCGCCGACGGCCACCTTGAAGATGCCTTGCAGGCTGAAGAGCTTCGCGCCGGGGCTCGCGCCCGGCAGGCTGAGGCCGACGAAGACCGCCTGCTGCGTGTCGCCCGCCTTCGTCGAGGGCGACCACGCGAGCAGCAAGTCCGAGTTGAAGCCGGCGGCCGAGGCGAGCGCGCCCGGCCCGCCCATCGTCACCTGATAGACGACGCCGAACCACGGCGGCGTCAGCATCTTCAGCTTGAGCGGCGACGTGACGGGCAGGAAGCCGAAGCTCTGCGGCGTCTTGTCGTCGAGCACGGTGACGAAGTTTTTGAGTTGCAGGCCGAAGCCTTTGAAGAGGCTGTCGGGGCGCGGCGAGCTGGAGTTGAGGTCGTAGGCCAAGTTGTCGGCCGTCAGGGCGAAGTTCTGCGCGTTCGGCGTCGCCTCGTTGAACGACATCCCGATCACGAGGTTGGAGAACGACAGCCCGGCGCCCAACTGTAGGCTCGACGTGCCGGGCGGGCTGCCGAACGAAGTCACGTCGAAGAGGTTGCCCTGATTGTCGTTCAACTGCGTGAAGTCGTACGCGCCCCAGACGAGGAAGCGCGACGAGGTGACGCCGCCGCTGTCCGTGCCGAGCGTGTTGAACTGGGTGCGGTTGAAGGCGACCGCCTGCAGGACGTTGCTGTCGAGTTTGAAGACCGACGCGTTGGTCTGCTGGAAGACGTAAGAGCCGGCGGTCGAGTTCTCGCCGGTCTGCGCCACGTAGCTGCCGTCGAGGACGACGCCGTTGGCCGGCATCGGCGTGCCGTCCGCCTGCCCCGGCAACGCGTTCCCGACCGTCTGCGTCACCTTCGAGCCGAGCAGCGCGTCCACGGTGAGCTGGATGTTGCTCTTGAACTTGGCGATCTTCGAGTTCTGGAACAGCACCTGTAGCAGCAGCACCGTGAACTGGAAATCGCCGGACGTGGCGACCGGGATGGGGATGTCCGGGTCGATGCCGTTGGCGAGGTTGAGCGCGTAGGCCGGGTCTTCGTAGTCGATCAGCCCGAAGAAGCTGGAGAGGCCGTCCATCCAGAGCGGCGGCGTCTCCTTCGGGTCGGCGCAGACGCGGCTGACGGTGAAGCCGAAGTGGTGCGCGGTGAAGCGCGTGAAGTCGATGCCGGCGGCCAGCCCCGCGATCTCGGGCGGCAGGTCGTAGGGCGAGAGGTCGGCTTCGAGCACGATGACGCCGTTCCAGTCCGGGTCAGTCGCGATCTGCGCGAAGTTTTTATAGAAGTCGGCCGAGGGGTTGCCCGACTGCGCGCGCGCGATGCCGTCGGCGATGTAGGCTTGGAGCCACTGCGACAGACCGGCGTAGGCGACCGACGCGCCGGACGCGGGCGTCCCCGCCACCAGCGAGAAGTCCTCCGCGCTCGACCAGCGGTTCGGGTTCGTGACGCGATCCGCCAAGCTCCCGCTACAGAACTTGAAGATCATCACGTTGCGGTAGCTGGTGGCCGTCACGCCTTGGCCCACGAGCGCGGAGAGGTTCCACCCCGCGACGTTGGCCTGATTCTGGAACGGGCCGAGGTTCTGCGGGTTCACCGCCACGAGGAAGAGCTGGTTGGACTGCAACGCGTTCTCCAGCTTCTCGGTCGGCGACGTGAAGGCGAAGGGGATGAATTCGGTGGATTTCGGGGCTTGCGACTGCGCGAGCTGCACGTTGAAGTACGCGCCCGACGAAGGGTCGCTCGTCACGAGGAAGCCCTGCGGCGAGGTGGTGTACTGCTGTGCGGCCGCGGCCTTCAGGCTTTTGCGCGCGTGCGCGCGTTTCGTCCAGACTTTGGTCGCGGAGTCCGAGATCACCTTCTTGCGCGTCGGGGCGATGATCTGGCTCTCGAAGCTCGTGATGACGTTCGGGTCGACCGACTTGACGGGCGCGTTGGCGTAGGGCGCGAGCGGGAAGGTGTTCTGCGTGCTCCCGTCGAGGGGCATCTGCGGCGGCATCGACGACAAGACGGTCGGGCCGCCGTTCGACGGCGCCGCCGCGGCCGAAGCCGACGCGACCCCGTAGAGCGCGCTCCCTTCCGGCTCGGCCTGATAGACCACGTCCTCCGCCCCGCCGCCGAGAACCGTGGCCCAAGAGGTCAGGTAGTCGGCCGTCAGCCGGGGCTTCAGGCTGCCGCTGCCCGTGCTCTGGAGGCTCGCGGTCTGGAACGGGAAGACCGGCGCGAAGGCCGGCTGCGACGGGAGGAAGCAGAGCGTGTCGTTGCCCGCCCCCGCCTGATAGTTCGCCAGAGTCAGGCTCTCCGACCCGAACATGCCGCCCATGACGCTGACGGGCTGCCCCGCCGCCGTGCCCGCGCCCGCGACGCCGAACTGACCGCCGGGCGCGAGGTAGATCAGCGCCTGACCCATCGCCGTGCCCGCGGGCGAGGCCGATGCCATGACCAACGCGCCGGCCGCCAGACCCGGCGCGGTCGCGCCGACCGACGAGCCGAGCGGCACGAGCGAGATCGCGTTGCCCTGCGGCGTCGTGTAGTAGCTCGCGAGCGAGGGCGCGCCGGCCAGCACCAGCCCCGTCCGGATGTGGCCGCTTTGCAGGTCGGCCGCGGCGATGACGCTGTTCACCGGGTCACCCGGATCGACCGTCGCCACGAACGCCACGCTCGACGGCCACGCCCCCGTGTTGAAGACCGGGTACAGAAGGCCCTGCGGCTGGCCGTTCGATTGGTTGTAGACGAACCGCACGCCCTGCGCGAGCCCGTTGAGCGCCGGCGTGAAGGTGCTGGCCGGGTTCATCGTACCGGTGAAGAGGAAGCAGGCGGTGTTAGGGCCGGCCAGCGGTATCTGCGTCGAGAGCGGCTGCGGGGTGATGCCGAGGAACGAGTTGCCGCTTTGCAGGCTGATGAGCTGGACGGACGAGCTGCGGAAGCTGCAAACCAGTTGGGCGTTCGCCTCGTCGGCCGTCAGGATGAGCGAGCTGTTGACGTTGAAGATCAGGTTGCTCCCCAGCTTGGCGTTCAGGTTCGTGTTGACGACCCACTGCTTGTTGAGGTTCATCCCGAACTGGAAGCCGAAGGCGGGGAACGGGCCGAACGTGGGCTTGCTGTCCTGTAGCCAGAAGAGCGCGCGGTTCTGCGAGATGCTGGCGTTGACGTAGGCGACCACCTGCGCGACGAAGCCGGCCGGGTCGGTGTCCACCACCGGCGGCCGGGTCGAGGCGAAGACGTACGCGCCGTTGTACTGGATGAGCCCCTTCGAGGTGTTCGTGCCGTTGAGCGAATCGGGGATGCTGATCGTGGGCGGCAGCGTGACGCTGGTGTTCATCACCACGTAGCCCGCCCACCCGACCGATCCCGCGACGCGCGTCTCGTACAGACTCGTGCCGACGCCTTTGGGGTCGAGGACTTGCTGGTAGAGTACCGGGTCGCCCATGCTGCGTGCTCCGTTCAGGTCCTTCTCTGGTGGGCCGGAGGCGGCGGGAAGGTCCAAGAAGCCAATGCCCCGGCGTGTTTCGATGCGGCGTGCTACGAGCAGGAATGAGGTCTGCTTAGGCCCCGAGCAAGCGGGGCGACTGACGCTTCCGAGTCGGGCGCGCTCACGCGGCTGTGGCGACCGGCGCGGCGGGGCGCGCTAAACGCCCGGCCGAGAAAGACCGGCGAGCGTCTTCAGTTCGCCGACCCCGCCGCGCCGGACTCGCGCCGTGCGCCGCGCGGGTACACCTCGCCCCGCGGGCTTCGCTTTTCGGATGCCGGCCGGGTCGTGAGTCCGGCCGGCATCCGAAGTTTACGGCCCGTGCCGCGTCGAGGCTTGGGCTGAAGCGCGGCGAATCGAGACGCCGGGGCGGCCCGGACGTTTCCGCGGGGCCGGGAGTCCGATTCGCCGCCGCCCCGGTCGGTTAAAGCTTGCTGATCCGCACCTCGCCGACCGACGCCCCGCTGGACATGTAAATTATCTGGTTGATGAAGGAGTACAGCGTTCCGTTGTCGATGATGTCGCCGGACACGAAGACGCTATACACGCCGCCGCTGCTCTGCTGGAGGGTGACCGTGAGACCCTTCGTGAAGGTCACGATGGCGTTCCCCTTGTCCGTGGCGTTCACCGCCTTCGGGGCCGTAATGGCAACGCTCGGCGACCAGTAAGCAAAGCCGTTCTGCGGCGACATGAACGCAATGGCCGTCGTGTCGTTGGAGTCGCCGGAGCCGACGGCGGTGCAGTTGGAGTTCGGCGTCAGTGCGGTGGTCTGTGTGTTGCCGGCGCTGAGTCCGGAGGATGTCGCGCGCGCTCTTTTACTGGAGGTCTTTTTGGTTGCCATCGAGTTTCTCCGTGTTGGGGGCGCGGCCTGTGCCGCCGCGCCGTGGATTCTGGACAGATCGTTTACGAGGCCGGGCAGGGTTCGGCCACGCGGCCGCGAACGAAGCTTAAATCGGGATTACGACGTATGAAGGCGGCGACGTAACGAGGGCGACGAACGGGAGTCCGAAGCTTGCCAACGCAGGCCCGCCGGCAGAAAGGAACTGCCTGCCGTGAGAAGCAAGGTTCGGCGCGACTCTTATTTACGCAACCTTCAGAACCGTGGAAGCGACTGCGCCGCGCCGTGCCAATCGGGGTTCGATGAGCGCGTACGACCGCGACGGGCAAAGGAAATGCGGGCACCTGTGACAAGAAAGGGGATCGCGCTAGCGCGACGCCGGGCCAACGGCGTCGCGCGTCCGGGCTTTTGAGGCGAGAAGAACCGCTCGCCGTTTAGTCGGGTTTACGAGAGTCACTTATTCGGGTGTGGTCCTCGCGTTCAGGTTGAACGCAATGGTCTTGTACGCTCTAACAAGAATCTTGTCAAGAGTTTTCCTCCGGCGCCCGTGGCGCGTCCGGCGTCTGACGGTCTTCAGGTCGGGGCCGGCTTGCTCGCGGCCGGCGGCGACGTGTAGACGACCTTGTTGGTGAAAGTGTAGCTCGTGTCGTTATCGACGATGTCCCCGTTCATGAAGACGTAGTACGCGCCGCCGCTGGTCGGGTAGAAGGAGATCGACATCCCCTGCTTGAAGGTCACCGTGCCGTTCCCCATGTCACGAGACAGCACCGCCGGCTTGAGCGCGTCCGAAGTCATGGCCGTCCACAACTGGATGGAGTTGGGCGGCGTCATGAACTGGACGAGGGTCGAGTCGTTGATGTCGCCCGAGCCGACGGCCGAAGAGTTAGAGTTCGGCGTCAGGGTCGTGAGCTGAGGCGGGCTTTGCGCCGGCCAGCCGGGGAGTGTCAGGCCGGCGGCGGGGAGGACGGCGGCGGGGCTGGCGTCGGCGGGGGCGGTGACGAGGGCTTCGCCCGCCGTCGGCTTGACGGCGAACTTCGCGAGCAGCACGTGGTCGCCGATGAACATGGCCCGCAGCTGGGCCGTCGCGAAGTCGGGCAGACCTCTCTCCTTCAGCAACCGTTCGGAGACGAGGCGCGCGCGCCGCTGCTTCCCCGCGTTGAGCCACAGCGACACGACGCGCACGGCCGTCTCCCCTCGCGTTTGCGTTTGGCGCCGGCGCAGGCACGACAGCGCCAGCGCCTCCTCTTCGGCCGCGCGCTCGTAGAGTTTGAGCGCGGCGCGGTAACTGCCATTCCGGGCCGCTAGCAGCGCCAAGCGCGCGTAACGCTCGCTTCTGGAATGGTGCGTGGCCCAACTCATGGCGATAGTGTTGCAGGAAATGGTGTGAACCGCGAAGGGGCCCGCCGGAGCCTCATTTAAGCGGCGACTCCGAAGAGAACCTCGACTTAATCTCAGAGGCGTAAGCGCCGGGCCCACCTCCAGACCGTTGTCTGACCAACGGCGAGGTTAGGCTCCCGCGTCATCTCTCGCAGGTCACGGTAAGAGAAGCGGCATCTGCAATACCAGCGGACGCGCAACAGGATGATGATGGGCTCGAAGTGGCGCCTCTTGAACGGGGACTTGTGCAGCTTCAAGAGTCTGATTCCCGGAGGGGGATGAATGAACCGGAGGAGAATAGTAGCTCAGAGGCGGTTCTTGCAACAAAGCCGAAGCTCCTGCCATGCGAACTACCGCCGGCGGTAGCAGCAGGCGGCAGCGGCACGCCCGCGAGCATGCGCTTGTCATGCTCGCGGGCAGTCGGCGGCGGCTGGTCGGTAGTCTGTGGTCTATGGACTGACTTGATCGGCCGCGATGCCCGGCGGGCTCCGCGAAGGCGCCGGCGTTAATCGTTAGCTGTCGGGTTATGGTCGATGGCCGGAGATGTCTCTGACGGTCACTTCGTCACCGCACCTTCGGCAGGGTACGCTCCCTTCCATTCTGCCGCATCACCACGGCGGTCGCGCGCCCGTCGGCGCCGAGCGTGAATGTCAGGGTGATCGGGCTGCCCGCGGCGGAGAACGTCGCGCCCGAGACGTGCACCAGCAGGCGCTTCTCGCCGCCCGACGGCTGCCCGTGGAGTTGGCCGCCCTCAAGCGTGATCGCGACGGTGCGACCGGCGGCGAGCTCGTACTCACCCGTGAGCCCCTCCGGCCGCGGCGCGAGGGAGGTAGGGGCGGCGGAAGCGGCGGCCGGCGGCGCGGGGAGCTGCGCCGATGTGGCCGCGCCCGCGGCGTGGCCGCCCAGCCGCGTGAATCTGATGTTGCGGGCCGCCGGATGGCCGTAGTCGAAGGCCAAGACCTTTCCGGACGTGTCCCGCTGGAAGCGCACCGTCATCCTCCCGCCGAATTCAAAGGTGTCGCGCTCGACCGGGCTTAATTCCAGAGCAACGTTCGGTGAAATTTCGAGGCGCATCACCAGACCGTTCTTTCCGGGCACCATCTGGAAGATCGACCCGATCTCGTCGCTTTCGTATCGCCCCGCGAAAGCTTGCAGGTCGTCCGCGGTCGGCGCGTAAGGCTGGGCGCGGCGATACCGTGTCGTTCTGCCCTCCATGGACTTCAGTTCGAGTTGGTCCGGTGACAGGAAGCGCAGCTCGAACTCGTCCTGCGACATGAAGAACAAGCTCCCGCGCGGATTGCGGAAGCGCTCCTGTGTGACCGCGACGAGCGGTGGCCCGCCGGCGACGCGCAGCCGGCCGTCGTTGACGATCAGGCGCAACGGCTCGCCTGTGCGCTCGCTGAAGAACAATCCCGCCCTGCTGTTGGGGTCGAGTCCCGGCACGGCGGCGCCCTCGGCGGGCGCGGCCGGCGCGGGGGGCAGAAACTGATCGGCGACGCGGTGCGCGAGCTGGGTCGTGCCCATCGCGTCCGTGTTGCACAGGACGGCGACCGAAAGGCCGTGATCCGGAGAGAAACCCGACCATACGCTGTACCCGCCCGCGCCGCCGGAATGCGACACCAGCGTGACGCCGGGGTAGTGGTTCACGTTCAGGCCGCGGGCGTAGCTGAGCTTCCGGCCGTTGTTCAGCGTCGCCGGTTCCTGAAGCTTTTTGGTGACGGACGCGCCCAGACGCCCGCCCGCCAGCGCGTCGTTCCAGATCACGAGGTCGCCCGCCGTGCTGAGGATGGCGCCGCTGCCTCTGCCGCGCTCCTTGCCGACCAGTATCTCCAGCTTCCAGCTGTTGCCCTCCTTCTCGTAAGCCAGCGCGCGATTCCTGATAACGTCCCGCATGTCTTCGCTGTAGGCGGTCGTCTTCATCCCGAGCGGCTCGAACAGGCGCTTGCGCGTGAAATCGGCGACCGACATCCCGCTCGCGCGCGCGACGAGCTCCGTCAGCAGGACGTAGCCGCTGTTCGAGTAAGCCCATTCCTCGCCGGGCGCGAAGTTGAGTCCGCGCTGACGCAAAATCAGGCTCAATATGTCGGCATTCCCGCCTGCCAGCGGCGAGAGCGCGGTCCAGTCGCGGACACCGGAGGTGTGGGTGAGCAGATGATCCACCGTGACCTTGTGGCCGTAATCGGGGAGTTCCGGGAAGTGCTTGCGGATGTCGTCGGAAAGAGAGAGGCGCCCGTCTTCGGCGAGGAGGAGGACGGCCGCGGCGACGAACTGCTTCCGCACCGACCCGATGTCGAAGATCGAGCCCGGGCTCAGCGGGGCGTCGCGCTCAAGGTCGGCCGAGCCGTAAGCGCGGTTGACGATCAGCTTCCCGCGTTGCGAGACGGCGACCGCGCACCCGGGCGTGGCCTGCGTGGCCCAGCTGAAAATCTTATCGACCTCGCCGGTCTTGTCCTGCGCGTAGGCGGACGCGCCGAGCACTAAGGCGGCGACCGCGAACGATGCTAGTCTGAACATTCAAATCCTCCCTTTGAAGCGCGTAGAAACCTCGGCGTCTTCGGCGCGAATTTGCGCGTCCTTCCGCGCCTGCGCGCCGTCGGGATAGGTTTCGGATACGCCGCGAATGTGTAATTCCGTCATGGGAATGGTTGGTGAAAAGCGCTTTGCAAGATAAAGCAAAATAAACGATCAAGTCAAGCGGTTCGGGCGCCAGACCTGCCGGAGTCGGGCTATGACGGCCGCGCGATTCAGGAACCGCCCGGGCACAAGGAGGTCTGACCGGGCTCCTGACGGGGGCATGTGAAGCGGCGGTAAGGCGCGACGACCAGCCCGGCGAAAGGCGCGGGCCAACGTGGCAGGGGGCGGCCTCTAAGATTCCGCCCGGTGCGCTGCCGCTGAATTTGCCGCCCGCCCGATAGACCACCCGAACGTACTACCTTCTACCCGCCCGTTCGGCTGATGCCGTGCGGCGCCGCTCTGTGGCAATCTTCCTTTCACGCTAAATCGGAACGGTAACGGACGGCAGTCCGGGGAGGATTATCGATGGCAGAGTCAGGCGCGAACAGTTCGTTGAATGCGCTCTCGCAGCAGTTAGCCGCCGCGGTCGAAACGGCGGGGCCTGTGATCGTCTCCGTCGACGCGCGCCCGCGCGTACGCACCAGCGGCGTCATCTGGCGCGAGGGCGTGGTGGTCTCGACCAACCACACAGTCCGGCGCGACGAAGACATCACGGTCACGTTGCGCGACGGGCGGGAGTTCCCGGCGACGCTGGCGGGGCGCGACCCGGCCACCGACATCGCCGTGTTGCGCTTTGAAAGCGAAGAGGCGGCGGCCGCAGACGTGGTTTATGAGACCGGCGGCGTTGGCGCGTTGAGGGTCGGGCACCTCGTGCTCGCGGCCGGACGCGCGCACCCCTCGCGCGGAGTGACGGCAAGCTTCGGCATCCTGAGCGTCGTCGGCGGGGAGTGGCGCACGTGGCGCGGGGGGGAGATAGACCGCCTGATTCGGCCGGACGTCTCGATCTTCATAGGCTTTTCGGGCGGCGCGCTGCTTGACACTGAAGGGCGTATCATCGGCATCAACACAACGGGTCTGGCGCGCGGCGCGGGGCTGACGATCCCCGCCGCGACCGTGAACCGCGTCGTCGACGGCTTACTCCAGAACGGTCGCGTCACGCGCCCGTACCTCGGCGTCGGGATGCAGCACCGCGTCCCGCTGCCGGAAAAGCTGAGGGAGAAATTCAACCTGCCGCAGGCGTCCGGCCTCATGCTGCTCTCGGTCGAGGCGGACGCGCCGGCGGACAAGGCGGGCCTCATGATCGGAGACATTTTGCTCACGCTCGGCGGGAAGGTGGTCGCGGACTCCGACGACGTGCAGGCGGTGCTCCGGGGCAAAGAAGTCGGGGCGGTGGTCGGGGCGGGAATCCTGCGCGGCGGAGAAGTCAAAGAGGTGGAGATCACTCTCGGCGAGCGGCCCGCGCGAAAAAGGCGGGCGTGATCGGGTGAGCGTACGAGTAAGCGGCGCCGGCGACGTTGACGGCAAAGCGGCGAGCGTCTTCATCATCGCCGCTTCGGACGTAGTGCGCGCCGGGCTCGTCGCGCTCATCGAAGCGGACGCACGATTCACCATCGCCGGCAGCGCTGCGGATTTCGGTGAACTCACGTCCGAGGGGGGCGAGGGCCCGATACCGGACGTGGGCGGCAAAGCCGGGGGCGCGGCGGGCCGCCTGACCCCGCCGCTTAACGCTCCCTCTCGTCGTCCCGCACCGCACGCTCTTCCTCGTCCCCGCGAACATCTCGGCCTGCCCGCGCTTCCGCACGTCGGGTCGGTGGCCGCGCCGCCCTGCGCCTTCGTCTGTACCCGAACGGACGAACGCGGGCGCAGCGCTCCGGTTAAGATGACTTATCCCTCTTTATCGCTTTCAAACACGGGAGTCCGGGCCGGTCTGGCACGGTGAGCAAAGGTATGGCTTCGATTCAATCCTCTAAGTCCGCCGGGAGGCTGATGGCCGTCGGCGGCGCCGAAGACAAGGAGGGCGGGTGCCTCGTCCTCGGGGAGTTCGTCCGCCTCGCTGGAGGCGCCCGCGCCCGCGTCGTGGTGATGACGGTCGCCTCCGACCACGTGCGCGAGGTCGGGGCCGAGTGCCGGAAGGTCTTCAGGAAGCTCGGCGTAGGCGACGTGAAGGTGCGCCTCATCTCGCACGACTTCAGATTCGACCTCGCGACCCGCCGCCCCGTGCCCGGAGAGAAACAGAGGGTCGAGGAGAACGCGGAGGGCGCGGAGAAGGCGGCCAGACCGAAAGCGGACGAGGAGGACTCGGAATGATGGAGCAGGCGTGGGCGGCCTTCAGCCGGGCGCTGGGGCTGGAACTCGAAGGGAAAGACCTGACGGCGCTGCACATGGCGCTGCGGGCCGTCGTCGTTTTCGTCCTCTCGATCGCGATGCTGAAGGTCGGCGACAAGCGTTTCATGGGCAAGAGCACGGCCCTCGACGTGATGCTCGGCATCGTCTTCGGCTCGACCGTGAGCCGCGCCATCACGGGCAACGCGCCCTTCTTCCCGGCGCTGGTGGGCGCGCTGGCGCTCGTGCTGCTGCACTGGCTCTTCGCGGCCGTCGCCTTCCGCTCGCACGGCTTCGGCCGGCTCGTCAAGGGGCGCAACCGCCTGCTGGTCAGGGATGGCGAAATCCAATGGGACGCGATGCGGAAGAGTCACGTCACGACGCACGACTTGGAGGAGGCGCTGAGGGCCGGGGGCGAGGAGCCGGACGTGACCCGCGTGAAGGCGGCCCACCTAGAACGCAACGGCGACATCAGCGTCATCATGAAGGGGTGAGGGGAGGGAAAAAGACTTACATGCGCGCGAAGTTGGTGAACAGTTTCGAGTCCCGCTCCACGCTCGGCGTCGCCGGCACCACTTTCGACATCTACCGGCTCGACGCGCTCGGGTCGGCGGGCTTCCCCGTCGATCTGCCACCAAGTCAACTTGGAGTACTTGGCGAGAGTAGTCTTCACCTCGAAAGAGAACGACCCTCACGGCGACCGGCACCGGCGGGGGACAATTCACACTTAATTGAGGGGGGAGAGATGAAAGTTACCCGGGTGATTGCCGCGTTGGCGGGGCTCTTCGGCCTCTACCTGCTTATCGCCGGCCTGACCTCGCTGTCGAGCGCCGGGGCCGTCACGCTCCCGTGGGTGGGGCAGAAGATAGGCGGCGTGTTCCTCATCATCGTCAGCCTCGTCATCACCGCCGGGGCCGCCGTCCTGTTCCTCCGCGTGGGCAGGCGTTGACCAAGATTGTAGTGCCGGAGCCCGCCCCGCATTCCCTCCCGCATGACGGAGCCCCGCGCAGGGAGCGACATCCTTTCGAGAGTATCCCGCGGGCCGTGCGGCCGCGACTTTTTCTCCCGCTGCTCGCCGCCGCGCTGCTCATTCTGGTGACTTGGGTGATTAGCCCTACAGGAGGGTAGGCTTCGGGTAGGTGGCCGTCTCGCCGGTGTCCTTCAGGTCGCGCACGCGCCACCGGGTCGGCACGCCGCGGCTGAGGATGCGCCCGTCCGTGCTGGCCCAGTACTCGGCGCTGCCGTAAATGGCCCAAGACCGCACGGGGTAGAGGGCGCAGCCGTCCCTGTGGATGGTGCTCGCGACAAACCTCCTGCCGTCCGGCAGCTCGTAGACGCCCAACTCCCTGAGCCTCCGCGACGGCCTCGTCGTGGCCGCGCTGAACGGAAGGGATGATGCGGCTTGAGACATGGTGGCCTCACTCCTTTCCAAAACGCTTACCCTCGCGGGTGCCGGCACCAGATTAAAAGGGGGGCGCCTGATTTATCACAGGCTTGACTTCTCTATTTTAACGATGAAGAGAGGGGCCTTCTGTACGCCTGAGGACACACGGGCAATCAACATCGGCATCGTGACTAAACCCCCCACTCGTTCGTGAATGCTCGACGGGACAGAACCCTTTCGGAGAGTCTAACAACCCGGCGCCTCGGTAGCCGCCCCGAGGACTTTATCGCCTACCCCTTAACGCCGACCTACAACTCCCTTCAGGATAGTCCCGCCCGAAGACAGCGAGGCCGCCGGAGCCTCGCTCTCCGGCGGCCTCGTTCGCCCTCCGAACTCCTTGCGGGGTCGAGAGGGCGGGCACACCATACGCCCCCTTCGGCGGCTTGTCAACGAACGCCCGAAGGCTCCCCCCGGCCACCGGCATCCGGGCCGCCTCCGGCAGAACCTTTCACGCCCGCGGCGGCGGGAGCTTCGCCGGCCTCAGGCCGTAGTAACAATCAGTGGTGACGGCCTGCGTGAACGTCCTCAGTTCGAGGACGGGGCGCATCCGGGCGGGGGCGCGGCACTGATACAGACTAATATCGCCTCCTCTCTCTCCGGTCACCTCTCTGCGGCGGCGGCGGGGCCGGAAACCCGGTCGATGATCTCGACCAGTTTTTCCGCGGAGGAGAGCCCCGCGGCGTCCTCCCAAACCCCCGTCCTGTCGTTGCCGATGAACAGGACGGCGTTGTGCAACTGCCTGCCGGGGTGCTCGCCTATCAAGCCCCACAGCAGTTGTTTCATGGGGCCCTCCGCGCCGGTCACGAGCGTCCAACCGGGCCCGACGCCGAAATGCTCCCCCCACACCTTTAGGCGTTCCGGGGTGTCGGTCACAGGGTCTTTGCTGACCGAGACGAAAAAGACTTCCTTCCCCATCCGCTCCGCGAGCGACGCCCGCAGTTTGGCGAGCGTCTGGCCCTGCATCGGGCAGATGTAGGTGCAACTCGTGAAGAAGAAACTGACCACCACCACCCGGCCCTTGAAGAGGTCGGAGTAGAAGCGCACCTTCCGCCCGTCCTGATCGAGCACCTCGACATCGGGGATCGAGACCCTTTCGTAGCCCAACTGAATGACGCCCGGCTCCCCCGGCGGCGGGGCCGTCGGCGCCGCCTCGCGGCGCGGCGCGGCGGGGGCCGGGTGGTCGTGCGTGTGTTGGTGTTGCGCCAGAGCTTGGGATGACGAGAGGGCGCAGAGCAGCAGCACCCACGCCGCGGCGGCGAGCCGCGGGCGCGCCGGGGCGGCCGCGCGCGGGTCTTGAGCGTAATGAGTTCGTGACGACACTTCTATCATCTCCTGAAAATCTCCGCGGACGGCAGGCGTCCGCGCGTCGGATGGACTCCCCGCCGCGCCCGGCGTCGGGCACCGGGCGCGGCGGGGAGTGTGAGTCGGGCTTCCGGCCGGGGGCCGTCAGGGCGCGCTGAACCGAACGTCGGCGAGGAAGTTACTCGTGCTGCCGGTGTTCGGGAACGAGCCCGCCGGCGTCGAGTAGACTCCGGTTTGCGCGCTCAGCGGCCAGTTGGTGATGGACGGGCCGAAGGCGCTCTGGACTTTCGCGCCGACGAGGTTCACGTTGTAAGAAACCCGGTACATGACGCCGGGCGTGATCGTCAGCGGGCTTGACAACTGCACCTCCTGCCAGCCGGAGGCCGTCTCGTTCGTGAACTGCTGTTCGCGCAGCTTGACGCCCGAGTCGCTCCAGATGCGGCCGAAGTGGCCCGTCGATTCGCCGTTCGCCTTGTAGAAGCGCAGGTGCGTGATTTTGCCGGGGATGGCCGAGGAGAAGCGGATCGCCTGCTCCCACGTCTGCCCCCCCGCGCCGACCTCGGTCACGGGGTAGGTCGGCAGCGGGAACATCGGCAGTCCGCACACGATCTGCCGCGGGCTCGAACCGAGGTTGTTCTGGCTGTTAGTGCCCGACGCGAACCTCACGCTGATGGAGTGCGGCTTGCCGTCCTTCAGCGAGGCCGGCGTGTTGATGGCGAAGGCGTGGTAGCCGTTCCCCTTGCCGGCGTTGAGCAGGTCTTGCCGGAAGATGTTGGCCGGGACGTTGGCGGCGATCAGGGTGTTGCCGTCGTAGATGTTCACGTTGATGGGGGTGTTGGGGGCGTTGCGATCCCACGCCCAGCCCCAAATCTGGTTGCAGTCGGCCCCGTCCAAGTAGCCGTCGTCCTGCCGCACCTGAATGATCTTGGCCTTCGAGGGCACCCCGGCCGAGTTCATGATGAACAGCATGTAGTGGCCCGGCGGGAGGTGGTTAGCCTTAGCGGGCGCGGTGACGTTGACCGACGACGCGCCGGCCACCGTGGCGTTCATCAGGTAGGCCCGCTGGTCGGCGTTGAACCCGTGGGTCACGGAGGGGAGGCGCACGAGGCTGGCCTTGGTGATGCTGCCGGGGTTGGAGACGCCGATGGAGAAGGTCTGCCCGTAGGTGACGGCGGTGGGGGCCGAGCTGATGACGGGCTGCGTCGCCGGTGAGCCGTCGGCGTTGAAGAGGTAGGGCGGCGAGAAAATCTCGGCGTCCTTGTGGCCGAAGTTGCGGCACTCGACCGGGTTGTTGATGCCGTAGGCGGGGACACAGTTCACGCCGTTGGCGACTTCGCCGCCGTCGGCGGGCAGCCCGCCGCCGCCGATGAGCACGCGCGCGTCGGGCAGCAGCACCGCCACCGAGTGGTAGATGCGCGGGATGCCCGAAGGGTAGGTGGGCGGGCGCGAGGGGGGCGCGGCCATGGTCGTCCACGTGTCGGGCGTCATGCCGTTCGGCGGCGTCCACAACTCGGGGCTGTAGGCCGCGCCCTCCGCGCACGTGAAGTTGGGGCCGCCCGTACATTGCGTGCCGCCGCTCACGAGGACTTGGCCGTTGGGGAGGATGGTGGCGGTGTGGAACTTCCGCTTGATGTTGAGCGCGGCGACCTGCGAACTCTGCGAGGTCTGCCACGCGGTCGGGGCGGCGGAGAGGTTGACGGTCTCGGCCACGTTGAGGGTCGAGCCGGTCGCCGAGCGCCCGCCCATCATCAGCACCCTGCCGTTGACCGCGTCGTAGACCACGGCCGAGCCCTCGAAGTGGAGGGGGCTGTAATCGGGGCCCGTCGTGTACTGCCCCGCGAGGGCGTTGGCGTACGGGTCGAAATACCTGCTCGGGAAGGAGCCCGGCCCGGCGATGAACGCGTTGCCGTTCGGGGCGAGATGCAGGTACGGGTAGTTTTCAACGACCGGGTCGGCCGCGGCCGTGGTGGGGCGGATGTGGCCGGCGAGCGTGATCACGTCGGCGCTCCGGTTAAGCTCGGTCTTCGGCACCGTCCGGTTAGTCCCGTCCCACGTCGCCTTCGTCATGGTGATGCCGTCCCAGAAGCCGCCGGCCATGACGACCGTCTCGCCCGAGCCGAGCGTCACGTTGGAGGGGTACCAGCGACCCCGCGGCATGAACCCGACGCGCGTCCACGTGTTGAACCGGTAGTCGAAGACGTTCACGTCGTCCTCGCCGATGCCCTCCTGATCGGGCTCGGTCTCCCAGCGCGCGTGGCCGCCCGTGACGAGGAGCCGCCCGTCGGGCAGGAATGAGTGGCCCGAGCAGAAGAGGTTCGTGGTGTTGTTGGGGTAGGTGGCTTTGGCGTTGGTCGCCGGGTTCCACGTGTAGGTCAGGCACGAGCCCGCCCTGTCCCACTTCTGGGGCGAGGTGTCCTTGTCGCGGCCCCAGTAGAGGAGCCGCTCGTCCGGCAGCAGGCTGATGTGAACGGGCACGGTGTCCAAAGAGTAAAGCGTCGGGTTCCACCAGCCGACGGCCTTGGGGCCCGACTGCGCGGCCGCGCCGGGGGCGGCCGTAACTTTCGGGGCCGCCGCCGGGGCGTCCGCGCTGCCGGCGTTGGCCGGGGCGGGGGCGTGCGGCGCGGCGGCGAGGAGAAGGAGGCTGAGGCAACAGGTGAAAGAGATGACGCGGAGAGAGCGCGGCAGAGACAGGCGGCTATTGTTCATCACAGTTAAGCTCCATGCGAAAGATGTGGAGAGAGTTGTGTGGGTTCTTCAGGCCGCGCCACATACGGATGAGGGCGGCAGGCGGTGTCACGAGGCGTGCGGGGCGAGTCGCCGAGGGGGCCGCGCCGTCGCTTCATCAGGCCGGCCGTGGTGGCGAGTACGCCTGCCGGGACGGCGCGGCCCGCGCGGCGGGCGCTTCGAGGGCTGAGGCCCCCGCTCAGGACATCGTATCTCCTCCTCCGGAGATGGTTCGGGGTGCGGTGTGACGAGAGGCTACGGGGCTTGTGAGCATGCCGAGGCCGAGGTCTGGGACGCGCCTCCTGTGTGTGCTCCCTCATGAAACGCGCGGGCGGGCGCGGCGGTTGAGGGGCGGCGATCTTTTTTTCGATTTATTTCGTACGAACCCCCAGTGCCGACGGGGATGGGTGGGCGGCCGACGGCGGCGGGGGCTCATGTTAATATCACCCGCTATCTGGGGAATAAGGGCCGGGCCATGACTACCAATCGGGCGCGGGCTGAGTCACCAGCCGATGATGAGCAGCTCGACGAGATGGCGACGCGGGCCGCGCAGGGCGACGCGTCCGCCTTCGCCGCGCTCTACCAGCACTGTAACAACTACGTCAAAAGGGTCGCGCAGCACGTAGCGGGCAGCCACGAGGATGCCGAGGACGTGGCCCAGAGCGTCTGGAGCAAGCTCGCGCTGCGCCTCCGGCAGTACCCGCGCGAGGTGCGCTTCACGACTTGGCTGTACCGCGTGGTCACCAACGCGGCCATCGACCACAAGCGCCGCGAGCAGGCCCGGCGCGAGGTGCCGCTCGACGCCCTCGACGCCGCGCGCGAGTCCGAGGCCCAACCCGCGCGGGCGCAGGACTACGGCGCGGATCAGGAACTCGCCCTCCTGCGTAAGCGCATCCGCGAGGAGCTGGCCGGGGCGCTGGAGGTGTTCCGCCGCAGGCACGCGCTCAGGGCGCAATGTTTCGAATTGCGTTACCTGCGTGAGATGACGGTCGGCGAGGTCGCGGGGCGGCTGGGCCTCTCGGAAGGGACGGTCAAGAGTCACCTGTACTACTCTAGGAAGTTCCTCGTCGAAGAACACCCCATCCTGCTGGAACTCTACCTCGCCGTGGAGGAAAGGTTAGGGAGAAGCCGGCCATGACGACGTGTACGGAGCCGGGGCGATGGGCGCGCACGCCGGGGGCTGACGCCGCCGAAGAGGAGGTCGCGCTCTATCTGGCGCACGTTGAAGAGTGCCCGTTCCACGCGGCCGTCGAGCGGCGCGAAGAGGCGCTTCTACGCGGCGTCGTGGGGCACGCCGCGCTCGCGCAGGGCGCGAGCGTTCCCGCGTCGGCGGCCCCGCGCATGTCGCCGCCGCGGCTGGCGCTGGCCTTCGCGGCGCTGGTCGCCGCGCTGCTGCTCGGGCTCGCCCTCTGGTCTCGAAACGAGGGGGCCGGCCCGGTCGCAAAGCAGGGGTGGCAGCCGGAACCTGACCCGAGTCACGTGCCGACCCCGGCGCCGACCCCGGCACACACCCCCGAGCCGCCGGGCGTCGCCGCCGTCGCGCCGACGCCCAAGACGCGTGTGAAGCCGCGGCCGGGTGGCGGAGGCAAGGGCCGACCCGGCGGCCCGCCGGGCGCGCCCGGCCCGCCAAGCCCCGCGGGGCGTTCGACGGTGGCCGCCGTGCGACGGATATACGTCAGCCCGGGCGAGGGCGCAGACGACCGGGGGCTGCGGTCGGCCTTAATCGCAGAGCTGAGGGCCGGCAACAGGTTCACCGTGGTGACGAGCGAGCGGCGGGCCGACGCGGTGCTGCGGCCTGAGCAGTCGCGCGGCGCGGGCGTCACCGTGCAGTTGCTGACCCGCCGGGGGAAGGTTCTCTGGTTCACGACACAGCCGGCCGACGCCGCGAACGACGCGGACTTCGGCGGCCTCGCCGCCCGTATCGTCGGCGCGCTCACCGACGCCGCCGAACCCCGGTCGCCCCACAACACACCGCCGCGGTAGCGCGGCCGGGCGCGCGCTCTCCCGGCCCGCCTAACGCCACTCGCCCTGAAGGATGAAGCCCGCCCACTGGTGCGGGGCGCTCCAGCGCTCCCCGCTCAGCATCGAGAGCTGCGCCGCGCGCAGCGCCGCCGCCGGGCGCAGCCCGCGCCGCAGCATGGCTTCGTAGAAGCGCCCCATCATCTCGGAGGTCGCCCGATCCTGCACCGCCCACAGGCTCGCCACCACGCGCGGCGCTCCCGCGTACATGAAGCCCCGCGTGAGCCCCACGAGCCCTTCGCCCTGAACCTGCTTGCCGAGCCCCGTCTGACACGCGCTGAGCACGACGAGCTCCGCCGGCAGGCGCAGGTTGTAGACCTCCGGCAAGCTCAGGAAGCCGTCCTGCGGCTCGCCGCGCTCGTCCACCAACGACAGCACGAGCCCGGAGAGTTCCGGCCGCTCGGGATTGAGATAGCCGTGCGTGGCGAAGTGGACGATGCGGTAGCTCTGCACCTCGGGGCTCATCGCGGTCGTCTGGCTGGCCTTGAAACCGAGCGCGGCGAGCGCCTCGCGCCTCGGCACGAGCGCCAGCAGGCGCGCGGCTTCGCGGCGGGAGAAGGGCAGGCGGCGCAGGTCAATGCCGGCCTGCTTCACGCCGAGGGAGCGTATCGCCGCGGAGGCGCGCGCATACTCCTGCTGCGCCTCCGCGGCGGCGGGGGGCGGCTCGCGCCGCGCCCGGACTGCCGCCTGCCTAGACCGTATGCGCTCGTCGTCCCTTGTGAAGACCGGGTCGGCGAAGACGGCCAAGCTCTTGGCGGCGGGCCGGCGGCCGGCCACTTGGCGGCGCAAACTCGCCAGCGTCGAAGCCGACGGGAGGCTCACGATCTCGTGCCCGGTAATGAGGGGCTGCGGCGGGCCGGCGCGACCCGGCCGCGGGGGCGGGGGGAGGGCGGCGAAGGGGACGTAGTGGAGCGCGCCGTCGGCGACGATGACGAGTCGCTTGTCGCCGAGATGCTCCGCGACCGGGTCGAGCAGCAGGCGGCTCACCTCGGCCGCCCGGCGCTCGAACTCTTCGGGCGTGCCGCCTTCGCTCAGCAGCCGCGTGAGGGCCACGGCGGCGGCCTCGATCTCCGCGCGCTTCGGCAGGATGAAGCTCGACAGCGAAGAGTTCGAGACGAGCCACAGGTAGCTGCGCTCCTCGCCGAGCGCGTACTCGAGGAGCAGCGTCTCGGGGTCGAGCACTTGTTGCTGAATCTCGCGCAGGGTCAGGGGCTGCGGCTGCGTGAGGGCGGCGTAGGCGGGGCTGGAGGTGCGGATGTGCCCCTGCACCTCTTCGAGCTCGGCCGTGAGGGCGGCGATGGTGTCGGCCGCGGCCGCCGCCTGCTCGGGCGTGTGTCTGGTGCTGAGGAGGCGAATCTGGTATTCGAGTTTGGAGTTGAGCTGGTGGCGCAGGCTATGCTCGCGCTCGGCGAGCCGGGGGTCGACGCCCTGCCGGATGTCCGTGCCGGCCTCGGCGAGCAGTTCGAGCAGGCTCCGGGCGCGGGCGCGCTCGCTGACTTGGAGGGCCTGAGCGGCGTGGCCGGCCGACGGTTCCGACTCGTGCGAGCGCATCAGGATGTCGATGTAAAGCTCGTAGTAATCGCGCACGGTGGAGAAGAAAGAGGCGCGCAACTCCTGACTGCCGACGTTGGCGCGGATGAATTCGACGAGCGGGAGGGCGTCGCCCATGAGCCCGCGGGCGGCCGAGAGGTTGCCCCTGTCGCGCTCAAGGCGGGCGAGATGGCGCAGCGTCGCCGCCTCCCGGCCGCGGCTCCCGGTCGCCCGGTTTAAGGCCAGCGCCTGATGATAGTAGTCGAGCGCCTTCTGTCTCTCCCCCAGCAAGTAGTGGATCACGCCGAGACTCGTGAGCGTGTGGGCCTCGCCGCCGCGGTCGCCCACGACCCGGCGCAGCGCGAGCGCCTGATTGTGGTAGTCCAGCGCCCTCTGCCTTTCCCCCAGCGACTCGTAAACCACGCCGAGGTTGTTGAGCGTGTGGGCCTCCCCGCGGCGGTCGCCCACGGCCCGGCGCAGCGCGAGCGCTTGCGTTAAGTAGTCCAGAGCCTTCTGCCCCTCGCCGAGCGCGTAATAAACCGAGCCGAGTAAGTTGAGCGTGGACGCCTCCGCGTTACGGTCGCCCACGGCCCGGCGCAGCGCGAGCGCTTGGGTTAAGTAGTCCAGCGCCTTCCGCCTCTCCCCCAGCCCGCTGTAGGCGACGCCGATGTTGGTCAGCGCGTAGGCTTCCCCCCTGCGGTCGGCGATGGCTTTCCAGAGCGTCAGCGCTTGGTTGTAGTAGTCCAGCGCCCTCTGCGGCTCCCCGAGCGTGTCGTAAGAGACGCCGATGTTCGTCAGCGTGTAGGCTTCCCCGACGCGGTCGCCGATCCGCCTGCGCGTCCCGAGCGTATGCTGGTAGTAGCCCAACGCCTTCTGCGGCTCGCCCAGCGAGTTATACAGGCCGCCGATGTTGGTGAGCGTCCCGGCCTCCCCGAGGAGGTCGCCCACGGCTTTCCAAATGGGCAGCGCTTGGTTGTAGTAGTCCAGCGCCTTCTGCCACTCCCCGAGCGAGTCGTAAGCCGCGCCGATGTTGGTCAGCGTGTAGGCTTCCCCGCTGCGGTCGCCCGCGGCCCGGCGCATCGGCAGCGCGCGGCCGTAGTAGTCCAGCGCCCTCTGCTTCTCGCCCAGCGTGGCGTACACATAACCGATGTTGTGGAGCGTGTTGGCCTCGCCGACGCGTTCGCCGGCAGCCGCGTACAGCCCCCGCGCCTCCTCGTACTTCCTGATCGCTTCCTGCCGCGACTCCTTCGTCCCCTGCAAGCGGGCGCGGTCTCCTTCCGCGTAAGCCGTCTGTGCCGCCACGAGGCTCCTGTCGCGCGCCGTCGCCTGCCGCACCTCCTTGAGGCTTACCTCGTAGCTTCCGCGCGGGGCCCCCTCCTCCAGCGCGCGTATCTCCACCCGGTAGCTGCCGGCGGCCTCCGCCACCAGACGCACGGCCTCCGGCCCCTGCATCCCGCTCGGGCCGTCCACGTCGGCCACCTGCCCGCCGTCCGGGCCGTACACCCTCACCGCCACGTCTATGCCGCGCTGCTCAATTAAGACGTAAGCGAACTGCCCCGCGTCGAGCTTCAGTTGATAGACGTGAACGTCGCCGCCCGCCAGCTCGCGGGTCGCGGCCGCGCCCCCGACTTCAAGGGGCTGGGCCTGCGCGCGTCCGGGCGCGTCCCGCGCCGCCTCCTGCTCCTGTCGCGGGGCCGGCCACGTCGTCCGCGCGCCGGCCGGCAGGCCCGAGGTGAGTAACACGCTCGCCAGCAGCGCGAGCCGACGCTTTGCCAGTCCACGGAGGTTTCCGCTGCCCGATTGCCACATCTCGATACTCCAGTCCGAAAGGTCTTTAACGTTGATGCGGTCGGCGGGCGTGCGCGCCCGACCCTCTTGCGGGAGATGAGTTGAAGCGCGCCCGCAGGGGATGACTGCGGGCGCGTGGCGGCGGGGCCGCCGGGTTAAGGAGCGGTGCGTCCTGAATAGAGCTGGCGGGGCAAATCGAAAACGAGTGAGAGAGGAAATAATACCCGAAAGGCTCTTTTTTAACACTGCCCACGCGTTTCTAACTCCCGAACCGAAGTTTCACGCGTATCCTAACCTTTCCGCCGCACACCCGCATTCGTGGGCAAAATGCCCGATTCAGACACGGCCGGCAGCCGCGCCCTTTTAGATTGACTTCGCATAGATCAACCCTTAAAACAGAGCGGCCCAATTAAGGAGCGGATGAACAGTACACAAAAATTTTTGGCTCTGGCCGCCTGATACTCGGCGTGCTTATCTTTCTCGCCGGGCCGCGGGTGCTACGCGGTCAAGGGCAGATGACGGCGCCCTCTTCGCCTCCCAAATGGCGGCCGACCCATGAGCACACCGGCGTCCAGTACGTCGGAAGCGCCACCTGCGCGCAGTGCCGCACCTATCAGTCGTCCACCTTCTCAGCCACCCCGATGGCCCGCGCGCTGGAGACCCCGCCCCGTTGCGAAGTCCTCATCCGGCGCCCCCGCCCCGCGGTGACTACTGTTACAGAAGTGACCTCGCCCGGCCTTCACCGGGAACTATGCATGGCAGGGAGAACTTCGTTGAAAGTAAAAGCAAAAGACTTCACCCCGCCATACGGTCGGTATCTTATTCGGCTGACGAGGCCCTTCCCGGATTTCGGCGCGGGGGCGACGCGCCGCGCGGGCGACGGAACAAAGTCTTGACGCCCCTCCATCCGGCTGGCAGGATGGGTCGCGGCTGATCTTTCATCACCCGCGACATCTCAAGCCTTTAACCGCACAGGGGATGGGCGGGCGTCAATAATCCCGGAACGGAATTTCTCTTCTTCGCTGTGAAAGACGTGACGACGAAACCGACCCTCGAACAACCGCACCGCGAGCGCGAGTGCGTCCACCGCCGAGCCGGCGCGGAAGGCGACTTCTACGGCGGCGTCCAATTCATCCGGGCGTTGCAGCAGATGCGCGGGGAGGCCGCGCTCGCGATGGCGCAGAAGGTGGGAGCGTTCTTCTGGTCGGACGCGCCCCGCGTGAGCGTCTGGCTCTGCCGCGCCTGCGCGCGCGAGGCCGCGCTGGCGGGGCCGGACATCGCGGAAGCCGACGCCGCGTAGCTCATACTTGAGCGACTGTTCCCGCGCGCGCCTCGCGTTCTCTGACGAGTCGGCCCGACCGGCGAGAGTCATTCGCCCGCACCGCCCGCCGACACCTAGCCCGATTCGCTCGGCGGCTCGCCTTCGGCGAAGACTGAGGGTTGATGCGCCGGCCGCGGACAGGGCGAGACGCGCCCGCACGCTTTAGACGTGCGGGCGCGTCTCGCTTGCGGGCAAGAGGTTATTCAGGGGTGCTGGAAGAGACCTGACCGCCGACCTGCGGCGCGCCCTGAATGATGCCGCGGTTGACGAGCACCTTGACCTCGACGCGGCGGTTCTCGGCGCGACCCTCGCGCGTCGTGTTGTCGGCGACGGGCTGGAGTTCGCCGTAGCCGAACGGCGTGATGATGCGGCGCAGCGGGACGTTGTGGTTCTCGACGAGGTAGCGGATAACGGCGTCGGCCCTGCGCTGGCTGAGTCTCCGGTTCGCTTCGGTCGAGCCGTCGGCGCTGGCGTAGCCGCTCACCTCAAGCACGTAGCCTTTGGCCTGAAGCGCCTGCTGCGCGACGGTGTCGAGCTGCGCCTTCGCGTCTCGCGAGAGGACGGAGCTGCCGACCTTGAAGAGGATGCTCTGGCTGTTCTGGGCCTCGTAGTCGTCGAGGGCCGAGATGCGCTCGTTGGTGGCGTTGACGCCGGCCACGGCCGCGTCGGCC
>Ga0196977_1000200_pt1 | contig 36667 bp, 38 predicted proteins | sample S3v_1013CmetaG_FD_148634 | JGI IMG/M metagenome (GOLD analysis project Ga0196977, IMG submission 148634) | Soil microbial communities from Anza Borrego desert, Southern California, United States - S3+v_10-13C | ecosystem: Environmental > Terrestrial > Soil > Desert | place: USA: California... | reverse complement strand
GCGGCCGCGCAAACCCCGGCGAAAAAGTTCGAGCTGACGGTGGACAGCATCATGCGCGGCCCCGACCTCGTCGGCTACCCGCCGACCGGCGTCGTCTGGTCGCAGGACGGCCGCCGCCTCTTCTTCCGCTGGAAGCGCGCCGGCGAGGCCCGCCTGAAGGAGCCGGACACCTACGTCGTCAACCGCGACGGGACTTCGCTGCGCAAGCTCCCGGAGGAGGAGGCGCGCCGCGTCGCGCCGCCGACCTCGGGCGAGCTGTCGAAGGACAAGACCCTGACGGTCTTCACGGAGGACGGAGACGTTCACCTCTACGACCACACGAAGGGCGAGCGGCGGCGCGTGACGCGGACGGTCGAGGCCGAGTCGAACGCGCGCTTCACGCGCGACCAGAAGCGCGTCTACTTCACGCGCCAGAACAACCTTTACGTGATGTCGCTCGACGGCGGCTCGCTCGAACAGTTGACCGACATCCGCGCGGCGGGCGGCGGCGCGCAGGCCGGCGGCGCGGGCGGCGCGTCCACGTCCACTTCAATCGGCGGCGGGCCGCAGGTGCAGTTGAGCGCCAGCGTCGCGCCGCGCGCCGGGGCGAGCGAGAGTCAGGACGTTCTGCGCAAGGAGGAGCGCCAACTCATCGAGGCCGTGCGCGAGGCGGCCGAGCACCGCGAGGAGCAGGAGAAGCGCCGCCGCGAGCGCGAGCGCCGCCGCCCCTTCACGCTCCCGCAGGGTCAGACCGTGACGAACCTCACGCTCTCGCCGGACGGCGCGCGCGTCGTCGCCGTCGTCAGCGAAGCGGCCGCGGGCGCCAAGCCGACCATCGTCCCCAACTACGTCACCGAGTCGGCCTACACCGAGGACATCCCCGCGCGCGTGAAGGTCGGCGACGCGCAGCCGCGCTCGCGGATGGCGCTCCTGTCGGTCGAGACCGGCGAGGTCAAGTGGGTCGAGCACGGCCAGCGCGCCGAGGTCGCGCCGCGCGTGCAGACGCGCACCGAGCAGACGGCCGCCGAGGCCCAACAGCAACAACAGACCACCGGGCAACAGACCCAGACTCAGCAGCAGACTCAAACGCAGACCCCGCCGCCGCCGCAGACGGGGGCCGCCGCGCAGCAGACCGAGGCGACCGCCGCGCAGACGCGCGAGCGCGACGTGCAGCTCTTCCAGCTTCAGTGGGCGGAGGACGGCTCGCGGGCCGCGCTGCTCGCCCGCGCCGCCGACAACAAGGATCGCTGGGTGCTCGCGCTCGACCCCTCGACGGGCAGGACGCGCGTGCTCGCGCGCGTCCACGACGAGGCTTGGGTGGGCGGCCCCGGCGCGTTCACGCTGGGCTGGCTCGCCGACAACCGGCGCGCCTACTTCGTCTCCGAGCGTGACGGCTTCGCGCACCTCTACACCGTCTCGGCCGACGGCGGCGAACCCGCCCAGCTCACCTCCGGCCAGTTCGAGGTCTCGGACGTGCGCCTCTCCGAGGACAAGACGAAGTTCTACTTCACTTCGAGCGAGGGCAGCTTCTTCGAGCGGCACCTCTACTCGATGCCCGTCGGCGGCGGCCCGCGCACGCGCCTCACCACGATGAGCGGCTACAACCAAGCCACCGTCTCGCCCGACGACGCCGCGCTCGCCGTCATACATTCTTACAGCAACCGCCCGCCCGAGCTCTTCATACAGGCCAACCGCCCCGCGCCGCCCGCGGGCGCCAAGCAGCCCGTGCCGATTCGGGTCACGGAATCGCCGACGGCCGAGTGGCTCTCGCACGCGTGGATCGACCCGCCCGTCGTCAGCTTCCGCGCGCGCGACGGCGCGACCGCCCACGCGCGCCTCTACAAGCCGGCCGGCTTCGCGCGCGGCGGCCCGGCCGTCATCTTCGTCCACGGCGCGGGCTACCTCCAGAACGTCCACAAGTGGTGGTCGAGCTACTACCGCGAGTACATGTTCCACCACCTGCTGATGGAGCGCGGCTTCGCCGTCCTCGACATCGACTACCGCGGCTCGGCCGGCTACGGCCGCGACTGGCGCACGGGGATTTATCGCTTCATGGGCGACAAGGACTTGCAGGATCACGTGGACGGCGCGCGCTACCTCGCCTCGGAGCACGGCGTTGACCCGAAACGCATCGGCATCTACGGCGGCTCCTACGGCGGCTTCATCACCCTGATGGCGATGTTCACCGAGCCGGAGGTCTTCGCGGCCGGCGCGGCCCTCAGGCCCGTCACCGACTGGGCGCACTACAACCACCCCTACACGGCCAACATCCTCAACACGCCGCAGGCCGACCTCGAAGCCTACCGCCGCAGCTCGCCCATCCACCACGCCGAGGGCCTGCGCGGCGCGCTCCTCATCTGCCACGGCATGGTGGACACCAACGTCCACTTTCAGGATAGCGTCCGCCTCGCCCAGCGCCTCATCGAGCTGCGCAAGGAGAACTGGGAGCTGGCCGTCTACCCCGTCGAGGATCACGCCTTCGAGCGCGCCACCTCTTGGGCCGACGAGTACAAACGCATCCTCAAACTGTTTTCAGAACAGCTACGTCCCGACGCCGCGCGCAGCGCGGGCGGGCGCTAGCGGCCGGAGCGGCGGGGCGGGCGGCCCGAAGGACGGCCCGACTTAGACGGGCGCTTGCGTGTGCGGTTCGGCAGGCGGAAAACCATCGGCGGCCGCGCGGCGCGGAGGTCGGGCGTTGCCTTATCCGCGCCCCTGTAGTATCACTTACCAATCCCGGGTTCTCACGCGGACACTCGAATCCCTCGCGACAAGACGAAAAGCATGAAGCCTTCGAGGTGACGGTGGCGAACATGCCGCTCCCCAGATACCGCGACGACATAGTCCTTCTGACCGGCGCAGGGGCCTCCGCCTATCTGGGCATGCCCACCCTCGACGAAGTCCTCAAGGGCGTGGAGCTGCCTCTGGCCGACGAGGAGGTGGCGGCGCTCATCCTCAAAACCCGCAAGTCGATTGAGGGGAACATCCACAGGATCAGCAGCGCGGTCTTCGAGGAGATGATCGCCAAGCTGAAATACTACCTTCAGGTGACCGAGACGCTCACGGCCGACTTCACCTTCAGGGACGAGCTGGGGTCGCTGCCCTCCGTGATCAACTCGGGTTCGCTGGCGAAGAAGTGGAAGAGCGCGCTGACGAGGTGCTACCGCCTGCTCATCTCCGAGTACGGCCCGAACAAGATCAGGTACGGGACGCCGGAGTTCGCGGCGGCCATCGAGCTGATCGGCGAGCTGGCCAAGCTGAACTCGGGCGAGCTCCACATCTACACGACCAACTACGACTGCGTCTACCACGTCATGGCGTCGCGCGCCGACTCGCTCTCCTTCTTCAGCCACATCGACAACGTGAAGGGGACTTTCAAGGAGGTCTGGTGCCCGGCCCGCCCCGACCTCGAAGGCGCGGGCCTGCCCTCGGTCTACGTCCACCGCCTGCACGGCTGCGTGGCGTGGTTCACGCAGGAGGAGCCGTACGAGATACGCGAGATATACGGGGCCGGGAGCAACCTCGAAGTCGACGACGAAAACCTCCTGCACAAGATGTGCATCAAGCTCATCGCCAGTCAGGAGATCGGGAGGAACGTGGCCTTCCTCTCCGCCTACGAGGAGTTCTGCAACCACCTCGAATCCGCGAAGGCGCTCATCATCTGGGGCTCCAGCTTCCGCGACATGGAGGTGCTGCGGGCGATCAACAACGCGTTCCCCATCAGGAGAACCTCGCTGCCCGTCTACTACATCAACCCGTTCCGCTCGGAGGCCGACGTCATCGACAAGATTCGCATCACCCTGAGGCCCGTGCCCGTCGTGGTCAGGCCCGACTTCAAGCCCAAGCAGATCAAGTGGCTGCCGCGGCAGCCGGGGCGCGAACTGATCAGGGCGGTTCTCGACGCGGTCTGAAGGGAGGTTTAGTGATGTCCAAGAGTGGAGCCGAAGCCCGCCGCGCCGAGCGGAGACCCGCCGGCCCGGACTCGCCGGACGAAGGGGCGGAGCCGGCCGCGGCCCGGCAGGCGGAGCGCATCCTGCCGCGCGGCCTCTACATCCAGACGAAGATGAAAGACCAGAACGCCGCGAAGTACAGGATCGCGGTGCACGTCGCGAGGAGCTACGTCAAAGACTTCAACGCCATCCTCCTCGACGCGGGGAGCACGGCCGAGCTGATCGCCAACGAGATGTTCGCCCTCCGCCGCTTCCTCTCCGTCCTGACGAACAACATGGGGGCCTACGCCTCCTACACGCGCGCCAGCAAGCGCGGCCGCCGAAAGATGAGGGGCGAGCCGTCGGAGCCGCTCTCCGACCACCTCGGCCCGCTGCACGGCAACGAGCTGCTCATCACCGGCGGCCGGTACGTGGACACCTACGAGGCCCTGCTCGGCGGCGGAACCATCGAGAGCATCAAGCCGTTCACCCCGAACGTGACCATCATCGGCATCAGCGGGCTGAGGTCGGAGGAGGGGGTTTTCTGCCACGGGGAGGAGGAGGCCGCGGTCAAAAGGTTGTTGTGGGAGAAGCCGACCGACATCCGGCTGATCGCCACCGACTGGAGCAAGATCGGCAAGCGCGACGCGCACGTCTTCGGGCGTCTGGGCGAGTTCCGCACCAACGCGAAGGAGGCCGTCATCGTGACCTGCAACCCGCCCGACGACATCCCCCCCAGAGAGCTTGAGAACTTCGAGGAGCAGATCAATAAATTGAAGAACAGCAACGTCGAGGTCGTCCGACTCGACATCGCCGAGGACGAGAAAGTCGACCCGTAGCCGCGGCCGCCGACTTCCCCCGCAAAACCCCCGACCCGCGAAGGTGACCGACCGCCCATGAAGACGCTCGCCGCCATCCTGCTGCTCTGCGCCGCGTGCGCGCCGCCCGCTGCGGCGCAGAAGCCGCCCGGCAAGTCGGCCCTCAAGGTGCGCGTGCGGGGCGGCCGGAACCTCGTCGTGACCGAGGGCGGGCGCGCGCGCGTCCTGCGCGTCGCCGACAAGGTTGACGCGGCCCGGCTCGAAGACGCCTCCGTCATCTTCGTGAGCCGCGCGGGCGGTGAAAGGAACGACGAACGCGGAGCGACGAGTGACGAAGTTAAAGGCAGGTCGCCGGTCTTCAGCAAAAACAAGACCGACGACTGATGACGGATAACCACTTCGTCATTCGTCGTCCCGCGTTCGGCGCTCACCACCCAGTCTCATGTCGCCTTTCACCCTGCCGAAGCTCTACCCCGTGACGGACGCGCGCCTGTCGGGCGCGTCGCACGCCGAGCAGGTCGCGCGCCTCGCGGACGGCGGGGCCGCCTTAGTCCAACTGCGCGAGAAGCATCTTCCCCCGCGCGAGTTCTACCGCGAGGCGGCCGCCGCTGTGGAGGTCGCGCGCGCGCGCGGCGTCCGCCTCGTCGTCAACGACCGCGCCGACATCGCCCTCGCCCTCGGCGCGGACGGCGTCCACCTCGGCCAAGACGACCTCGGCCCAGAGGCCGCGCGCCGCCTGCTCGGCGCGTCGGCCGTCGTCGGCTTCTCCACGCACAGCGTCGAGCAGGCCGTCGCGGCGGCCCGCCTCCCCGTCAGCTACCTCGCCATCGGCCCGGTCTTCGCCACCGCGTCGAAGCCGAACCCCGACCCCGTGGTCGGCCTCGAAGGCGTGCGCCGCGTGCGCGCCGCCCTGCCGCGCGTCCCGCTCGTCGCCATCGGCGGCATCACGGCCGAGAACGCGCGCGCCGTGCTCGACGCCGGGGCCGACTCGGTCGCCGTCATCAGCGCCCTGCTGCCGCCCGGCCGGCCGGCCGAAATCACCCGCCTGACCCGCGAATTTCTCGCCCGTTTATAAATCAACTCAAAAGGTAACTGTTAAAATAACAGCCGTTAAAAGTTTTAACTTGCGTTTCCCCGGCCGATGCGCGAGAATGCTCGTGCCCCTTTTCGGGGCCGCCCCTCTCCCGGCCCGCGCGCCTGCGCCGAAGGCCCTCCGCAGTCATCTTTCCGCCCCGGAGCCTGACAAATCCCGCATGAGATACTTCGATCTGCCGCCCATCATCGAGCGCATGCTGACGGTCTCGGACAAGATCAGTGACCTGAATTTCTCCGTCGGGCAGGCCCCGCAGGTCGAGATCAACGGCAAGCTGACGCCCGTCCAGCCGCTCGGCCTCCAGAAGCTCTCGCCCTACCAGACCGAGATCATCGCGATGACGCTTTTGCGCGGCAACCCCGACGCCGCGCACCGCCTCGCCCACACCGGCTCCAGCGACCTCAGCTACAGCCTGCCTTCGCGCACGCGCTTCCGCGTCAACATCTTTCAGCAGCGCGGCACCTACTCCATCGTGATGCGCGTCATCCCGACCGACATCCCGACGCTCCTGACGCTGAACCTGCCGCCGCAGCTCGCCGACATCACCGAGCTGCGCAACGGCATCGTCATGGTGACCGGGCCGACCGGGGCGGGCAAAAGCTCGACGCTGGCCGCGCTCATCGACCTCATCAACGACAAGCACCACTATCACATCGTCACCATCGAAGACCCCATCGAGTTCCTCCACGCGCACAAGAACTCGACGATTAACCAGCGCGAGATAGGCTCGGACGCGCGCGACTTCCCGTCGGCGCTGCGCTCGGCGCTGCGGCAGGCGCCGAAGGTCATCCTCATCGGCGAGATGCGCGACTACGAGACGACCGAGATCGCTTTGGAGGCGGCCGAGACGGGCCACCTCGTCCTCTCGACCCTGCACACCATCGACGCCTCGAAGACCGTCGACCGCATCATCGGCCTCTACCCGAAGAACGAGGAGCAGGTCATCCGCACCCGCCTCGCGCAGAGCTTCCGCTACATCGTCTCGCAGCGGCTCGTGCCGCGCGCCGACGGGGGCGGGCGGGCGGCCGTGGTCGAGGTGCTGAAGTCCACGCCGCGCACGCGCGAGTACATCAGCGAGGGCGAGAGCGAGGGCAAGACCCTGCTCGACGCCATGCGCGACGGCAAGCTCGACGGCATGCAGGACTTCGACTCGGTCATCAGAGACTACATCGAGCGCGAGGTCATCACCCTCGAAGACGGCCTCTCGTTCGCCACCAACCCGAACAACCTCCTGCTCACGCTCAAGGGCCTCTCGACGGCCGACGACTTCCTCCGCCCCGACAAGCCCGCGCCCAAGCGCCCGGCCCCGGCCCCGCGCCCCGCCTCCGGCTTCGCCCCGCGCCCGGCGCCCGGCTCGTCCATGCTCGACATGATCGAATAGCGGGTGCCGGGTGCCGGGCGCCGGGCGCCGGGAGAAAACCGCTCCCGCCCCGCCCCGACTGGCACCGGGCACGCAACCGTCACAGACCACAACCTGACGCCCGACACCCGGCACCTGACACCCGTATGATTGTTACCTGCCCGAACTGCACGACGCGGCTCCAGCTCGACGACGCCAAGCTGCCGGCGCGCGCCTTCAGCGTGCGCTGCCCGAAGTGCCAGCAGATTATTAACGCGCAGCCGCCGGCCCCGGCCGCCCGGCGCGACGCGCTGAACGCCGTCGCGGGCGGCGTGCCCGCCACCACGCGCGCGCAGGCCGAGGCCGGCACCGCCCCGGCCGCCCCCGTCCTGCGCGACGTGGCGCCCGCGGGCGAGGCCCAGCCGGCGGCGGCCGCCGCCGAGGGCGAGGTGGTGCGGCTGCTGACGGCGCTGCTGCAACGCGGCGCGACCGAGGCCGCCGGGCCGCGCGGCGTCATCCAGCGCCCCACGTGGGAGCGGCGGCGCGCGCTCGTCTGCATGGGTTCGGCCCACTGCGAGTCGGTGGCCGACTCGCTCGTCGAGAACTACTACGAGGTGTGCGTCGTGGCCGACGCGGCGCAGGCCGTCGAGCAGATGCGCGAGGTGCCGACCGAGATCATCATCCTCGATCAGGAGTTCGACGCGGCGGCGCAGGGCGCGACCGCCGTCGGCCGCGAGCTCAACTCGATGCGGATGAACGAGCGCCGCCGCGTCGTCCTCGTCCACCTCTCGACCTCGGCCCGCACCGGCGACGCCCACGCCGCCTTCCTCGCCAACGCCAACCTCATCGTCAACACCAACGACCTCGACAACCTCACGCGCATCCTCGACAAACACATCCGCGACCTCAACGACCTCTACCGCGACTTCAACAAGGCGTCCGGCCTCCCCGAACTGTAAGAACAATTAAGAATTAAGAATTAAGAATTAAGAATTGCGTGCTCACGACGGAGCCTTCGAGGCTCCCGGCCGCACCATTCTTAATTCTTAATTCTTAATTCTTAATTGTTTTTCTGATACCCTTACCGCTCCCGGCTGAAGGGATGGGTCGAGGCGGATGGGTTCGGAGAACGGTCACCACCATCATCAACACCACGGGGGCGCGGGCCACGCGCACGGCCTCGGCGCGCGCAGCCGCCGGCGCCTCGCGGCCGTGCTCGCGCTGACGGCCGCCTACATGCTGGCCGAGGCGGCCGGCGGCTGGTGGACGGGCTCGCTCGCGCTCTTGGCCGACGCGGGCCACATGCTGGCGGACGCGGCCGCGCTCGGGCTGGCGCTCCTCGCCGCGTGGTTCGCGTCGCGCCCGGCGACGCCGCGGAAGACTTTCGGCTACTACCGTCTGGAAATCCTCGCCGCCTTCGGCAACGGCGTGGCGCTCGTCGCCGTCTCGCTCCTCGTCATCTGGGAGGCTTACGAGCGCTGGCTCGCGCCGCCGACGGTCGAGCGCAGCGGCGTGATGATGCTGATCGCCGCCGGCGGCCTCGCCGTCAACCTCGGGTGCGCGTGGCTGCTGCACGGCGACCACGAGCGCGACCTGAACGTGCGCGGCGCGTGGCTGCACATCCTCGGCGACGCGCTCGGCTCGGTCGGGGCGATCGCGGCCGGCGCGCTGATGACGTTCTGGGGCTGGTACGCCGCCGACCCCCTCGTCAGCGCCCTCATCGCCCTGCTCATCATCTGGAGCTCGTGGAACCTGATCCGCGAGGCCACGAACGTGCTGCTCGAAGGGACGCCGTCGCACATCAACCTCGCGGCCGTCGAGGAGGCGATCCTTCAGACGGAGGGCGTCGAGGACGTGCACGACCTGCACGTCTGGACGATCACGTCGGGGCGCGAAGCCCTCTCGGCCCACGTCACGCACGCGCGCGGCGTCTCGCCGCCGGAGCTGCTCAAGGGCCTGCGCGCCCGGCTCTACGCGCAGTTCGGCGTCGACCACCTGACGATCCAGATGGAGACGGCAGACTTCGAGGACGAGACGTTCCACTTCTGCACCTCGGGCACGGCCTGTTTTCGCTCGTCGAAGGAGTAGTTCAAAGTTTTAAGTTGGGAACCTGTCCGCGGCTTTGAACTTTGAATTTCAAACTTTGAGCTCGAAACCCGTTTATGGAGATCAACCTGCTCATCGTCCTCGACCTGCGCGAACAGGCGGCGCTTCAGGCGGCGCTGGTGACGCACGGCGCGCCCGACTGTCTGGTGACGCTGGCGCTGACGGGCGCGTGCCGCCTGCCGACGCTCGACGAGGCGCGCCAACTGCGACGCTGGCTCGCCGAGGCCCGCGCCTCCGGCAAGACCGACTTCGCCTCCCTCAACGTCATCGAGCGCGAGCTGGTGCGCTTCGGGGTCTGAGCAGCAGGTCTCTTTTATGGCGCGGGTCGAATTAGGCTACGGGCGCGGCCGCATCCCCTTCGAGTTCGAGGAGGGGCGCTTCGAGGTGTTGGACTCGCCCGCGGGCGGGGGGGCGCCGATGACGGACGCTGAGGTCGGGGCGCTGATCGACGACCCCGTGGATTCGCAGCCGCTCGAAGAGATCATCAGCCCCGGCGAGAGCGTGCTGGTCGTCGTCTCGGACGCGACGCGGGCGACGGGCAGCGCGCAGGTCGTCAACCTGCTCGCGCGCCGCCTCGTGCAGCTCGGCGTCTCGCCGCGCGACCTGCGCGTCATCTTCGCCACCGGCATCCACCGCGCCGTCACGCCCGAGGAGAAGAGCGAACTGCTCACGCCCTTCGTCACGCAGCGCGTCCGGACACTCGACCACGACGCGCGCGACCCGTCGCAGCACGTCGCGCTCGGCGAGACCGAGCGCGGCACGCCCGTCGAACTCAACCGCGCGCTCTTCGACCACTCGCACGTCATCCTCACCGGCGCGGTCTCCTTCCACTACTTCGCCGGCTTCACGGGGGGGCGCAAGAGCGTCTGCCCCGGACTCGCCTCGGCGCGCGCGGTCGAGGCCACGCACCTTCAGGCCCTCGACTTCGAGAAGGGCGGCCGGCGCGCGGGCGTCGGGCCGGGGCGGCTCGACGGCAACGCCGTCCACGAGGAGTGCGAGCGCGTCGCGGCCGAGGTCGCGCCCTCCTTCATCGTCAACACGGTGGTGGACGCGCGCGGCCGGATCACGCGCCTTTACGCGGGCGACTGGCGGGCGGCGCACCGCCTCGCCTGCGCCGAGTACGCCGACAGCCACACGGTGAAGATCGACGCCCGCCGCCGCGCCGTCGTCGTCGCGGCGGGCGGCGCGCCCCACGACCTCAACCTCATTCAGGCGCACAAGGCTTTGGAGATGGCCTCTTACGCCTGCGCGGAAGGCGGCCACATCGTCCTCGTCGCCGAGTGCGCCGACGGCTTGGGGCGCCCCGACTTCCTCAAGTGGTTCGACGCGCGCGACTCGCGCGAACTCGAAGGCCGCCTGCGCGAAGCCTACGAGGTCAACGGGCAGACCGCTTGGTCGCTCCTGACGAAGGCCGAGCGCTTCCGCGTCCACCTCGTCTCAAATCTCGCGGACGAAGACGCGCGGCGGATGCGACTGAACCCGGCGCGCACGGTCGCCGAAGCGCTCGCGCGCATCGGGGGCGAGGCCGACGGCTACGTCATGCCGCGCGGCGCGGCCCTGATGCCCGTCGCCGGCGGCTGAAGCGCCCGCGGGCTTTCGCGCGCGCGGGCCGAGGGGTTATGCTGTCGGGCCGTACGAACATTCCGGACGGCGGGGAGGATTGCCGATGCCCGCGTTAGTTAACGCGCCCTCCGTGGTCGAGGCCGCGGGGAGCAAGCCGAAATTGATCGAGGAGTTCGTCGGCCGGGTCAACACCGGGACGGAGGCCGTCAGCGTCGCGCGGATGAGGAGCCCCGGCGGCTGGGAGGAGCCGGGGCAGACGCCGGAGTTCGACGAGTACACGGTGGTCTTGCGCGGCCTGCTGCGCGTCGCCACCAGAGAGGGGACGATGGACGTGCGGGCGGGGCAGGCCGTCATCACGCGCCGCGGCGAGTGGGTGCAGTACAGCACGCCCGAGCCGGAGGGGGCGGAGTACGTGGCCGTCTGCGTCCCGGCCTTCTCGCCCGAGACGGTACACCGCGACGCCTGAGGAGGGGGAAGATGAAGTCAGCAATCATACGCGCGTGCTGCCTGCTGCTGCTGGTGTCGGCCGGGGCGGCGGCCGCGCGCGCGCAGGCCGCGCCGCAGGAGACGACCGCCGGCGGCGGCGTGCGCCCGAGCGAGCCGCGCGTGCCGCTCGCGCAGGCGGCCGTGGCCTTCGACGTGGCGGGGCGCGAGGCTCTGGGCGGGCGGCTGCTCACGCAGCAGCTCTCGGGGACGCCGGACGCGCCCGTGCGCAACACGCGCGTGGTGGTCGAGAACCGCACGCCGCTCTTCTACAACTACGCCTCGGGCTGGGCGACCTTCTACGCCGAGGACGGCGTGCGCTGCGGCGAGGGGCTTTGGAAGCTCGAAGCGCTCGCGCCGCAGGAGCAGGTCGAGGTGGACACGCCGGGGCTGCGTCTGACGTGCCAGCCTTCGACGTGGCGGCTGGTGGCGACGACGCTTTTGACGCGCGCGGGCGACGTGGCCAAGCCGCCCGAGGGCGCGCCCGCCCCGGCCGAGACCGCGACGCCCGGCGGAGGCCAGACTGAAGGCGCGCAGGCGCCGGGCGCGTCGGCGGCGCTGCCACCGCTCGAAATCAACGTCAACGGCAAGACCATCCCCATCCAGCCCGGCAACCCGCTCGAAATCGTCGTCGGCAAAGAGCGCGTCCGCATCGTCGTCCAGCCGGCGCCTTGAAAGAGTCGGGCGTTGCGGCTTGCGGATTGAAAAGGCGAGTCGGCGCCTTCAATCCGCGAGCCGCAATCTCCTTGACTTCACCGGCGCGGCGGGACGAAACTTAGGGCGGACGAAAACCCCCAGCCGAAAACCGAAAGGAGGTGGACGCGATGGCCGAGGAGAGGCGCGAAGCGAAGTGCGCCCGCGAGACGTGCGGGTGTCCGGCGGCGCAGGGCAGCAAGTATTGCAGCGATCAGTGCGAGGACGCCGCGAAGTCTATAACCTTCGAGATTGGCTGCACCTGCCACCACCCGGACTGCGGGTAATGAAGTTTCGGGCTTCGAGTTTCGAGTCGGAGGCGGGTCGCCGCGCGGGCGCGTCGCCTTCCAACTCGCAACCCACGGCCCGAAACTTTTTCCGACCGGCCGGCGCGCGGGCGGAATTGTAACGGAAACGCAACAGCCGGCGGGGAACCGTCGCCCGTTCTGCCACATCACAGAGAGGCCCGCGCGCGGCCCCGGCCTTACTGCCGGGCGGAATGCGCGGACGCGGCCCGGTGGCCGGCGCGGGCGCTCGGGACAAAAGAGGCGGTGGCGCAAGTCGGTTGCGCCACCGCCTTTGACATGTCGGCGCGGGTCGCGAGGCCCCCGACTCAATCGGTCCCGGCCGGCTTAATCGGCCCAGTCGCCGGTGAACCTCAGGCTGTCGAAGTGGCGCACAAAGGCCGGCTCCAGCGGCCTGCCGTCGGGCTTGCTTCCGGCTGCCGGAGCGGGCCGATTAAATTTGCTCCGCGCCTACAGAGCCGGCCGGCCGCGGATACATACCGCCCGGCGCGAAATAAATTCAGGCTTCGGGTTCCGAGTTAAAAGCGAGCCCCGCCAAGCCTCCCGAACCGGGAGCCGCGAATCCGAAACCCGAAACTCTTCCCCCCGGCGCGTTGAAGAGTCGGCGGGCGGCGCGATAAAGTAGGGCAGGGAGTTTAAGCCTTCAAGGATGAGCCGTTCGATTCATTTCGCCGACGGTGGCGAGAGGGCGCGCACCGCCGCGTCCGACGAGTCGGTGCGCGCGCGTCTGCGCGAGATCGTCGGCGGGGAGAACGTGCTGGTGGACGAGGAGCGCGTCGAGCCTTACGCGGGCGACGCGCTGAAGGAGAAGTTCCCGCCCGAGGCGGTCGTTCTGCCGCGCACGGCCCGCGAGGTCTCGGAGATTCTGCGGCTGGCTAACGAGCGCGGCTTCCCCGTCACGGCGCGCGGCGGCGGCGTCGGCTACACGGGCGGGGCCGTCCCCGTCGAGGGCGGCATCGTCTTGGGCACCGACCGCATGAACCGCATCAAAGAGGTGTCGGTCGAAAACCTCTACGCCGTCACCGAGCCGGGCGTGACCACCTACGCGCTGCAACAGGCGGTCGAGCGCGAAGGCCTCTTCTACCCGCCCGACCCGGCCTCCTATAAAAACTCTTACGTCGGCGGCAACATCGCCGAGAACGCGGGCGGCATCCGCTCGGCCAAGTACGGGGTGACGAAGCACTACGTGCTCGGCCTCGAAGTCGTGTTGCCGACGGGCGAGGTCGTCCGCGCCGGCGGGCGCACAAGCAAGAACGTCGTCGGCTTCGACCTGACGGGCCTGCTCTGCGGCAGCGAAGGGATGCTCGGCGTCATCACCGAGGCGACGCTGCGGCTGCTCCCCTTGCCCGAGGCGACGCGCACCGTGCGCGCGACCTTCAGGACGATGGCGGCGGCCTGCGCCTGCCCGCCCGCCTTCACCCGCGCGCGCGTGACGCCGGTCGCCGTCGAGGTGCTCGACCGCGCGGCCGTCGGCGCCGTCGAGGCCGAGTTCGCCTTCGGCCTCGACCGTGAAGCGGGCGCGCTCCTGCTCGTCTCGGTGGACGGCCCCGCCGCGGAGGTCGAGCGCGAGGCGCGCGTCGTCGAAGAGGTGATGAAGGAGTTGGGCGGCTACGACGTGCTGCGCTCGGAGACGCGCGAGGAGGAGGAGCGTCTGTGGGACGTGCGGCGGGCGCTGTCGCCGGCGATCAGGAAGTACGGGACGCTGAAGTTTAACGAGGACGTGGTCGTGCCGCGCTCGCGCGTGCCGGAGTTGGTCGCGCGCGTCGAGGAGATCGGCCGCCGCCACCAGACCTTCGTCGTCAACTTCGGCCACCTCGGCGACGGCAACATCCACGTCAACTTCATGTGCGAGCGCTCCGACCCGGCGGCCGTCCGCCGCGCCCGCGCCGCCGTCGGCGAGACCTTCGCCACCGCCGTCGAACTGGGCGGAACCATCAGCGGCGAGCACGGCATCGGCTACGTCAAGGCCCCCTATCTCCACATGGCGCTCGACCCCGACACCGTCGAGGCCATGCGCCGCATCAAGCGCGCGCTCGACCCCCGCGGCATACTCAACCCCGGCAAGATGTTTGCGGAAGGAGTAGCCGGTAGGCAGTAGCCGGTAGGCTCCGCACTACCGATGCTGACGCTGACACGCGAACGACTCGTGAGAGACGGTCTTTCTACTGACTACTGACTACTGTCTACTGACTACTAAGATGATTTCCGTCCTGCTCGAACTTCAGCGTCTGAAACGGCTCGACCGCACGGGCTGGGTTCTGCGCGGGCTGCCGGCGGGAGCCGAGTCGGTGGCGGCGCACTCGTACGGCGTGGCGCTGACGGCGATGCTGCTGGCGGACGAGGTCGCGGCGCGAGGCGTCGCGGTGGACGCGGAGCGGGTCTTGCGGCTCGCGCTGCTGCACGACCTACAGGAGACGCGGACGGGCGACCTGCCGCGCACGGTGGCCGACTATTACGGCAAGGACGCGCGGCGGCACGCCGAGCGCGCGGCCTTCGACGACGTGATGCGCCCGCTCGGCCCGAGCCGCGCCGGGCAGTACGCGCGGCTGCACGAGGACTACGAGGAGCGCGCGAGCCTTGAGGCGCGGTTGGTGAAGGCGGCCGACATCATTGACCTGCTCGCGCAGGCTTTGACGTTCGAGCGGGCCGGGGCGCGCGGCCTCGGCGAGTTCTGGGAGGGCGCGGCCGGGCGCGACTTCGGCCTCGGAGGCGCGGCCCGCGAGGTGGTCGCCGAAACTATCGCCGCGCTCGTCCGCGAGAGGGGAAATCTAAAAGTAGACAGTAGACAGTAGTCAGCAGACGGTAGCGCGCCGCGTTATTGGCGCTGACGCCGACGCCCTGATGGTTCGCCGCCGAAGGTCTTCCTACTGATTACTGACTACTGACTACTGTCTACTTCTTCTTATGATTGAGTGGCTGACGCAGTATCTGGAGGCGTGGGGGCTGACGTGGGGGCAGGTGCTCGTCGGGGTGTTGATCTCGGTCGCCACCTTCGTGGGGAGCATCCTCGTGGTGACGTTCGTGCTGGTCAAGCTGCCGGCCAACTACTTCCACTCGTCGCACGACCGCGAGTTTCTGACGCACCGCCACCCGGTGCTGCGCCTCATCGGCATCTTCGTGAAGAACCTGCTCGGGCTGGTGCTGGTCGGCTTCGGCATCGTGATGTCGCTGCCGGGCGTGCCCGGTCAGGGCGTGCTCACCATCCTGCTCGGCATCATGCTGCTCGACTTCCCCGGCAAGCGCGAGCTGGAGGTCAGGCTCGTCAGCCGCCCCAAAGTCTTCCGCGCCATCAACGGCCTGCGCGCGCGCTTCAGCCGCCCGCCGCTGCTGCTCGACCAAAAGCCGTGAGCCGCGCGCCGCGAGTCGTAAATCGAAAAGAGGGTCGCCCTCCCGGCGTCGGGCGTCTGAACTCGGGGCCGACCAAGCTCGACCTCTGTTCGCGATTCACGATTTACGGCTCGCGGCCTTTGTTGACAAGGCCGGAAGGCGTTTGTTAGGTTCCTTTAATTGATTTACCGAAACGTAAAAGGCCAGAGACGTGGCGCGCGCGGCCGCCCGCTTCCGTTGATGTTCAAGTCGAATCGCCCCCAAAGTGTGTCCGCCACGCGGCTGGCGCTGGCGCTGGCCGTGGCCCTGCTCGCGGGCGGCTGCGGCCTCTTCCGCCCGAGTCGCAAGGTCAGCGTGCCGCAGCCGCTCACGCCGCTCGTCGGGGCCGAGCCGGAGCGACTGATCGCCGAGGTCAACCGCCTCGCCGACGTGCGCTCGCTCCACGGCCGCGTTGACATCCAGTTCCTCGACACGAGCTTCGCCGAGTGCGGCATCGCCGAGAAGTACCGGACGGCCGACGGCCGCCTCATCGTGCAGCGGCCCGGCCAGATTTACCTGCTCATACAGGCCCCGCTCATCGGCACCAAGATCGCCGAGATGAGCTCGAACGGCGAGCGCTTCTGGGCGGCCGTCTATCAGGGCGACGACAAGTACCGGCGCTTCGTGACGGGCACGAACCGCGCCGTCTACGAGCGGCTCGACGACAACGGCCAGTCGCCCGACTGCCGGCAGGACGGGGCGCGGCGCGAGGCCGCCATGCAGCGCGCCACCGTCAGCGCGCTCTCCTCCCTGCGCCCGCAGCACTTCACCGACGCGCTGCTCGTGCCGCCGGCCGCGGCCGAAGGCTCGAACCTGCTCTACGCCGTGGCCGAGACGTTCGAGGAGGAGCCGGACACGCGGGCCGGGGCGCGCAAGGACGCGCGCGTCGTGCGCGGCTACTACGTGATGTCGGAGCTGGAGCCGCAGGGGCCGAACCGCGCCCGCGTGCTGCGCCGCTTCTGGTTCGACCGCGTCGGCGCCATCCGCCTCGCCCGCGTGCAGAACTACAACGAGCGCGGCCAGCTCGTCACCGACGTGCTCCTGAGCAACCCGCAGATGTTCGGCTCGGGCGCGGGGGCGCGCCGCCTCCCGGCGCAGATCGAGCTGACGCGGCCGCAGGATCGCTACTCGATCCGCGTCGCCTTTCAGGAGCCGGCCGGCGTCGAGGTGGACACGCCCCGCGACGCCGAAATCTTCGCCCTCCAGAACACCTCGAATCTGCCCGTGGTGGATTTGGACGCGATGAAGAAGTAGGCGCCGGGCGCAGGCCGGGGCCGAGTCGCTTTCGCCCGGCGCCCGACGCCCGATTACTATGGACAGTCTCGTCACAGCCAACGTGCGCCAGCGGCCGGTGCGCGCCGTCGTGAGCGCGGCCGGCGTCGCGCTCGGCGTCTGTCTGGTGATGCTGTTTACGGGGCTGGCGCGCGGGCTTTCGGAGGACTTGCAGCGCCGCTCGCAGAACCTGCGCGCCGAGATCATCTTCACGCGCGCGGGCGGGACGGAGCTGATGAGCACGACGGCGAACCTGCCCGTGCAGTACGCCGACGAGCTGCGCCGCGTCGAGGGCGTCGAGTGGGCCGTGCCCGCCATCCGCTACGTCTCGCAGGGCGGCAAGGGCTTCGGCTTCGAGCAGGTCGAGGGCGTGGACTGGAACGACTTCGCCGCGATGAACGGCATGAGCTTAGTCGAGGGGCGCGCGCCCGCGGCGGCCAACGAGGTCGTCGTCGACCAGACGAAGGCGGCTAACAACGACCTCCGCGTCGGGAGCGTCATCAACCTCTTCGGCAATCAGCCCTACACGGTGACGGGCGTCTACACGCCGGAGGCCGGGCCGCGCGTCAAGATGTCTCTGGCCGCGATGCAGGACGCGCTGGAGTCGCCGGGCAAGGCGACGTGGATTTACGTCAAGGTCAAAGACCCGGCGCGCGCGGTCGAGACGGCGCGGGCCATCGACGAGGCGCTGCCCGGCAACAAGCTCCAGCTCACGCGCGAGATCATCACGAACATCGAGAAGAGCATCCCGTACCTCGGCGTCTTCCTCCGCACGCTGGTCGTGCTCTCGGCCGTCGTGAGCGGCCTCGTCGTGATGCTGGCGATGTACACGACGATCACGGAGCGGACGAGAGAGATCGGCATCCTCAAGGCGCTCGGCGCGTCGCGCGGCTACATCGTCGGCGAGATCGAGAAGGAGGCGATCCTGATCAGCGTCGGCGGCCTCGTCGCCGGCTTCGCCATCTCGTTCCTCGCCGGGTCGCTCATCAGCCGCGCCTACGGGTTGCCGTTCGAGTACACGTGGGCGTGGGGCCTGACGGCCGCGCTCATCGGCCTGCTCGGCGGCGCGCTCGGCGCGCTCTACCCGGCCGTCCGCGCCGCGAACCTCGACCCCGTGAACGCGCTGGCGTACGAATGAGCAGACAGTAGACGGTAGTCAGCAGGCTCCGCGCGGAGGGCGCCGACGCTGGCACGCAGACTGCTTGGCGAAGAAGGTTTTTTCTACTGACTGCTGACTGCTGACTGCTTGCTGCTGACCGATGCGAAAAATCCTGACCGCGGAGAATTTGGAGAAGGTCTACCGGGTGGGGACGGTGGACGTGCCGGCGCTGCGCGGCGTCTCGCTCGACGTGGAGGAGGGCGACTTGCTCGCCATCATGGGGCCTTCCGGGTGCGGCAAGTCCACGATGCTGCACCTGCTCGGCGGGCTGCTCACGCCGACGCGGGGCCGCATCGTCATCGACGACGAAGACCTCACGGCCGCCACCGACGCCCGCCGCACCGACATCCGCCGCCGCAAGATCGGCTTCGTCTTCCAGCGCTTCAACCTCTTCCCGACGCTCACGGCCGAGGGCAATCTGAAGCTGGCCGAGCGCATCCACGGGGGCGCGGCCGGCAAGCAGGGCGACCCCACGCGCCGCCGCGAAATCCTCCGCCTCCTCCACCTCGAAGACAAGATGCACCACAAGCCGCTGGAACTCTCCGGCGGCGAGCAGCAGAGAGTCGCCCTCGCCCGCGCCGTCGTCAACCAGCCCGCCCTCATCCTCGCCGACGAGCCGACGGGGAACCTCGACACCGAGAACTCGGCCATCGTCCTCAACATGTTTCAGGAGATGAACTACCGCTTCAACCAGACCATCATCATGATCACCCACAACCCGGAGGCCGCCGCCATGTGCCGCCGCATCGTCCATATGCGCGACGGCCAAATCGTTGAACCCGCCCCCCGTGTACAGATATAATGCAGGGCGGCGGGTCTCGAGCGTCGGGGCCGGGGTGCTGGAATAAAGCGGCTTTCTCCTGAAATAAAAATCCAGCACCGCGAGGCCACCGCCCGGCCCCCGAAACCCGGCCCGTCACCTTTTTTTATGTTCTGGCGCGTCCTCAAAAAGATCGCCTTCTGGTCGTACGGCCGCACGACGTGGCAGTACGACGTGCTCTGCGTCCTGATCCTCGCCTTCGTCTTCCTGACGCCGAAAAGTTGGTTCGAAAGGGGTAAACTCGCCTGCTCCCCGGCGCATCAAAATGGCCTCGGTGCGGCCCCGAAGTTGCTCATTCGGGCCACCGGGGGGGCCCCCGCCGAACCCGACGCCCACGACATCGAGCGGTGCGCCCGAGCCGTCACGCAGCGCCCGGATTTGCGGGTCAAAAGCTGGCGCGAACTGACCAGCACGGACGGGCGGACGGTCGGCTACGAGGTTGACATAGAGTAATCATTCAATCAGAATCGCACGGTTTTTTTGAACCGGCGGGAGTCTCCCAACAGTTTTTCGTAAGGAGTTCGCATGAAGAGAGTCGTCACGCTTTCACTGGTCGGGTTGATGTTCGTCACCGCGCTCGCCTCCGTCCCCCGCAACGCGCAGGCGCAGGGCGCGGGCCTCGTCAGCTCCATCCTCAACCGCATGGACCGCAACCGCCGCGAGCTCCAGAGCCTGCGCTCGGGCGTGGTCATGCAGAAGTACAACGCGCAGATCAGGACTGAGGAGCTGTACGAGGGCGAGCTTCAGTACGTCGCCGGCACGGGCACGAACATGAAGCTGCGCGTGGACTGGTCGCGCCCGGCGCGCGAGCACCTCGCGGTGGCCGGCGGCCAGTACACGCTCTTCCGCCCGCGCCTCAACATGGCGTATCAGGGCAGCACGAAGAGCGCGGGCAAGAACACGAAGGTCAACAACGTCCTCGGCTTCGGCCTCAACATCACGGGCGCGCAGCTCAAGAGCCGGTTCGACGTGGAGCTGGTCGGCGACGGCATCCTCTACGGCAACCTGCACGTCACCCAGTTGAAGCTGACGCCGAAGGGCGCGGCCGGCTACAAGTACGCCGAAATCTGGGTGGACGGGTCGGGGATGCCCGTGCAGACGCGCGTCGTCGAGCGCAACAACGACTTCACCACCGTCCGCCTCGTCAACTTCCACAGGAACGCCCGCGTGGACGGTTCGGCCTTCTCGCTCAGCCTCGGCCCCGGCGTCAAGATCGTCAAGGGCTGACGAGGACACCGCAGCACGCACCGGTCGCGGAGGGTTCTGGCGCGTTAACCCCGCCAGAGCCCTCCGCTTTTTCCGGCCCGGCTCTGTCAAGCGCGGCCCCGCGGCCCGGCACTTGCTTCGCCGACGGTCTTTGCGTATTGTCTAGCGGACTTCCCCGAGAGTTTCCGCGGCGCGCACGTCCAGAGAGCTTTCCCGCGGCGCGCCGGCCCGAACGACACACAGCTCGATGAAGAGAAGCACGCACCTCAAGTTAAAGCTGAGCGAGGCGAGGTTCATCACGCGCGCCCTGCTCCGGACAGACCACCCCGTGCTGGCGCACGTCATCCCGATGCGCCGCTGCAACCTCGCCTGCACCTACTGCAACGAGTACGACAAGACCTCCGACCCCGTCCCCCTCGAAGAGATGAAGCGCCGGCTCGACAAGCTGGCCGACCTGCGCACGGCCGTCATCACCATCTCGGGCGGCGAGCCGATGATGCACCCCGACCTCGAAGAGATCATCGCCCACATCCGGCGGCGCGGGATGATCGCGGGCCTCATCTCGAACGGCTACTACATGACGCCGGGGCGCATTCAGGGCCTGAACCGCGCCGGCCTCCAGTACCTCCAGATCAGCATCGATAACGTCGAGCCGGACGAGGTCTCGAAGAAGAGCCTCAAGAACCTCGACCGCAAGCTCCAGAACCTCGCCGCCCACTCCGACTTCCACGTCAACATCAACTCGGTCATCGGCGGCGGCATCAAGAACCCCGAGGACGCGCTCGCCATCGCGCGCCGCGCCAAGGAACTCGGCTTCTCGACCACGGTCGGCGTCATCCACGACGGCCACGGCATCCTCAAGCCTCTGGCCGAGCGCGAGCGCAAGGTCTACGACGAGCTGAAGCGGCTCTCGAAGAGCGAGTACGCGCGCTTGGGGTGGTTTCAGGACAACCTCGCCGCCGGCAAGCCGAACGACTGGCGCTGCCGGGCGGGCGCGCGCTACCTCTACATCTGCGAGGACGGGTTAGTCCACCACTGCTCGCAGCAGCGCGGCTTCCCCGGCATCCCGCTCGCCTCTTACACGATGAAGGACTTCGAGCGCGAGTACCATGCCGAGAAGTGGTGCGCGCCGCTCTGCACGGTCGCCTGCGCGCACAAGGTCGCCATCCTCGACAACTGGCGCGACCCGCAGAAGGGGGACGAGACGGCCGCCCCGCAGCGCCTGCGCGACGCCATCATCCGCACCCTGCGCGCCGGCTGAACCCGGCTCAAAGCGAATCCGAACGGGGGCGGGCGGGGTGAGAGATCGACTCTCACCCCGCCCGCCCCCGTTCGATTTAATCGCTGCCTATCTTCGGCCGCCGGCGGAGTCGCCGCGCCTTCACGTCGGCTCACCCGCGGATAATTTTGTCAGCCACCTTAGCGCGGCCCGGCGGGCGCGAGGCGGGCGCGCGCCGCCTCGCACGCCTCGTCGCCGAGGGTCTTGGCGCAGGACGGGCCGGAGAGGAAACGCCGGTAGGCCGCGGACGCCTCGGCGCGCCGGCCGAGCGCGCTGAGGGCCGACGCGATGTGCAGGTCGAGGCCCTCCTGCGGCTCGCCGGCGCGGGCGGCGGCGAGCAGTTCGGCGAGCGCCTCCTCATGGCGGCCCTGCTGCAACAGTTCAAGGGCGAGGAGCTTGCGCGTGTGACCGTCCTCGCGCACGCGCAGGGCCGCGCGGTACTCGCCGACGGTCACGTCCGGCCGGCGGCGCAGCTTCGCCCGCTCGGCCCGCGCGAGGTGGGCTTCGAAACTCCGGTAGTCCGCGTAAAAGTAGAGTCCGCCGGCGAGCGCGAGGGCCGCCGCGTAAAGAAGCGTCGGCGCGAACCCGCGGCCCGCGGCCGTCGCCGTCGCAGGCTCGGCCTCTTCGCCCGCGCCGGTCTCCCCGCCGCCCGGCTCTGAACCGTCCGCCTGCCCGCCGTCTGCACCACCCGCCCCCTCGTCATCCTGCCGCGCGGCGTCGGCGCTCGGAGCGTCCGCGCCTTCCGCGGCGACGCCTTCGCCCGCCCCCGGCTCCGACTCCGCGCGACCCTCTTCGTCTCCCGGTTCGCCCGCGCCGGCGCGCCGCGTGTAGAGCCGCGCGGCGAGGTAGAGCGGGAGGACGGCGGGCGGGAAGAGGAGCGTGAGCAGCGCCCACGCCCAGACCGCGCGCGGGCCGAAGCCCTCGCGCCGCCGCGCGTCGTGGAAGACCCACGCGGACGCCAGCGCCGCGAGGGCGAAGAGCGCCGGCCCCAGAGACTCGGACCAGTCGCCCGCGGTCACCTGCCAGTCGGCGAAGAAAGTGCAGAGCGCGGAGTGCAGAGTGCAGAATGAAGGCATTACGACTTCATGCTGCGCTCTGCGCTCCGCGCTCTGCACCTCTTTATAGTTGTCTCGGCAGCGGGCCGCCGATGGTGTAGAGGGTGACGGAGCTGGAGAGGCCCTTGCCGGAGAGGCGGCCGGCCATCAGGACGATGGTCTCTTCCTGCTGCGCGGCGGCGGCCTCGACGAGCGTCCGCTCGGCGACGCGCAGCATCTCGTCCGTGTTCTCGCAGGGCGGGTGGAGGATGGACTCGACGCCCCAGACGAGCGATAGCTCGTCGCGCACGCGCGGGTCGGGCGTCAGCGCGATGATGCGCTGGTTGGGCCGGATCGCCGCCATGCGCCGCGCCATCAGGCCCGACTCGGTGATGATGGTGATGGTGCGCGCGCCGATCTCGATGGCCGCGAACGCGGCCGCCTCGCACAGCGCGCGGCTGACGCGCCCCGACTGCTTGCCCACCCAGCGCGTGATGTCGGAGTTGTCCGAAGGGTGCCCGGCCTCGGCCGACTCGATGATGCGGGCCATCGTCGCCACCGAGGGCACGGGGTACTTGCCGGCCGCCGTCTCGGCCGAGAGCATCACGGCGTCGGTTCCGTCCCAGACGGCGTTGGCCACGTCCGACGCCTCGGCGCGCGTCGGGCGCGGCTCCTCGATCATGGACTGGAGCATCTGCGTGGCGGTGATGACGACCTTGCCGGCGCGGTTCGACGCCTCGATGATGCGCTTCTGGTAGACGGGGACGAGTTCGACCGAGGTCTCGACGCCGAGGTCGCCGCGCGCGACCATCGCGCCGTCGGCCGCGGCGACGATGTCGTCGAGGTGGTCGATGGCCTCGGCCTTCTCGATCTTGGCGATGAGCGGCTGCTTGCCGCCGGCCGCGCGGATGAGGGCCTTGGCCTCGGCGCAGTCCTCGGCGCGGCGCACGAACGAGAGCGCGATGTAGTCGGCCCCCTCGCGCACGGCCCACTGGAGGTCGCGCCTGTCCTTGTCGGTGAGCGAAGGGATGGGGAGCGACGCGCCGGGGAGGTTGATGCCCTTGCGCTCGGCGAGCGTGCCGCCGTTGACGACGCGCGTCACCACGTCCGTCTCGGTCGTGCTCTCGACGGAGAGTTCGATGGCGCCGTCGTCCAAGAGGACGCGCGCGCCGGGGCGGACGGCCGCGGCGAGGCCGGCGAAGTTGGTCGAGACCTCGCGGGCGTCGCCGATGACGGCGCGGGTCGTGAGCGTGAAGACGGCGTTGGTTTCGAGCGTGACGGGCTGGCCGCCCTTGAGCACGCCCGTCCTGATCTTCGGCCCCGAGAGGTCTACGAGCACGGAGAGCGGGCGGCGCAGGCGCCCGGCGGCGGCGCGCGCGCGGCGGATCGTCTCGACGTGCTCCTCCTGCTGGCCGTGCGACATGTTGATGCGCACGCCGTTGGCCCCGGCCGCGAGCAGCGCCTCAAGGATGGCCGGCTCGCGCGACGCCGGCCCGAGCGTGGCAAGTATCTTGGCTCTTCTCACAGACCGCCCCCCGCTGGACTCGAATTTTTAGTCGGATGATGAGACTGTAATAAACCTTCCGGGGGCCGAGCGTCAAACCGAATGAAGAATGAAGAATGAAGAATGGTGCGCTTCGGGTCTTGAAGGATGCCCGCCGCCACACCATTCTTCATTCTTCATTCTTCATTCTTAATTGTCCTTCGCTCAGTCCGACTTGCCGCCGAGGGCGGACTCGACGGCGCGTTCGAGTTGGGCGGCGACCGTCTCGTCGAAGCCGACGAAGTGCTCGACGAGCTGGCCCTGTCGGTCGAAGACGAAGGTCTGAGGGATGGCGCTGTTGCCGGCGAGGAACATGTCCACGGTCTCCTCGTCGGGGTTGGCGAGCTGGTACTGGATGCCGAGTTCGCGGACGTAGGCCGGAACCTTCGCCTGATCCTCCTCGCCGCCGACGTTGAGGCCGACGACCTTCAGCCCCTGCGGGCCGAAGCGCTTCTGGAGGCGGACGAGGTGCGGAATCTCGTCGCGGCAGGGCGGGCAGTAGGTGGCGTAGAAGTCGAGGACGACGGCCTCGCCGCGGAAGTCTTCGAGGCTCACGCGGCGGCCGTCGAGCATCGTCCACGCGCCGGCGCGGGCGTTGGTGCGCGCGGCCGTCTCGGCCGGCGGCATCCGCTTCGAGGCGTCGCGCCGACCGGCGCGGGCCGTCCGCGACGCCGCGTCGGCCGCGTCGGCGCGCTTCTTCGACGCGCCGTCCAACTCGCACCCGGCCACGAGCGCCAGCGCCGCGACGAGCGGCAGAACTTTGAGGGAAGCCAATCGCATGCGGTTTCAGACTCCTTCGGCCGCCGACATTGTACACGAACCGATGGCGGGAAGGCATGAGGCCGGGCGGGCCGTGGCGCGGGCGTGAGGAACAGGGCGGCGGGCGGGTCTCCGGTTGCGTCAACAGTCACCGGCGACGTGACTGTAAACCCGCCCGCTACCGCCCGCGGCCCTGTTCCGCGCCGTCGCCCGAAGGCTCGGTGTTCTTATCCTCTTCTTCGAGCGAGGGGGCCGGCTCGTCGGCCGGCACGGCGTACTCCTCGTTGACCCACGCGCCGAAGTCGAGCAGCTTGCAGCGCTCGGAGCAGAAGGGGCGGAACGGGTTGTCCTGATAGTTGGTCGGCCGGTGGCAGGTGGGGCACTTCATAAAGCCGTGAATCGTGAATCGTCAACCGTGTTCGAATGACACCCGGCGCGGCCCGGCGAACCCTGAGCCGCGCGCGCGTCAACCGTTTCGATTCACGGTTTACGATTTACGGCTTTTCAGACCGCCGCGGCGGACTCGGCCGGGTGCTTGATTAAAATTTTGCGGTCTACGAAGTCGATGATACCGGCGCGGCGCAGGGCGTTCAAGCGGACGGTGATGCTCTCGCGGGTCGAGCCGACGATGGAGGCGATCTCGCGGTGGGGCAGCGCGATGTCGATGAGGACGCCGCCCGTCTCCGGCTTGCCGTAGCGCTCGGAGAGTTCGACGAGGAGCTTGTCGAGGCGGGCCGGGATGGCGTCGAGCGCGAAGTCGGCGACGCGGCGCTCGGCGCGGGCCAGTCGTTGACCGACCAGCCGGAAGGTGCAATCATAAAGCTCGCGGCTCGCGCCCATCCCCTCCCTGTAAACCCCCACGGGAATCCGCAGCAGGCGCGCGTTCTCGAACGCGACGGCGTTCTTCTCGCGCGCCCCGGCCGCGTAGAGGGCCGATTCGCCGAACAGCCCGCCCTCGCCGACGATGTCGATGACGGCCTCGCGCGCCGTCTCCTCGGCGATGGAGCAGATTTTGACGCGGCCCCGCGCCACGAGGTAGAGGGCGTCGGCCACGTCGCCGCGGCGGTAGACGAAGCGGCGGCGGCGCACGTCCGAGGCCGCCGCGCCGCGCGCCAAAAGCATCGTCGTCTCCTCGTCGAGGCGCACGCCGATTTCCGATTGGCGTATAATCTCGGAGCGGGCCTGAGGCGACAGGTCGCAGGCTCGTCGGTGTGACATGGTCAGGGACTCCTCGGTCATCAAGGGAGTTCTACAGGGGGCGTGCCCGCGGGCGCGGCCGGCGGCCCGCGCCCACGCGGTCTGACGGCGAGATGGGGGCGACCGTCGAGGCTCCTTCGCTTACCTGAAACGGGAAGTTTAGTGTTGGAGCGAGCGTGAAACGTGACCGCAGCGAGGCAACTTCTGAATGTCGTTAACGTTCTTGAGGAAAGCGCGTGTCAAGCGAACGTGAACGGCGTTCCGTCCCTGTGTTGAGGCGCACTCTAGCACGAAGCACGCGGGCGCGCAAGACCTCTTTCGCGGCGGGCCGCGGGGGCGCGGGCCGGGGGTTGTAAAAATCAAGGGGCTTCGCCGGGCCGCCGTTTTTCCGGCGACGCCCGGCCCCGCGGCAGCAGACCGCGGCGAGGTTTATGACAAGTAAGTTCAACGTGCTCGTCGTCGACGACGAGCCGGACAAGCGGCAGTTGCTCGCCTTCGCGCTGGAGATGGAGGGCTACGAGGTGCGCACGGCCGAGGACGGCGTCGAGGGGCTCGCCGAGGTGGCCGCGAGCCAGCCCGACCTCATCGTCACCGACGTGATGATGCCGCGCATGGACGGCTACGAGATGATCCGGCGCGTGCGCTCCGACCCGCGCACGCGCTTCATCCCCGTCGTCATCCAGTCGGCCGCGCGCGTCAACGGGCAGGACGTGCGGCTCGGCTCGGAGGTGGGCGCGATGGGCTACCTCACCGACCCGACCGACCTCGACCTCCTGCGCGCGCGCGTGCGGACGCTGCTGGAGTTCAAGCGCTACCTCGACTCGTGCGAGGAGGCGGCCTTCACGGATCACCTCACGGGGCTGGCCAACCGCCGCCGCTTCGAGCGCCAGCTGGAGCGCGAGGTGGCCCGCACCGAGCGCTACGGCCACCCCTTCTGCCTGCTGCTCATCGACCTCGACGACTTCAAGCAGGTCAACGACACCTTCGGGCACGACGCCGGCGACGAGGCGCTCAGGAGGGTGGGCGGGGCCATCCAGTCCGGCACGCGCGGCATCGACACGGGCGCGCGCATCGGCGGCGACGAGTTCGCCGTCATCCTGCCCGAGACCGACTTCGCCCGCGGGCTCGAAGTGGCCGAGCGCCTGCGCGCCGCCATCGGCGCGATGGAGGTCGAGCCGGTCGGCCGCGTGAGCGCCAGCTTCGGTCTGGCCGAGCTGCCCGTGTGCGCGCGCGACCGCGCGGCGCTGCGCGAGGCGGCCGACGCCGCGCTCTACGAGGCCAAGCGCGCGGGCCGCGACCGCGTGGCCGGCGCGCCCCCTCTGCCCGCCCCGAACCAGACCGGGGCCCCGGGCGTACATGAGACAGTGGACGGTGGCCAGTAGGCGGCAGCGCCCCGCGCCGTCGTCGCCGACGCCGACGCCCGGACGAATCGCCGGCGAAGGTTTTTCCACCGTCCGCTAACTGCTGTTTACTGTCTACTTCTTCGGAGTGCTTATGTCTGATTACCGTGACAAGCTTGAGGAGTGGCGCGAGGCGGCGCGGCGCAAGGCGCGCGAGCTGGACGAGAAGTACCAGATTCGCGAGCGCGTCGAGGAGGGCGCGCGGGCCGCGGGCGAGGCGGCGCGCAAGGGCGCGGGCAAGGTGGCCGAGGGCGCGGAGCGCGCGCGCGCCGAGGCCGAACGCCTCGGCGACGACCTCGACCTCGACGAGCGCTCGCGCGAGGTGCGCGGGCGGGCGCAGGAGGCCCGGGCGCAGGCCGAGCGCGCGGCCGAGGAGGCGGCGCGCGTGGCCCGCGAGGTGGGCGGCCGCGTCCGCGAGGCCGGCCACAGGGCCGAGCGCGCGGCCGAAGATGTCCTCGGCGGCGCGAAGAAGTATTACGAGGGCGCGGCCCGCGTCGCCGACCTCGGCGCGCGCGCCACGCGTCTGACCTCGGCCTCGACCGTCGGCCTCTTCCGCGCCTACGACTGGGCGCGGCAGAACCCGAAGCGAGCCATCGTCGTCTCGCTCTCTCTGGCGGCGGGCGTGCGCGCGGGCGCGGCCTTCCCCGGCCTCGACGCCGTGCTGCTCGGCGCGCACCCGCACTGGCTCACCCACTCGGCGCTGCCCGTCTGGGCCGTCCGCCGGCTCGGCAAGAAGTTCGACTCCTACGTGCGCGAGCGCGAAGACCTGCTCGCGCGCGGCGACATGGACGAGGCCGAGCGCAAGCGCGTCGAGCTGGAGCGGAAGATGGTCAAGTACGTCGGCGCGCCGCTGCTCGGGGCCTTCAGCTGCGCGGCGGGCGTGGCGATGATGGCGCAGATTTTCCAGCCCGGCCCCATCGTCGGCGCGCCCATCAGTTGGCTCCTCGGCGGCAACCCCGTCCTCGACGGCATCTGGCTCTTCAGTAACGGCGTCATCTGCTTCCAACAGGGCTACAAGTTCTTCATGATCGCTTTGCGGGATCAGGAGGACGCGCAGCGCATCGTCCGCGAGATCAGGGGGCTGCTGCCGGCGGCCGCGACGGCGTGAGGGAGCGCGTGAGCGCGTTAACGTGACGGGCCGAAAATCGGGCCAAACTTCTGCGCGCGCTTCCGCGTAGTTCAGCGGCGGATGTCTTGAACCTTACGAGCAACAGGTGAGCGCCATGTTCTGCCCGAAATGCGGCCAGCCTTCGTCTGACGAAATTCGCTTCTGCCCGAGGTGCGGGCTGCCGCTCGCGCCGCACGCCGCGCTGCTGGCCGGCGGCGACGCCCCGGCCGCCCCGCCCGCCGGGGCGCAGGCCCCCGCCCGGACGAGGAAGCAGATCGCCACGCGGCGCGCGGCCAAGCTGATGTTCTTCAGCGTCGTCTTCATGCCGATCTTCATCGGAATCGGCGTCGGGGTGGAGGGGGCGGAGCCGCTGCTGGTGCCCTTCTTCGCGTTCCTCGCGGGGCTGGCGTGGCTGGTGTACGCCCGGCTGTTCGTAGACGACATCGCCCCTCCGCGCGCCTCGCGCAAAGACCTGAAGGCGGGGGCGGACAGGCCCGCCTTGGGCGCGCAACAGTTCGTCCCGGCCGCCTCCTTCTACCAGCAGCCCGCGACCACCGCCGAGATCGCCCAGCCCCCGAGCGTGACGGAGAACAGCACGAGGCTGCTCGACAAGGACGCGTAAAGCTTCGGCCAAACCCCCCGCACGGAAATAAGCTTCCCCGGCCCCGCGACGTGAGCGTCGCCGCCCCGTCGGCGAACATTGCCTCTTGACACCTCCCCGCATCCGGTTATAGTTCCCCTTAAGTCTCCCGTGACAACCGTGCTTCCGGCCGCAAGGGTCGCGCAAGGAGTAATGAGCATGCTGCGATACGGCATCCGTCTATCTGTTTCCGTCGCCACTTTCTTCCTGAGTCTTGCGCTCTCCGCCGCCCTCTCGCTTCTGCCGTCCGCGGCCCCGCGCGCGAGCGCGAGCGCGTTCGAGCGGGAGGTCTTAAACGCTAACGAGGAGTATTTGCAGGCCCACATGGACCGCGACGTGGCCGCGCTGGACAGGCTTCTGGCCGACGAGTTCACCATCGGCGGCCGCTACGGCAGGGTTGTGAGCAAGTCCCGCCGGCTCGCGATGCTGTCAGACCCGGACGTTTCTTTCCTGTCCTTCGAGGGCGAGGAGACCCGCGTCAGCGCGAGCGGCACGGACGGCGAGGTCAGCGGGCGGGCCGTCCTGCGCGGCAGCTACAGAGGCCGCGAGTACGTGAGTCCCCCGTACCGTTACCTCCGCAAGTTCGAGAAGCGGGACGGGCGCTGGCAGTTGGTCGGCGTCGAAATCTTCAGGGGCCGCTGGGATTAGTCGCGGCCCCGGCCCGCGTTCGAGCAAAGTCCGGGAGACTTGAAAGAGTCCGCCCCGGAAAAAACCTCGCGCGCCGTCGATAAGAAAAGCCCGCCAGAGGCGCGGGCTTTTCTTATCGACGGCGCGGCGTCGGCGGGCCGCGCCAGTTTTTACAAGCGGTTTACAAAGAGGGCGAACCGGCGACAATTCCGCAACGTTTGTCGGTTAAGGTTCGGCACTCTCGGAAGGAGTAAACAGAAATCATGCGTCGCCTCCTGATTCATCTCGCCGTGGCGCTCGTCGCCTTCGTCGTCGGCGTCAAACTCGCGTGGGCCTTCGGCCTCGTCTTCGGGCCGTCCGCTCAGCCGGGGGACGTGCGCCCGGTCTACGCGCCGGTCGTCGTCAGCGCGCCGAGTTGCAGGGCGAAGGCCGCGCCGCGCGTCAGCATCGGCGCGCCCGTGCCGCCCGCGCCCCCGGCCCCGCCCGCCGCGCCCCGGCCCCCGCAGCAGACGCGCGTCGTCATCAGCCGCCCCGACGGCTCGGTGCGCGTCGTCGAGACGCGCTGAGCCGGCCGCCGAGGGCGGGTTCTAGAGCCGGCCCGGAAACTCAACAGAAAAAGCGGCCCGAACGGTCGGGTTAAAACGGAGCCGCGGGCGGTGGCCGCAGCGAGCCTCAAGACGTGTCAGATGATCGTTGACGCGCCTTGAGGCCCGCTGCGGCCACCGCCCGCGGCTCCGTTTTACTTGATGGTGAGCGGGAAGGGCGTGAACGAGAGGGCGAAGACGACAAGGGTCAGCAGGGCGACGAGCGCGCGGCGGCGGCCGAGCGGGTCGCGCTCGTCCTCGGCCTGCGGGTGGCGCACGCGCAGCATCACGAAGAGCAGCACGGCGTAGAGGAAGCCGCTCGGCGAGCCGTGCCAGAGCCAGCCGAGCGCCGCGAGCGCGGCCATCGAGAGGAAGGCCGCCCGGCCCGCGGCCGCGTGTACGCGCCGGCCGAAGAGCGCGTAGGTGGCGTGCCCGCCGTCGAGCTGCCCGACCGGCATCAGGTTCAAACTCGTCACCAGCAGCCCGATCCACGAGGCGAAGTAGAACGGGTTCGGCGCGATGCCGGCGAGGTCTTCGACGCCGAGCAGGGGCGCCAGCAGTCGCAGCAGCGGCGGGTCGTGGAAGACGACGACGCCCTCGGCCGACGGCGCCACGGGACTGGGCTGCGCCGTCAGCAGCCCGGCGGCCGCGACGGGCACGAGCGCGGCGAAGCCCGCGAGCGGCCCGGCCACGCCGATGTCGAAGAGCGCGCGCCGCGAGGGGATCGACGACTTAATCTTGATGAACGCGCCGAGCGTGCCGGCCAGAAACGGCGGCGGCATCGGGATGAAGAAGGGGAGCGTGGCGTCCACGCCGTAGAGCCGGCAGGCGACGTAGTGGCCCGACTCGTGCGCCAGCAGGATGAAGAGGAGCGAGGCCGAGAAGAGCGCGCCCTCGGCGAGGTGCTGCGGGTTCGAGAAGGCGTAGGAGGTGACGCCGAGCAGTTCGAGCAGGACGTAGCGCGGGGCGTAGGCGACGAACTCGAAGGCCGAGGCGGGCGGCGGCATCTCCACCCCCGCGTACGCGCCGGGGGCCGCGGCCGAGGTCATCGCCCCCGCCCACGTCGAGGTCAAGGCCGTCAGCAGGAAGAGCGCGCCGTGGCGCGCCCACTCGCGCGCGGTCGGGCGCGCGGCGCGGCGGCGCACGCCGGCCGCGCGCAGGAAAGTCGGGACGCCCTGAACTGATTGGGACATGGCAGACAGATGTCGGCGGCCGGGTGTTGGATGCCAGTCAGAGTCTCGTCTTTAACTGACACCCGGCCGCCGACACCTGTTTAGAACTCTGGCGGGCGGTTGTCGCCGGGGTCGGCGTCGGTCGCTGCGGGCGCGGCCGCGGGGGTCGCGTCGTCGTGGTGGTCGTGGTCGTCGTGGTCGCCGTCTTCGCCCTCGAAGCCGTGGGCCTGAAGCTCCTTGCCGGGCTTGAAGCGGATGGTCTTGCCGGAGGGGATGGCGACCTCCTCGCCGGTGCGCGGGTTGCGCCCGACGCCGCGCTTGCGCGGCTTGACGACGAAGACGCCGAACCCGCGCAGCTCGATGCGCTCGCCCCGCGCCAGCGCCTCCTTCATCGAGTGGAAGAGCGCGTCCACGGCCTGCTCGGCCTTCATCTTCGGCACGCCCGTCCGCTCGGCCACACGGTTCACGATGTCGAGTTTAATCACTTCGCTTTCGCCTCCGCCACCGGCCGCCCGGGTGGGTTTTGTGTAAGGGTAACAACACTTTACGTCTGGATAATAGAAAGTGGGCGCGACGGCTGTCAAGGTTTAGCAGGCGGTCGTCGGGAGAGGGTAGGCTCCGCGTCGGGGGCGCTGACGCCGACCGCGCCGACGATTCGCGGCCGAAACTCTTTCTGCCGACCGCCGACCACCGTCCGCCGCCTACTTCTTCCGTCTGCTCCCCTCGTTGACAAAGCGCGCGGCGGGCGGCTAACCTCGAATTTCGGCGGGCTTCCGCCTTCGAAAAGTTTATGCCCTTGTTTCGACGCCGCGGCCGGGGCGAGCACGCCTTCGGCGACATCCACTTCGACGACGACCGCGACATCCACGTCCGCCGCCCGGCCGACGAGTCGCGCGAGCACTTCTGGGCCGAGGCCCGCCTGCTCGCGCGCGACCTCTTCTTCGCGCTGATGATCATGGCGCTCGTGCTCGTCTTCGTCGTCCAGCCCGTCAAGGTCGAGGGCACGTCGATGCTGCCGCGCCTGCACGACGGCGAGCGCATCTTCGTCAACAAGCTCATCTACTACGGCCTGCCCGAGCTGGAGCGCGGCGACATCGTCGTCTTCTGGTACCCGGACGACCCCACGAAGAGCTACATCAAGCGCGTCATCGGCCTGCCCGGCGAGACGGTGCAGTTGCGCGGCGGGCGCATCCTCGTCAACGGCAACGAGCTGCAAGAGCCGTACCTCGACCCGGCCTTAAACGCCGCGCCCGACGACCGGCCGCCCGTCTACGTCAAGCCGCACTACTACTTCGTGATGGGCGACAACCGCGACAACTCTTCGGACTCGCGCGCGTGGGGCCTCGTGCCCGAGAAGTACATCTACGGCAAGGCGCTCTTCCGCTACTGGCCGCTCTCCGAGGCGAGCGTCATCCGCCACGAGACCGACTACCCGAACATCCGCCGCCCCGCCGACGACGAGGTGAGCGACGAGTAAAGAGGGCAGTAGACAGCAGTCAGTAGTCAGTAGACAGTAGGCTCCGCGCGAAGTATGTTGACGCTGTCGCGCTCACGGTTCGATACCGAAGGTCTTCCTACTGACTACTGACTACTGACTACTGACTACCTTTTTTTATGTCCGATTGGCTGCGCCCGCTGCTGTTGATGTTCTACGCGCCCGCGCGCGGGATGGCCGCGGCGCGCGACGCCGCGCCGCTCGGGCCGGCCGTGCTGCTGGCCGCGCTCGCGCAGGGCGCGCTGATGCTCTACGTGCTGTGGCCGCACGCCTTCGCGCGGCCGGGGGCGGGTCTGGCCGGCCTCGGCCCCGTCGTCTGGAAGGTCTTGGGCTCGCTCCTCTTCACCGGCATCGTCTTTGTGCCGGCGCTCATCTTCGTCGCGAACGTGCTGGAGCGGCGCGCCGGCTTCGGCCTCGCGCTCCAGCAGGAGTTCGCGCCCGTCGCCTCGGCCGTCTTCTACGCGCGCGCCGTCGCGGCCCTCGTCGCGCTGCCCTGCGCCGCCCTCGCGCGCCTGAGCGGGTTCGAGGCCGCCGTGCTCGCGGAGACGCAGCGCAACCTCGCGCAGTTCGCCGCGCGGCAGGGCGTCTCGCCCGACGAGCTGCGGGTGATGGCCGACCAGCTCGCGCTCCCCGAGAGCTTCGCCTTCACGCTGATGCTGCCGTTCTTCGCGGCGTGGGTGTGGGTGGCGGCGCGGCAGGCGTTCCGGCTCTCGTGGGCGCGGGCGGCCGTGGCCGTCGTCGCCTGCGGGGTGATGATGGTGCCGCTCTCGGCGGTGCTCGGGCCGCTCTTCGGCTGGGTGCTCGCCTCGCCCTTCCTCCTCCTCGTCTTCCTGCTGCTCATGCGCGGCTACTTCGGCGGGGTGGTGCGCGCCCAGCGCGCGCGCGCCGCCTTCCGGCAGAACCTCGAAGCCGCCACGCTCAACCCGGCCGACGCCACGGCCCACTACCACCTCGGCCTCGTCCACCTCGAACGGCGCGAGCCGGAGGAGGCCCGCGCCCGTTTCGCGCGCGCCGTCGAGATCGACCCCGACGAGACGGACGCGCACTACCAGCTCGGCCGCCTCGCCCGCGCCGCCGGCCGCCACGCCGAGGCCATCCAGCACTTCGGCGAGGTCGTCGCGCGCGACGACGCGCACGCGCAGCACGAGGTCTGGCGCGAGGTCGGGGCGACCTACCTCGCCGCCGGTCAGTTCGGCGACGCGCGCGACGCCCTCGAACGCTTCCTCGCGCGGCGGCAGTCCGACCCCGAGGGCCTCTACCTGATGGGCCGCGCCCACGCCGGACTCGGCCGCCCCGGCGAGGCGAGGGAGTGGATGCAGCGCTGCGTCGAGGCCGTCCGCACCGCGCCCGCCTACAAGTACCGCGCCGACCAGCGCTGGCTCGACGAGGCGCAGCAGTTCCTCCGGACGCAGGCCTGAGAAGAGACTCGGAATGGCTAACAGGGAGAACATGCCGGCGCTGCTCGTGCTCGAAGACGGGCGCGCGTTCCGTGGGCGCGCGTGGGGCGCCGAGGGCGAGGTCTGCGGCGAGATGGTCTTCAACACCTCGATGTCGGGCTATCAGGAGGTTCTGACCGACCCCTCCTACGCCGGGCAGATCGTCTGCATGACCTACCCGCTCATCGGCAACTACGGCGTGAACCGCGCCGACGAGGAGTCGGCCCGGCCGTGGGTCGAGGGCTTCGTCGTGCGCGAGGCGAGCCGCACGGCCTCGAACTGGCGCGCGGAGGAGACGCTCGACGCCTACCTGCGCCGCTGGGGCGTGCCGGCCGTCGACCGCGTGGACACGCGCGCCCTCGTCCGCCACATCCGCGACAAGGGCGCGATGCGCGCGTGCCTCTCGTCAGTCGATTTGGACGAGCGGAGCCTGCTCGAGAAGGCGCGCGGCTCGGCGCCGATGGAGATGCGCGAGCTGGCGAGCGCCGTGACGACGCCCGAGCGTTATGAAGTCCCGGCCGAAGGGCCGGAGCGCTTCCACGTCGTCTGCTACGACTTCGGCGTCAAGCGCAACTCTCTGAACGAGCTGGCGCGGCTCGGCTGCCGCGTCACGGTGGTGCCGGCCGCGACGCCGGCCGCCGAGGTGCTGGCGCTCGGGCCCGACGGGATTTACCTCTCGAACGGGCCGGGCGACCCGGCCTCGATGACGGCCGTGGTCGAGGAGATTCGCCGCGTGGTGGGCGCGGGCGTGCCCACGTTCGGCATCTGCTTCGGCCACCAGCTTCTCGGGCGCGCCTTCGGCGGCGCGACCTACAAGCTGCGCTTCGGCCACCGCGGCGGCAACCAGCCGGTCAAAGACCTCTCGACGGGCAAGGTCGAGATCACCTCGCACAACCACGGCTTCGCCGTCTCGGCCGCGAGCCTCCCGCCCGAAGTCGAGGTCACGCACGTCAACCTCAACGACGACTGCGTCGAGGGGATGCGCCACCGCACCCTCCCCGTCATCTCCGTCCAGTACCACCCCGAGGCCGCCCCCGGCCCGCACGACGCCGAGCACCACTTCCGCCGCTTCGTCGAGCTGATGCAGGGCAGGGGCTGAAGGCCCTCACGTCGCGCGCCCGCCCGCCTTTCCACCTCGGCGAGCCTGCGGCCGAAGACGCCCGGCGTCGCTAACTCGGAACCGCTTTCAGGATTGCAGGAGCCTGTCGATGGTCTGGACGAGGGAGACGAAGTCGGAGGTCTGGCTGAGGTAGAGCTGGACTCCGGCCTCGCGCGCCTGCGGGGCGTGGCGGCCGGAGCTGTCGAGCGAGAAGAGGAGGACGGGCGTGGTCGGGTCGATCTCGCGCAGCTCGCGGCAGAGTTCGAGGCTGTCGCCGTCGATGTAGTTGTCGTTGAGGACGTAGAGGTCGAAGCGCTCGGTGACGGCCAGCTTGAGGCAGTCGCCCGCGGTCTGGACGGTCTCCACCGCGTAACCCTTCTGCGTGAGCAGCAGCGCGATCAGGTCGCCGACATCCTTGTTCGACTCGGCGCAAAGGATGCGCCGCTTTCCGCCTTGCATCAGGCACACTCCGGGCAGAGGAGTCCGTTCGCTGGCAAAAGGGGGGTTCGGGGGAACGCGCCTAACTTTAATGTTCCGACGCCGCGAGCGTCAAGGACGTTCTGCCTTGCGGGCGTCGGCGCGGGGGGCGAGGATGGAGTTGATCGCCTGCACGATCTCGAAGATGTCGCCCGGCTTGATGAGGTAGGCGGCCGCGCCGGCCTCCATCGCGCGCTGTCGGTCGCGCAGGAAAGCCTGCGCCGAGAAGAAGAGGATGGGCGTCCCCGGGGTGGCGGCCCGCAGCCGCTTGCAGAGTTCGAGGCCGCTGCCGTCGATGTAGTCGTCGTCGAGCATGTAGAGGTCGAACTGGCGCTGGACGGCGAGCGCGACGCACTCGCTGACGGACTTGGCCGGTACGACTTCGTGCCCCTGTTGTTCGAGCAGCGCGGTGAGGAGGCTGCACGTGTCTTCGTGTGGTTCGGCGCACAACACGCGCCGCCGTTGGTGCGACATCGGGGGAAACTCCTTCGTTTGGCAGAGAAGGGGAATCAGGAGTTGGAAATGCTATCTCGAACCGACGACCTGTTATGTGTTCGTTAACGTACGCGGCCGCCGCAGTTGAGGCGCTAGACGTGAGACATTAAGCCTCAATTCGTGAAAATAATCAACCTCATTTAGCGGGCGCGCGCCCTCAGCCGCTCTGCTCGGCCGGGAGCGTGGGGGCGGGG